>Ga0209371_1000425_pt1 | contig 43402 bp, 44 predicted proteins | sample AgamicAtAmrz_FD_187165 | JGI IMG/M metagenome (GOLD analysis project Ga0209371, IMG submission 187165) | Agave microbial communities from Guanajuato, Mexico - At.Am.rz (SPAdes) (version 2) | ecosystem: Host-associated > Plants > Roots > Rhizosphere | place: Guanajato, Mexico | collected 2012-06-07
TCGCCAGGGCATTCGCGCCGCGTCCGCGCCTTCTCGTCGCCGATGAGCCGGTGAGCGCGCTTGACGTTTCGGTCCAGGCCCAGGTTCTCGATCTCCTCGCGGAACTTCAGGCGGCGTCGGGAACATCGCTGCTTTTCATCTCCCATGATCTCGGCGTCGTGCGTCACCTGACGGACCGGGTGCTGGTGATGAAGGACGGCCGGATCGTCGAGAGCGGCGAGGTTGGCGAGGTATTTTCCGCTCCACGGCACGGTTACACACGAAAACTGATCGATGCCGTTCCAGCACTTGCATAAATCCGCCGGTTGCCTGCCAGCCGAGACAAATACGACACAGCATTGAAGAGGAAACGATCATGGCGCTTACCCGACCCCGACGTCTGAAAACGCTGACAGGTGCCAGCAGCGTGATTGCCGCATCTAACGACGCCGATGCGACGACCGGCATCAAACGCGCCATAGAACTTGCCAAGAAGGCTGAGGCCGAAAAGATCACAGGGCTGTTCACCGCCGATCTTCTCCATATCGATCCCGCCGGACTGGCTGGCACCGCCGGTATTCAGGAACCGATCGTCACCTTGTCGGCGCTCAGCCAGGCAACGTCACGGATTGGTTTGATTGCCACGATTTCCACCACGTTCCACCATCCCTTTAATCTTGCGCGTCAGATCGGCACGCTGGACCATCTCAGTGGCGGCAGGGCAGGCTGGAACGCGGTTACCTCTTCGGTTGGTGAGGAGAATTTCGGTGAGCAATTGCCGAGCCCGGAAGAACGCTACGAACGAGCGGCGGAGTTTATCGAGGTCGTCAACGCTCTTTACGATGCCAATGAGCGGGACGCAGCCCAGCGCAAAGCCTCCGGCGCGGTTGCTGTGGATCCCGCCAAATTTCACCCGATCGACTACAAGGGACGGTATTTCAGCGTGCAGGGACCGCTCAATGTACCTCCGCTGCCACAGGGCCGGGCCGTGCTGTTTCAGGCCGGCCAGTCGGAAGCGGGGGTTACCGTTGGCGCCCGTTACGCCGAGGTTGTCTATACGTCGCAGCCGCGTTTCGAAGATGCCGTCACCTTCGCGACAGAACTGCGCCGCCGCGCAACGGCTTTCGGCCGTGCCGGCGGCCTGCCTTTCATCATGAATTCCTTCCATTCGGTTATCGGCGAGTCGGATGCGGATGTCGCGCGTCGGCTGAAGGAAAAACACGAGCGCATCGACTATGAGCAAGGTCGCCTCAAACTCGCAGATATGCTGGGCGGCGACATCGACCTGTCCGGGTTGCCGCTCGATCAGCCTCTGCCGGATACGCTGCTGCCCGATGTGACAAGCATCAACCGCCGGCGCGGCCGGGTGGAAGTTTTCCGCCGTTATGCCAAACAGGGCCTGTCATTGCGGGAGCTTATTATTCAGGCCCAGGAAACGGGGCACTGGTCGGTGGCGGGCACCCCTGAAAAACTCGCCGACGCTATTGAAGAACGCTATCGGGCGGGAATTCTCGACGTGCTCTCCCTGCACGGATTTGGCAATCCCGAGCAGGAAGACCTGCTGGTCAACGGACTTCTGCCGGAACTGCGCCGCCGCGCCATAATCGATACGGACTATGTGGGCGACGACTTCCGCGCCAATCTGCAGCTTCCGGGATTTTCTGCCTCCGATATCATCGGGACGCGAACCGCCTAGATTCGCTCACAATGGATGACATATCCGAACCGACTTGAAACTGCACGGTTGGGTCGGTTCATTGCGGCAGGCGAAAGTGATCGTCGATGTGGCGGCGTTGACGTGTGTCCTTGTGCCAGCCGATGGCCTTTCTGTAGCTGCCGAAGAGGTTACTCTGCCGCACGCTATCCAGTGTCAGGCCATGCACGGCCTCGGCATCCGGATCGACATAGAGAGCATCCACCGGGCAATAGGCCTCGCACATGAAACAAGTCTGGCACGAATCCTGTCGCAGGATGACAGGTGGACCTTCCGGCATCGCCTCGAAGACATTGGTCGGGCACACCTGAACGCAGAGATTGCAGTCCGTGCAGACATCGTTATCCAGAACCTCGATCATTATTCTGCCGCCTCCGTGTAAATGCCGGGATCAACGCTTTCCCGCCGGATGGTGATTGCATCGAGGCCACTGAGAATGAGCCGGTGATGCTGGGCGGGATCCTGCTTTGGAAAATCGTCGCGCCGATGCATGCCGCGCGTTTCGGTGCGCGCCAGGGCAGCGCGATACATGAAGCGCGCAGTGGCGACCATTGCTTGCGCCTGGCGCAACGCCAATATCTGGCTGTCATCGGCGGCCGCTGCCGTGGCAACCCTTGCCCACAGGGAATCAAGCCGCGCCAGTGCTGCCGAAAGGCCTGAGTGGGTGCGGAAATAGTTGATGTCGAGGGGAAAGACCTCATCCTGCACCGCCTTGATGATGGCCGCAGGGTCGGTGGAGTCTGTGGGCAAAGTGGTTTGCGCTGTGGGCTGCGGAAGGTCGCGTTCCGGCAGTTGCGCCGCCTCGTGGGCAAAGGCCACCGCCGCGGCGCCGGCGAAGGCGCCCGTGGAAATCGCCCACGCTGCATTGTGGCTGCCACCGCCGGTGAAACCACCACAGATCGGCTCGCGCGTGGCATTGTCACCGGCGGCATAAAGGCCAGCGACCGTCGTTGCACAGTCGAGCCCGGTCAGCCGCAATCCACCGGTGCCGCGCACCGTGCCTTCCAGTCGGAGCTTCACTTCGAAGAATTCGGTGAAGGGATCAATGCCGCGACGATCGAACGGCACGAAGAAATTGGGCTGGGCACGTCGCAGGATCGCCTTCACCTCGTCGGTTTCCGCAAGGTCGAGGCGGGCATAGACGGGTTGCGAAAGCAGGGTGCGGGCGATGATCGAGCGCCCCCTGGCGGAGCCTGCGCCTTCTATCAGGCTATGATCCTTGCGATAGAACTGCGCGAAACGGTAGAGCGCCGTCTTGGTAATCGAGGCGAAGGCTGGCGAAATCGCATAGGCCGAAGAGAATTCCATGCCGGATAGTTCTGCACCCGCCTCGGCGCCCATCAAATAGCCGTCCCCGGTCAAAACATCACAGCCGAGGGCCTTGCTCATGAAGGCGCAGCCGCCTGTTGCCAGCACCACCGCTCCGGCGGCGATACGCCATTGCCCGCCCTGTTGTCGCCGCAGGCCGGTTGCGCCAACGACGCGCCCGCCTTCTGTCAGCAGCCCGGTTGCGGGGTGATGATCGAGAATGGTGACGCCTGCATTTTTCACCCGACGACGCAAAAGCCGCATATATTCCGGTCCCTGAACGGAGATGCGCTGCTGCTCGCCTTTCTCGTCGCTGGGAAAGGGATAACCCCAGTCCGCCAGCCGGTTGACGCTTTCGAAAGTCTTGTCGAGCACCGGGGCCATCCATGACCGTTCGGAAAGATAGCCGCCCATTGCCTCGCGGCTTGCCATGGCAGCATCCCGCGCGGCTTCATCCGGCGGTACATACCAGATCTGGGTGCCCGCCGAGGCTGTCGCGCCGGAGCTGCCGCAATAGCCCTTGTCGACCAGAACGACGGTTGCTCCCGCGCTGGTCGCCTCCAGTGCCGCCCAGCAACCGGCAGGCCCTCCGCCGATGACGAGCACGTCGCAGGTGATGTTGGTGGCGGGAGGCGAAGAGCGGGTGTCTTGCAAGGGCAGGCTCACGGCAGGCTTCCTTTCGAAGAAATCGCATTGCACTTTAAATCTTTGTATTGCATAGGTTTTTAAGTTGTTTTTCGGGAGTTCCGCCATGTCGCTCGCCAGCCTTGCCATGTATGCCAGCCCTCCGCCGGTGAAAGAGGCGACGGCGCTGTTCTGGGCGGCGCTGGGCAAGCGTCTTCGTGCGGGCGGCGTCGATGCGCCGCAGACGCTGGATGAGAAAATCCGCTACGACGAAGCCTGGCTGCGGCCTGATCTGCTGTTCGGCCAGACCTGCGGATATCCCTATGTGCGCCACCTGCGCGGCAAGGTGCAATTGGTGGCCACCCCCGTCTATAACCTGCCCGGCTGCGACGGTCCGCTCAAATGCAGCTTCATCATCGTCAATGCGTCGTCGCCGGTGCAGTCGATCGAGGAACTGCGGGGTGCACGGGCTGCCATCAACGAGCCGGGCAGCAATTCCGGCTACAACCTCTTCCGCGCTTTTGTGGCGCCATATGCCAAGGGCGGCCGGTTCTTTTCTTCGGTGCAGGAAACAGGCGGTCATCTGGCGAGCATCGATGTGGTTTCGAGGGGTGAGGCCGATATCGCCTCCATAGACTGTGTCACTTTCGGCAACACCCTGCGTTTCGATCCACAACGGGTCGCGGGGGTCCGCATCCTTGCCGAAACGGTGAAGGGACCGGGTCTGCCCTTCATCACCGCTTCTGCGACACCGGCAATGGAACTGGTGATGCTGCGACGCGCGCTGGCGGAGACTATTGCCGACCCTGAGCTTGCCCACATCTGCGATACACTTTCGCTGCGCGGCATCAGCCTGCTCGGGGATGCCGACTATGAAGTGCTGGCCGAGTTTGATCGGGATGCCGCGCGTCATGGTTACCCCGTTATCGCCTGAGGCAGGGCTTCCACTTCCGCTGAGAGCGGGAAATGGCAGGCGACACTACGGCCGGATGAGCCGGCGGAGAGAAGTACCGGAACTTCGGTTGCGCAGCGTGGGCGCGCCAGCGGACAGCGTTTATGGAAACGACAGCCGGAGGGCGGGTTGCCCGGGCTCGGGAGTTCCCCGGAAAGCACGATGCGCTCCCGCCGGCGACTGGAGTCCAGTGTGAGGTTGGCGGAGAGCAATGCCTGCGTATAGGGGTGAGCCGGATCGCGAAAAAGATCGGCCGTCGGTCCGCTCTCGACGATCTGGCCAAGATACATCACCGCGACACGATCGGTAACGCGGCCGACCACATTGAGATTGTGGGAGATGAGCAGATAGCTGAGCTTCAGACGATCGCGAAGCACGCGCAGGAGATTGAGCAATTCGCCCTGAATGGAGATATCGAGGCCGGCCGTCGGTTCATCGGCAACGATGATCGAGGGTTCGGCCGCAAGCGCGCGCACCAGCGCCACACGTCGCGCCTGCCCACCGCTCAACTGATGTGGATAACGTGAAAGAAGCTGCTCGCCGAGACCGATGCTTTCTGCAAGCGTTGATATCCGCGCCCAGCTCTCGGCCGAATGCACTTTGCGGATTTTAAGCGGTTCGGCCAAAAGCGCGCGCACCTTCATGCGGGGAGAAAGCGAGGCGGCGGGGTCCTGGAACAATAGCTGAATGCGGCGCTGCAGATCGTTGCTGCGGGTCGCCGTCACATTGGCGAGCGTTTCTCCCGCGATGGAAAGCGTACCGGCGGCAAGCGGCTGAAGTCCGACGATGGCCCGGGCGAGGGACGATTTCCCGCACCCGCTTTCTCCGACAAGGCCGAGGGTTTCGCCGGGAAACAGATCCAGCGACACGCCATCGACGGCGATCAGCCGGTCATAGCGGATCACCGCGTTCTTCAGGGAAAGGGCAGGGATATTCATCACGCCGCCTCCAGCCAGCAGAAGAAGCTCTGTCCGGTCTTCGCCTGCCGACGCGGCGGTTTTTCGCTACAGCGGTCGTGGCGGGAGGGACATCGCTCGGCAAAGATGCAGCCTTGCGGCCGATTGGCGGGATCGGGAACGGTACCGGGAATGGTGGCAAGATCCTGCCGGCGGTCGAACGCGGCGTAAGGGTCTATCTCGCAGTTGAGCAAGGCGCGGGTATAGGGATGGTGCGGATGATGCAGGACGTCCGTTACCTTGCCGTTTTCCACCACCGTTCCCGCATACATCACGATGACGCTGTCACAGAGTTCGGCAATCAGCCCCATGCTGTGACTGACGACCAGCATGGAAGCGACAGTCCGCTGTCGCAGCCGATGCAGCATCTCCACCACCTGCGCTTCGACAGTCGCATCGAGCGCGGTCGTCGGTTCGTCGGCAATCAACAATTTCGGTTCGACCAGAAGCGCCATGGCGATCACGACACGTTGCCGCATACCGCCTGAAAATTCGTGCGGATAGCGATGCATGCGTTGCGCCGCATCCTGCAAACCGACATCGGAGAGTACCGCTTCGGCCCGTGCCCAGAGCGCCCGACGGCTTTCCTTCGGGAATCGCCGGCGCTGGATGTCGACGAGCTGCGTGCCGATCGTGAACATCGGGTTCAGCGCGGTCATGGGGTCCTGAAACACCATCGCTATATCGGTGCCGCGCAGCCTTGCTGTTTCCGCTGATGTCAGCTTCGTCCCGCGTCCGTCGAAGGCTGCACGGTTCGCAGAGATTTCCGCATTATCGGCAAGCAGGCCGAGCAGGGTGAAGGCGACTGTCGATTTGCCGCTGCCGCTTTCCCCGACGAGGCCGACGGACTGGCCGCGGCCAATGGTGATATCGACGCCGTCGATGATATGCGCACTGTGCCCGGCACCCCTGTAGGATACGTTGAGGTTTTCGATATGGAGGAGGACGTCTGTCACAGGCTTTTCCTCAGCTTCGGATCGAGCGTGTCGCGCAGGGCTTCACCGAGAAGTGCAAAGCCGAGTGTCGCCAGGATCAGCGACAGACCGGAAAAGGTGGCGAGCCATACCGACTGGTCGAGATAGGTGTAGCCGTCATTGAGCAGGTTGCCCCAGCTTGCGAGCGGCGGGCGCACGCCGAGACCGAGAAAGCTCAACCCCGCCTCGATGGTGATGACGACGGGGATATCCATGCAGGCCAGCACGAAAATCGGGCCGATGATGTTGGGGGTGACGTGATGCAGGACGACCCGCCACGTTTCCGCACCAAGGACCCTTTCTGCCTCGATAAAGGGGCTGTTGCGGATCGCGATTGTCTGGGCGCGGGCGACCCGACCGAAATGCGGGATAAAGACGATGCTGACAAGCAGGACGACGTTGCCGAGACCCGGGCCGAAGACGGCGACGAGCGCGAGAGCGAGGATGATGCTTGGAAACGACGTCACGACATCGAAGATACCGACGATGAAGAGATCAACGACGCGCGAGGAGAGGGCGGCGGCCACGCCGAGTGCGACACCCGTTGTCAGCGAAATGGCGATGACGGAGAGAGAAATGCCAAGCGCTATCCGCGCGCCGTAGATAAGTCGGCTCAATATGTCGCGGCCGAGATGATCGGTTCCGAGAAGATGTTGCAACGACGGGTCCATGAACCGGCTGGCCGGCGCGATCGCGTTCGGGCCATAAGGCGCGATCAGCGGAGCAGCGATTGCCACGAGACAGAGCAGCGTGACTGCAAAGAGCGCAAATGTGCCGCCGGGCCGGCGGGAAAGATCGTGAAGGACGGTCATTGCTGTTGCCTTCCAGAGACGAGCCGGGCGCGCTCGCGCGGATCGAGCAGGCTCTGCGAAAGGTCCGCAATGAGATTGGTCAGGACATAAAGCAGCACGATGACAAAGACGCCGCCCTGAACCACCGGATAGTTACGGGTGCGGATGGCGTCATAGATCAACGAACCGAGACCGGGACGGTTGAAAATGACTTCCGCGAAGACTGCTCCGCCCAGAAGCTCACCAAAACCCATGCCAAGCACCGCGACGGTGGGCAATATCGCCGGTTTGAGGGCATATTTTATGAGGATTTTCGCTTCGCTGACACCATAGGCACGCAGCGTGCGGATCTGGTTTTCACCGAGCACCTCCAAAAGGGAGGCACGCAGTAGACGGGCGATGTAGCCGATCCAGCCTGCAGCAAGCGCCGCCGTCGGCAGGGCGAGATGCCAGAGCTGGTCGCCGATATCGCCGCTGTTGCCGGCGCCCAGCACCGGAAACCACCGCAGCTTCACCGAAAACATCATCAGGAGGAACACCGAGACGACAAAGCTAGGCGTCGAGATGAAGCCGACGCTCAGGAATGCGATAAGCCGGTCCGTCCTGCCGCCCGGCCAGCGGGCGGAGATGAGGGCAAGCGGCACGCCGAGCGCGATGGCGCAGAGCATGGCGGAAACAGCAAGGGCCACCGTGTTCGGCAAGGCTGCCGCAACAAGGGCGATGACCGGGCGGCCGTTGAAAACGTCTTCGCCGAGATCGCCGGAAACAAGCCGGCCGAAAAACCTGAACACCTGCTCGATCAGCGGCTTGTCGAGACCGATGCGGGCGTTGAGCGCCGCCACGGCCTCGGGCGTTGCGCGTGAACCGAGGATCACCGTTGCGGGATCCCCGGGGATCAGCCGTGTGAGCGCCATCAGCAATACGACGGAGCCCGCCACGGCGAGAAGCGCCGTAACGAGCTTGAAGGCGAGATGAATTTGCAGGGATGCGCTCCTCATCGCAGCGCATCCCTTTCAGTCATTGAGAAAACGCGCACCGGATCAGGCCGTCGCTTCCGTAAAGGCTGTATAGAGCCAGTTATTGCCATTCGGAAGAACACCGGGCTTCAGCCATTTGCGCGAAGCAAAGGCATTCAGATTGTGCGTGATCCAGATGAAGGCTGCGGATTCGTCGAGCAGCTTCTGTGCCTCAATGTAGATCTTTTCCCGCTCTGCGGGGTCGACCGTGACGCCGCCCTTTTCATGCAGCGCATCGAAATCCGCGTTCTTCCAGCGCTGCCAGTTCCATTGACCAACCTGCGCCGATGTGAACCATTGCGTCTGGAAGCCAGGGTCAAATTTTCCGTTGAACTTGACAAGCGATAGCTCGAGGTCCTTGCTGGCGTCGTTTTTGCCGAGCGCCCAGTAGGCGGCGGATTCCAGCGCCTCGATTTCTACCTCGATACCGACTTCAGAAAGATTTGCCTGAATGATCTGGGCAATGGCCTCATAACGTGCCGTCGCTTCAATGGTGAGCTTGGTCTTGAAACCGTTCGCGTGGCCGGCTTCGGCCAGCAATGCCTGTGCCTTTTCCAGGTCCCGTGCATAGACGGGCGCTTCCTTCCAGTATCCGAGCAGGCTTGGTGCAAGCAGCGAATTGGCGCGTGGATAGATGCCGGAATAGGCACCCTGCAGGATCGCGTCGATGTCTACGGCATAACGGATCGCCTGACGGACGCGGATGTCGTTAAAGGGAGCCTTCTCGATATTGGGCCCGAACCAGACATAGTCGATGGCCGGAATTTCCGTCACGCTTGCATCCGGCAGGTTCGCGAGCGCCTTGCCACTTTCAGGGTCGATCGCGGTGAAGTCGATCTCGCCGGACTGGAAGGCGATTTCCGAGGTCTTCTGCTCTCCGATCGGCTTGCCGACGATCTGCTGGAAGTGCGGCTTGATCGGTCCCTTGTAATCGGGGTTGATTTCCAGAGTAAAGTGCTCACGCGGAACCCATTCCTTGAGAACATAGGGGCCGCTGCCGATCAGTTTCGTGGCGATATTCTTGCCGAGCGCTTCGAAAGCCTTTTTGGAAATGATCCGGCCAGATCCATCAGCGAGCGCGATCGTGTAGAGTGCCGGTGCCGGCTGCTTCAGGATGATGCGGCCTTCGAGGGGGCTGGTGATCTCGACGCGATCAAGGGCTGACCAGTCCTTGGCGTAGGTAACGGGCTTGCCTTCGGCATCCGGCTTGAGGAAACGCTCGAAGGAGAATTTCACGTCTTCAGCGGTCAGTTCGCCATAGCCGTCGGTGAATTTGAGTCCGCTGCGCAGTTTGAAACGGATTTCGGTGTCGCTTACCTGTTCTAGTTCTTCGGCGGCGTCGAGTTCCCAGTCCGTCGAGCCCGGCTTGAAGGAGATCAGGCCCTGCTGCACTGACCAGAGGACGTTAAGATCGATCGGGCCTGAACGATTGGCCGGATCGAGGTTTGAAAGGTCTTTCTCGACGCGGACGACGATCCTGGAGCGGTCGGCATTGGCAAAAACGGGATGAACGCCGCCAAGAGCGACAAGACCTGCAATGGATGCGCCGCCGAATAGCACCTGCCGGCGTGTGGTGTCGAATGTCAAGAAATGGCCCTCCGGTATGAAGCGCCTGCCCGCATGAGGCGGGCAGCGCTCCTCAATTCGATGGAGGGATTAAAGCTAATAACCTACAAATTTTATAGAATAAATATTTTCCGTAGAACCCTGTTGCAAAACCATTTTTCCCTTTTTGCCGTCTCTGCTGCAAAGCCGTGCGGCGCGGCGTCCAGCGCCCGGCTTTATAGTGGTGCGAGAAACCCGTCTCAGCCGGAACCTGATTCATGTCCCGTCTTCCTTCTCCTGATATTTTTTCCTCGTCCCCCAACTCTCTCACCATATCCCGCATCGAATGGCAGACGGTGGTTCTGGCGATCGTCATCTATGGCGGTTTCCTGGCGGTGACATGGTTCTGGCAATCTTTGTCGGTTCCTGTTGTGATTGCCCTTGGTGGATGGCTGGTCGCCTGGCATGGATCGCTCCAGCATGAGGTCATTCATGGGCATCCGACCCGCTATCGCGCCATCAACGATGCGATCGGCTGGCCGCCTTTGCCTCTGTGGTTACCCTACGCCATTTACCGGGAAGGGCATCTGACCCACCACCGCGACGAACATCTGACCGATCCGATCGAAGATCCGGAATCCTCTTATTTCACCCAGGCGGCCTGGGAAAGAATGGGGTTGATCGGCCGATATCTGGCGCTCTGGAACACCACCTTGCTGGGGCGGCTGACGCTTGGCCCGCTGGTCATGATTGTCAATTTCCTGGTGCAGGAGGTATCCCTGATCTTCAAGGGCGACAGGATACGGGCGGCGCTTTGGGCGCGGCATGCGGTTGGCGTTGCGGGTGTTTTGATCTGGGTGGTGGGGATATGCGGAATGCCGTTCTGGCTCTATTTTTTCGGCTTTGTTTATGTGGGCGCGGCGCTCAGCAGATTGCGGTCCTATGCGGAGCACCGTTATGCCGACCATCAGGATGAACGCACCGCGATCGTCGAGAACAGCCCGCTGTTCGGGCTGCTGTTTCTCTACAATAATCTGCATGTGCTGCATCACAAATTGCCTGCCGTCCCCTGGTACAGCATCCCGGTTCTCTACCGTCGCCATCGAACCGCTCTCGTTACGATCAATGGCGGTCTGGTCTATAACGGCTATCTCGATGTTGCCCGCCGCTTCTTCCTGAAACCCCATGACGATCCTCGTCATCCTCGCCATCTTGACACATTGCCCGTTGATGCCGCGACGAAGGATGTTTGATTGTAACGGGTAAGAGGAAAGACCACCTCGCCCCCGACGTGCGGCATCGAAATCAATGCGCACCAGCAAGCCTATCGTCAGGGAATGAATCCGGTCGGGGTGGCGTTCGATATGGACCGGACTAAGCGGTTTTTTGTTCCGGAGGCAGAAGGTCGGCGTGGTGCGCGAGCGCGACGTCGGGATGCGAGCGCAAACGGCTCTTGAGGTGGTTCTGCCCAACCTCCCGGAAGATCGGGTTAAGGGGGTCAACCGTGATGCCCCGTTCGGAGCGCTTCAGCTCGTCCGGCAAGTCGATGACCGGTATGGTTGCGTCATAGCGGGAGCCGAGGAAAAAGGCGACGGAGAAGCGTTCCACGCCCGCCGGCGGCGCCACGACATCATGCACATCTGCGCGGACGAAGCCGTTGGTGGCGAGTTCCAGCAATTCACCGGTATTTATGATAAAGGTTCCAGGCACTGGCGGCGCGTCGATCCAGTTTCCCGTTTCGGTGCGCACCCGCAGCCCCGGTGTTGTGTCCTGGAGAAGCACGGTGACAAAGCCGCCATCCTTGTGGGCACCGACACCCTGATCGGTCTCGGCGACATCTCGTCCGGGATAGCGGATGATTTTGAGAAGCTGCGTCGGTTGTGGCTCGTAAATCTCGGCAAAGACATTTTCCGGCTGCCCGAGGGCGGCGGCAATCGCCTTGAGGAGATCGATGCCGATCCGCGTCACCTCCGCCTGATATCGCAGCAGCAACGGTTTGAGTTCGGGCAAAGCTTCCGGCCATTGATTGGGTCCAAACAGCCGCTTCCATGGCGGCGAGTCCGGACCGATCTTTGCCGGTTCACCTTCGGTATTGATGTCGAGCTGCTCACGCCAGTCCTGCTCGCCCCGCGTGCGTTCCTGACCGGCCCGGTTATAGCCGCGGAAATGCGGTGATTTCACCATCTCGATCTTGAGCTTTTCCTCCAGCGGCAAAGCGAAAAAACGTTTCGAGGTCGACAGGACATCTTCAATCAGCCGGGGATCGACGCCGTGGCCGGTGAGATAGAAAAAGCCATGGTCATGGAGCACGTTGCGCAGGTCGCTGACAAATTCACTGCGTTCTTCCGGCGAATGAAAACGCGAAAGGTCGAGTGTCGGCAGCAAAGCCGCGTTTTCGATGAAGGCGGTTTGAAATACCATGTCCAGTTTCCGGCTTTTGGGCGGTTTCTTATTACTCAGGCGGCCAATACCTGCTCGCCGTGCAGATGCGCCCGGATGGCCGACTTCAGCTCCGCAACGCTGGAAAACTGTCGGTTATCCAGATCGATGACGTGGAATTTGACCGCGATGAATCGCAGCTTGTCGTTGTTCGGGATAGCAATGCCGACGGGCAGTCCCTGATATTCGATCGTTTGTCTTTGCATTTCGCTTCTCCGCCAATCTGAGCTTTGTGAGTTTGCTCGGTACGGACCGTCTTTCGATGGCGCCCGCATTCGGGGCAGAGAGAGGCGACAACAGGGCCTGGAGCGACGGATATGACTTGACGTCGATGCAGGCGAAGCGGATGCAAAGGCCATTTCCGAAGCTCCTTTTTGCGATTATTTCTACAAAACCTATACTAAATTGAGCAATGGAACCACCGATTTTGATGCCGGTTCGGAAGAAAAATCTATACTTCTCCATAATAGCGAGCATGCGTAGATAATTATCTCAGAAATGCCCGGATGGGGAATTGTCATTCCCCTTTGGTTGGCCTGTTTCGCAGCAGGCGCTCCAGCCACAGGCTGTACCTGGACGCGCCAAAGCAGATTGCGAAGTAGATAAGAGCCACAAGCAGATAGGCTTCGTTGTAAAAGCCGAGCCAGCCCGGATCTGTTGCGGCTGCGCGGGCGGCGTTCAGCAGGTCAAAAACGCCGATAACTGCGAGCAGGGATGTTGCCAGCAGGAAACCGATAGCCAAATTGACCATGCCGGGAATGACGATCCGCAATGCCTGGGGCAGAACGACGAGATGCATTGTCCGCCAGTACCCGATACCCAGCGCAGTGGCCGCCTCCTGCTGGCCGGATGGTATCGCCTGCAGGCCGGCACGCACGACTTCCGCTATATAGGCTGCCCAGAAAAGAGTGATCATGATCATCGCCCGGATCATCTTGTCGAACTGTGCTTCCGGCAGCGCCATGGGCAGGATCAGCATGGCGACATAGAGGATCGCGACCATGGGCGTGCCGCGCATCACCTCGATGTAGACGATCGAAAGGGTACGCAGTCCGCCAAGCCCCGAACGACGGGCGAGCGCCAGAAGGATCGCAATCGGCGTCGCGGCCGCAAAGCAGATGGCCCAGACAAACAGCGTCACTGGCAGCCCGCCCCATTGGTTGGACGGAACTGGCGAGCCGCCCGGACCACCGGTCAAGAGCATCCAGCAAACCAGAGCCGCAACCGGCCAGACGAGCAGCAGCTCCCTGCGCCAGAAACGCGGGAGAGCGCTGGTGACGAGCAACGCCATGAGGATCAGAATGACGAGTGCCGGACGCCATTGCACGTCCGGCGGGTAGAAAGCGAACAGGATGAAACGCAGCTTGGCGGCAATGAAGGCCCAGCAGGCGCCCTCGCGCGCCGCACAGTCCGCGGAGGTTCCGCTCCACGTGGCGTCAAGCAGGGCCCACCGGAACAAGGGCGGCAGAAGCCAGATCAGTCCTGCCAGTGTCAGAAGAGTGATGGCGCTGTTGGAAAGCGTGCCGAAGAGCCCGCTTCGCAGCTTGCCGAGAGACCCATGAAGCCGATGGGCGAAGATGTTTTCGGCCTGTCTGGTCATTGTGCCGTTCCCTTCAGCGCAACCCTCTTGTTGTATTGGTTCATGAGGGCGGAAACGACCAGATTGATGCCGAGGTAGGTGCCTATGAGGATCATGAGGGCCTCCAGCGACTGACCGGTCGTATTGGCGGTTGTATTGACGATGCTGACGAGATCCGGGTAGCCGATTGCGACCGCCAGGCTGGAATCCTTCGTCAGATCGAGGTAGCTCGACGTGGCGAGCGGGGTGATGACGCGCAGCGCTTGCGGAAGCACGATCAGCCGCATGATCTGTCCATTGTGCAGGCCGAGCGCGCGGGCGGCCTCCCACTGGCCTCGATTGACTGACTGGATGCCAGCCCGGACGATCTCCGCGATTGCGGCGGAGAACTTTACGATCAGACCGGTTAAAAGCGCGGCAAATTCCGGTGTCAGATTATACCCGCCCCGGAGGTTGAAGCCCGCCAATGCGGGCGTTTCAAACGTGAGCTTCGCTCCTGATGCTACGAACGCGGTGGTCGCGGCTGCGAGAACGGCGACTGTGGCTATAGCGACGGATCGCCCGTTCAGCCGTTTCAAATGGGACAGCAAGACGAGCACAAGGCCAAGGGCAAAGATGATAAATATCACAAGCACCGGTGCGGCGACCGGGAGGCCTTCCGCGGAGATGGCCGGTAGATAAACGCCGCGATTGGTCAGATAGACCGATCCGAGCAAAGCGCCCGCCTGGCGCGGTGCCGGAAATGCCTTGGCGAGCGAAATCCAGAAGAAGAGTTGCAGCAGGAGCGGTGTATTGCGGATCAACTCCACGTACCAGCGCACTAGGGAGGCAAGAAGCAGGTTTCCTGCCAGGCCTGCGACGCCCACGGTCACGCCGAGAACAGTCGCTAATACGCAGCCGATCAGCGACACTTTCAGCGTGTTGAGCAGCCCCGCCAGCATGGCGCGAAGATATGGATCGCCGGCGGCGAAAGTGATCGGGCTTTCGCCGATTTCGAAGTTCGCCGAACGCCAGAGAAAATCAAAGCCCGGTGAGACGCCAATGCGCGCCATCGTCGTCGTGACGTTGATCCCGAGATAGACGAGCAATGCGATAAACGAGGCGATGACCGCCAGTTGAGCGATGGGACGATGGCCCCACCACATGAGCAGCCGACGATAGATGCCGGGCCTGCTAGGGCCCGGCGTTACGATTGAGGACATCTGTGAAACTCGGCTGTCTCAACGGAAGGGTGGCGAATACAGCAGGCCACCATCGGTCCAGAGACGATTGTAACCGCGATCCCAGCCGAGTGGCTTCAGATGCCGGTCGAAGATTTCACCATAGTTGCCGACCGTCTTGATGATGTTATAGGCCCATTTGGGATCAAGGCCGATGGCCTCGCCAAGCGAAGGATCGACGCCGAGGAAACGCTGGATTGCCGGGTCGGGAGACTTCAGAAACTCATCGACGTTCTTGGAGGTAATGCCCCATTCTTCCGCCTGGATGGTGGCGTTGACGGTCCAGTTCACGATTTCCAGCCAGCGGTCGTCACCGCCGGCAATGGCCGGTGCCAGTGGTTCTTTCGACAGCCGTTCGGGCAGGACGATATAGTCGTCGGGTTTCTTCAACTGGGTACGCTTGCCGACCAGATCGGAGGAATCCTGGGTGATGGCGTCGACGCGTCCGGACTCCAGCGCCGCGATAAACTGTCCGGTATCTTCGATCGTGACCGGCGTGAATTTCTTGCCGGTCTTGCGGAAGAAGTCGGCAACGTTGAGTTCGCCGGTGGTACCGCTCTGGGCGCCGATGGTGGCGCCGTCGAGATCGGCGGCCTTGGTGACACCAAGATCCTTGCGGACCAGAATACCCTGGCCGTCATAAAAAATTGTCGGACCAAAGTGGAAGCCGAGCTTGAAGGCGCGGGTGACGGTTACCGTGACACCGGAAAGCAGGATGTCGAATTCACCGCTCTGCAGCGCCGGCAGACGCTGCTGGGGTGAGGAATTGGTGAATTCGACCTTGTCCGGATTGCCGAAGACGGCGATGGAAAGTGCCCGGCCGTAGTCGATGAAGAAGCCCTGCCAGCGGCCGCTGCTGTCCGGGGAGAAAAAGCCCGGTGTCGTGCCGACCCCGACCTTGATCGTGCCGCGCTGATTGATCTTGTCGAGCGTCGGACCGGCGTGGGCTGTGCCGGACAGTGTAGCCGAAGCAAGCAGCGTCGCGGCAATGGCCGATCTGATGAAGCCGCCGATAAATCCCTGAGATGACATCTAAAAATGCTCCTGATGAAATGATCAGGTTTACCGCCCACCGATTGATCCCCCGATGGCCGGAACCTGATAGTATAGTAATTTTATGGAATATATAAACGAGGGATCGATTGCCCGAAATTTAAGCTTTTAGAAAAAGGCAATTGCTTATTTTTCGAATTGTCGGCACGGCGATTCTCTGAATGGAAGTGGTGGCTTCGAGATCATCCGCCTTGCTGCTTTTTGCGTCCCGGTGTCCTGTGCCGCCGCTTGCATAAAAGGAAAGTCTGTCAGGCCTTCCCCTTCCAGGGGACGAGAACGCGCTCCAGCAGCCGGACTGAAAAACCGAAGCCGAAGGCGCAGACGGAAATGATGGCGATGCCGACGAACACCACATCGGTTGCCAGGAACTGTGCGGCGGACATGATGAGGAAGCCGATGCCGCGTGTGGAGGCAATCAACTCGGCGGCGACCAGCGTTCCCCAGCCGATGCCGAAGGCAATGCGCACGCCGGTCAAAATTTCCGGCAGGGCGCTTGGCAGCACAATGTGCGTAAAGAGCTGCAGGCGCGATGCGCCAAGGGAGCGTGCCGCATTGGCGCGCTCGACCGAAACGGAGCGCACGCCGGCTTGCGCAGAAAGGCAGATCGGGGCGAACATGGCCAGAAACAGCAGGGCCACCTTGGATGTTTCGCCAATGCCGAGCCAGATGATCATCAAGGGCAGGTAGGAAAGCGGCGGCAGCGGCCAGTAGAATTCGATGGGCGTATCGAGAATGCCTTTGGCCCAGCGGTTCAGGCCCATCAGAAGGCCGATTGGAATGGCGGTGACGACGGCAAGAGCGGCGGCAAGCCCGATACGGAACAGGCTCGCGCCGATGTGCTGGCCGATGGATGCGCCGGCATAACCGTCTGTGTAGATAACGCTGAGCTGACGCAGCACTTCGCCGGGGCGTGGCAGGAAGAGGCTCGGCGCGAGCTTGAGTGCCGTTGCCGCCCACCAGGCAAAAATCAGCACGGCGGCGGTGGCGATGCTGATCGCAACGGTCGGTTTGCCGTCCAGCCCGAAGCCGGCCATCTTCACTGTCCTGGGCTTTGCGGGGGCGGTTTCCATCACCTTGCCCTCAAGTTCCAGCGTCGTCATGCGTGAAGCTCCGTTCTGTTATGGTCGCAGTGCAGAATTTCGCGGATCTCTTCGCGCAGCGTGTTGAACTCCTGCGACAGATGGATGGAACGCACGTCCCCGGTTTCAACAAAGCGGCGCACGAAATCGAGATCGTAACGCGCGACGACCCGGCCGGGCCGGGGCGACATGACGATGACCTGCGTACCGAGAAACAGCGCTTCCTCGATGGAGTGGGTGATGAAAAAGATGCGTTTGCCGGTCCGGTGCCAGACGGAAATCAGCAATTCCTGCATCTGCTCGCGTGTCAGGCTGTCGAGCGCGCCGAACGGCTCGTCCATCAGCAGAATATCAGGCTCGGTGGCCAGTGCCCGTGCGATACCGACACGCTGGCGCATGCCGCCGGAAAGCTCATGAGGGAAGTTCGCGGCGAAATCCTTGAGGCCGACCAGCGCAAGCAACTCCACGGCTTTTTCGCGCCGCTGCTTCTTGCCGATGCCTGCGAATTTCAGTCCAAGCGCCACGTTGTCGGCAATGTTGGACCAGGGCAGCAGGGTGTCCTTCTGAAAGACGACGCCGCGGTCGGCGCCGGGCGCCACGATCTCGCGGCCGTTCAAGGAGATGGATCCCTCGGAGATCGGCAGGAATCCGGCAATAGCGTTCAAAAGCGTGGACTTGCCGCAACCCGATGCGCCGAGCGCGACCACAAAGGCGCCTTCGGGAATATCGAGATTCACCCGGTCGAGCGCGTGGATTTCCTTGCCGTCATGGCCATCGAAATAAACCGTGGCATTCTGGATCTTCAGCATTTTATCGGTCCCCCGATGGCAAACCCGCCGGTTCCCTGGGAACAGGCGGGTGCATGTTTTCTCTTGCCGTGCTTACTGGGTGAGCTTCAGCGCATCCGCCGTCGTAAACGTGGCATAGCTTGGCAGAACCTCGGAAATCTTGCCTTGATCCTTGAGGAACTGCGATGTCGCCTTGAGGATTTTCGCAACCCCCGAATTCTCTCCGCCGCCCAGCCACGCGTCGGAAGCCTGTACCTCGGGCGTCAGCAGGTTGAGATTGTTCAGCGCAGCAGCCTGCTGTTCCGGGGTGCCGCCCAAGAGCTTGGCAAGTATCCTGGCATTTTCACTCTGGGGACCCCATGCAGCCTTGTCGGCGGCAAAGGAGGCGTAATATTTATTGATGACAGATGCGAATTTGGCCAGGAATTGGTTGTTGTCATCCGCGAATTTGCCGGTCGCAACCCAGGCGCTGAAGGTTGGGGCGCCCTTTTCGGCAACTTCCTTCGAGGTGATGAGAACCTTGCCGTTTTTCTTCAGCTCGGTTAGCGCCGGATCCCAGACGAAACCGCCGTCGATGTCGCCACGATTATAGGCCGCGACGATTTCCGGCTGCGGAATGGCCAGAACCTGCACGTCCTTTTCGGAAAGGCCCAGCGACTTGATCAGTTGCAGAAGCTGGTAGTGGTCTGTTGAAACCGGCGCGGCGGCCAGCTTCTTGCCCTTGAGATTGTCGAGGCTTTCGATGCCCGAGCCATTGCGAACGACGAGCGCCTCGTCGATGCCGGAGATCGAGGACAGGTAAAAGGCTCTCACGTCGAGGCCGCGCGACGTGGAGGCGGCGAAGGGGCTGGAACCCACATAGCCGATCTGCACGTCTCCCGATGCGATGGCGGCGAAGATTTCCGCGCCTGAATTAAACTTGCGGAAATCGATATCGTAACCGGTTTCCTTGGCGAATTCGCCGTTGGCGATTGCGACGGAGGACGGCAGCGCGTCGGTCTGATACGCGACGACGACCTTTTTGTCTGCCGCTTCGGCTATAAATGCCGGAGCCGTCATGCCAATCGTCGCTGCGATTACAGCGGAAAATAATGTTCTGGGCGTCATGTCTGAGCTTTCCGGCGATAGCGCCATTTTCTTCGCAATTCATGTGAATGAAGAAAAGCATAAGTGACGCGCCGCGAATTGGCAGGAAAACCAATCTATAGAATTCTGCCGAACGGCAAATTCTTGGCGGAAAACCCATAAAAACTATAGAAAATTATCGCTTGAGATCGTCGCCTCGGCGGCAAAGGCCGCCAAGATGCCCAATCGGCGCTTGCCAAATGCGGAAGATATGCGAGCCGGTCTGCTTGCAACCCAAGTGCCACACGTGCCGCCTTCGAGGCTGGCCTGGAACGCATCAAGCGCAGGGACGGCGGGGGCAGGAGCGACCCGACCAGGTCACGGCTTTGCCGCCGTCGCCTGCGCGTGGAGAGCCTCCTTTACCGCCAGCTCCGCCATGGCCAGTGCCGCATCGCGGGTTCTGGCAGCCGCGACAAATCGGCCGTTGTGGCAGAAGCTCGCGCCTTCGACGCCGCAAACCGCTTCCAGATCTTTGTCCGTCAGGCCGGCCCAGGCCGCCGGCAAATCCGCCCGCAGTTCAAAGCCTTCATCCGCGCGGCGGATGCCCGTCAGGCACCAGTCGTTGTTGCGTGGATGAACGACGAAGAGCAGATGGTCGGCGCCCGCCTTCTTGATGGCGGGCCGAAACGGCATTCCCATCGGCAGTTCCAGAATATGTCCGTCGCCGGCATCCACGATAGCCCGGTTGACAAGCGCTTCGGCCCGCAATTTCGCGGCGCTGTTGGCAATCTTTGCCTCCACGAAGCTGCAGGCGATGGCCAGCGCCGCGTGGAAACTGCGATTGTCCGCTTCGGGATCTGTCTCGTCGAAAACAGGTTTCAGGGTTTCCAGCAGGACGGGCAGGGTCAGCCCGGCGAGTGCCCCGGCGGTGGAGGGGCTGAGCGCGCCATTGTCGACCAGATCGACCGGCAGCACGAAGCTGGCATCGAAAGAGGCGTGAACGGTTTCGATATGGTCTTCAGGAACGCCGAAGGCGGCGAGATAATCGCGGCCGAAATGCTTCCAGATCAGTCCGAACGAACTATAGGGCTGACCGTCCTCCCGCAACGGTGCACCGCGCTGGTGGTGATCGAAGGCGCCCTTCGCCGCGTCATAAACACCGCCGACGTCATAGACGATGCGGTCTGCGCCGGGTGCGATCCATTCGGGCGCCCTGCTACGGATCAGGCGTGCCTGCGGGAAAAGCCGGGTCAGCACGACGCTCGACAGCAGTTCGTCGGCATGGAAGCCACCGGAATGGGTGACGAGGAAGTCCGGGATCATGTCAGGATATGCCACGTTGCTTGCGGAAGCTCCGCCGGGGACCGGGGCACAGATACCCTTTGCCGGAAATCATCTAAACCCGGTATTCGCCACGGCGATCAAAAGCAATCATATGCTGTGCGCCCTCAGATATTTGGTTTTTCTTTTTAATCCATCGAGATTGTGCGTGGTCTTCTTGCGCGATCTGCACGGCTCATACCGATATAAATGTACGGATGCGCCCGCTGTGGGGAGTAAAATCCAGACGCCGACCGGATGTCTTGATATCCGTACGGCGTCACCCGACGATGGAAAGGGACGATGCATGGTTTTGCAGCTCGGCAATTTTGGCCACCTTTCGAAGGAGCCGGCCGTTTCGGGCGAAGTCGCGGGAATATGGGAAGCCCTGTGTTCCGAGGCCGTCGAAGCTTCAGCCAGGGACCCTGCCTTGGTCCGGGCGATGAATTCGGCGGTGCTTTACCATACGAGTTTCACCCAGGCGCTGGCACATCGCATCGCTCTGAAGCTTGCCAATCACGATCTGGATCAGGAAGAGCTCCTGTCGATTATCGGTCAGGCCTTTCTCAATGATCACAGCATTCTTTCCAGTGCCGCATCCGATCTTCTGGCCGTCAAGGAGCGGGATCCTTCCAATACGGAAATCCTGACACCATTTTTGTATTTCAAGGTTTTTTGTTGCGCTTCAGGGCCAGCGGGTAGCCCATTGGCTGTGGCATCACCAGCGCGTGCATCTCGCCCGTCATATCCAGAGCCGCATTTCCGAGGTGTTCAGCGTCGATATTCATCCGGCGGCGAAAATGGGCAAGGGCATCATGCTCGATCACGGCTCCGGCCTGGTCATCGGTGAGACGGCAGTGGTGGAGGATGACGTTTCCATTCTCCAGAACGTCACGCTTGGCGGGACCGGCAAGGAAAGCGGCGATCGCCATCCCAAGGTGAGACGTGGTGTCCTGATCGGCGCCGGAGCGAAGATTCTCGGCAATATCGAGATCGGCACGGGCGCCAAGGTGGGGGCGGGCAGCGTCGTGGTCAGTGCGGTCGCTCCCTATACGTCGGTCGTCGGTGTACCCGCCCGCCCGATCGCACCGCCGCGCCGGGAGGCGGAGTTGCCGGGCGTCAGCATGAACCAGGTGATGAGCGAGCCGGAATACATCATCTGACATCCATCGGCTGCGCGCGCCGCGCTGCCGGAATTGCCGTTTGTCGGATTTGGGGCGCTGGTTTATCGCTTTGCGCGCTGGATATTCCATGCGGGCGAGGTTCGTTTTTTCTCCATCAGATTTCACTGATTGTCTCACGATTCGTTTCAACGCATTATATTTCGGCAGTACCCGCTGCATTGGTTTTCATTTGATTGAGCCTATGGAGGAACAAATGGAAGGTGCACCTGTACGTTTTCGCGCTCTCGAGGATTGTGAGGCCTCGGGCATTCCCATTCCTGCCGGCCCTTATATCGGGACGGAGAAAATCCATGAGAATGACGATCAGCCAATCGAAAAGATATTTCGATACAGTCTTGATTTGTCCGGTGAAGGGCGACGGCTTGACGTTACGCCCCTGGTCGAGCTCGGTAAGATCACCGTGGTTCGACAAAGCGCTCTCTAACCCTGTGATTGTTGCTTTTTGAGCGCATTGCACATTTCGGCCGCCGGCCTATGAGAAACCCTCCTGCGTGGAGGGTTTCTTTTATCCGCCATGGCAGCGATTAAATCCTTGCGCGCCGACGTCTTTGGCATCGAGAGGTGCTGTCGGGGAGCGGCAGTGCGACCGATGCGCCAAAGTTCGGTCACGGGGCAAATTTTTTCCCTCATCAAGGTCCGCGCGAAAAGCAGTCCCTCTCAAACTCTAATAAATCTACTAATTTTATAAATATTGTTTATTCGAGAGGGGGACATGAAGTTTCTTTACATTTTTTCTGCTGCGATAATCGCAATATCTGCACCGGCCCTTGCGGAGACGGTCAAGATCGGTGTCGTTCCGGGTGTCTATGGAGATTCCGTCGAGGCGCTGGTGCCCGAGGCGAAGGCGCAGGGTATCGACCTTGATGTTATCGAGTTCAGTGACTGGACGACGCCCAACGAAGCGTTGCAGGCTGGCGACCTCGATCTCAATTATTTCCAGCACAAGCCTTTCCTGGCCAACGCCATCAAGCAGAAGGGCTATGACATCGTTCCGATCGGAACCGGCACGCTTGCCAATATCGGCATTTATTCTTTGAAGCACAAGGATTTCGCCAGCATTCCCGAAGGTGCGACCGTCGCGATCGCCAACGATCCCGTCAATCAGGGGCGCGGGCTGTTGCTGCTCGAGAAAGGCGGTCTGATTAAGCTCAAGGAAGGCGTGGGTTTTCAGGGAACGCTTGACGATATCGTGGAAAATCCAAGGAAGGTGACTTTCACGGAAGTCGAGGGTCCGCAACTGGCGCGTATCACTGGCGACGTTGATCTCGCACTCGGCTATCCGCATTTCATCATTGCTGCGAAAACGTTTGATCCCGGTTCGGCGCTGATCTATTCCGGCATTGACGACAAGCAGTTCGCCATCGTTTTTGCGGCCAACAAGGCCAAGGCGGAAAATCCGGCGCTCAAGAAAATCGTCGAACTCTATCAGTCTTCCAAGGTGGTGCGCGAAGCCATAGACAAGGGTTTCGCGGGTAATTCCAAGCTCTACACGATTGCGTGGTGACGATGAGCTCGGCATTCTTCGATGCGCCCGTGGAGGGCCGTTTCAAACGCTCCGTCCATGCGCATGAGGAAGCCGGGGCTGCGACCACCCCTTCTCTGACGAGAGGGGGCGGCGCCTCAGGGACCATCATTCGCTTCGAGGCGCTCGGAAAAACCTACCATTCCTCATCGGGCAGAGTTGATGCGCTCAAGGACATCACGATCGATATACTGGCCGGCTCGATCTTCGGTATCATCGGGCGATCCGGCGCGGGTAAGTCCAGCCTCATTCGCACCATCAATCGTCTCGAGCGTCCGACGTCCGGCCGAGTGATCGTGGGCGGCGAGGACATTGGCACACTTGGCGAAAATGACCTGGTCGCATTTCGTCGCCGGGTCGGCATGATTTTCCAGCATTTCAATCTTCTGTCGGCCAAGACGGTTTTTGGAAATGTCGCTCTGCCGCTGCAGGTCGCCGGCGTGCCGGCCGATGAAATCCGCACGCGTGTGACCGAGGTCCTGCGTCTGGTCGGGCTGGAGGGAAAGGAAAAAACATATCCTTCACGATTATCCGGCGGGCAGAAACAGCGTGTCGGCATTGCCCGCGCTTTGGTCAGTCGACCGGAGATTCTCCTCTGCGACGAGGCGACTTCGGCGCTCGATCCCGAAACGACCCTTTCGATCCTGCAACTTCTCAAGGACATCAATCGCCGGCTTGGGCTCGCCATCGTCCTGATTACCCATGAGATGAGCGTCATCCGCGAGATCTGCGATCGTGTCCTGGTTCTGGAGCAGGGTGAGATCGCCGAAAGCGGCGCGGTCTGGCGGGTTTTCGGCAATCCGCAACATGATGCGACCCGCGCTTTGCTGGCGCCGCTTACCCGCGACCTGCCGGAAGACCTGGCCGCGGCGCTACGCACGGAGCGGCCCGGCAGCGGCGCAAGTCGCGCCATCGTCGAGCTGGTATTTACCGGTGCCGACGGCGATGCGCCGGACCTGTCGCAACTGGGAGCGGTTTTCGGCCCTGACACGCGACTTATCCAGAGCAATCTGGATCGCATTCAGGGCCATGTCGGCGGGCGCCTGATCCTCAGTGTTCCCCATAAAGGCCGCAATATCGAACGGATCGCGGAAAGCCTCTCCGTCTCTCTCGCCAGTCATATAAGGATCGTCGGTTATGTCGCCTCTGATGATTGACCGCCTCTGGAAGGCTTTTCTGGACACGGTCCTGATGGTCGGCGCCTCGGCTTTCGTGGCGTTGCTCGCCGGCATCCCGCTTGCCGTCTTTCTGGTCCTTTCTGCACCGGGCGGACTGATCCAGGCGCGCGCGCCAATCGGGTGCTCGGCGCGATCATCAACGGGTTCAGGGCAACGCCGTTCATCGTGCTGCTCGTAGCGCTTCTGCCCTTCAGGCGGCTGGTCACCGGCACGACCATCGGTGTGTGGGCTGCCGTGGTGCCGCTTTCGATCAGTGCGACGCCGTTTTTTGCCCGTATCGCCGAGGTCAGCCTGCGGGATGTCGATCACGGGTTGATCGAGGCTGCTCAGGCCATCGGCTGCCGCCGCTGGCACATTATTCGCCATGTTCTTCTGCCGGAGGCCTTGCCAGGGCTGGTCGGCGGCTTCACCATTACCATTGTGTCGATGATCGGCGCATCCGCCATGGCCGGTGCTGTCGGCGCTGGCGGACTGGGGGACGTTGCCATCCGTTATGGATATCAGCGTTTCGATACGACGGTGATGCTGGTGGTGATTGCGGTTCTGATCGCCATCGTCTGCTTTGTCCAGTTCGTCGGCGATTTCGCGGTGCGCCGCCTGCGTGCCCGCTAAAGGCCGCCATTCTCCCTGTCTGTCGACGCCCTTCCCATGCCGACGCCATTCAAGAGGCGGCTATCGCCTGCTGGCGTCGTTTGAGCAAACCGGATCTGGAACCATCTGATGAAAGAGACAAAAGAGATCCTTCTCAATGCCTTCAATATGAACTGCGTTGGGCACATTAATCATGGCCTCTGGACGCATCCCCGCGACCGGTCGCACGAATACAAGAAGCTCGATGACTGGACCGATCTTGCCCGCACGCTGGAGCGCGGCCTGTTCGATGGGCTGTTTCTGGCCGATATCGTCGGTGTTTACGACATCTACCAGGGATCGGCCGATCTGACGCTAAAGGAATCCATACAGCTTCCCGTCAACGATCCGGCCATGCTCGTCTCGGCAATGGCCTCAGTCACGCGCGATCTCGGTTTCGGGATCACGGTCAATATCGGTGTCGAACATCCCTATACATTCGCCCGCCGCATGTCGACGCTGGATCATCTGACCGAAGGACGGATCGGCTGGAACATCGTGACCGGTTATCTCGACAGTGCCGCCCATGCGCTTGGCCAGGATGGCATGATCGCGCATGACGACCGTTATGACCGGGCTGACGATTATCTCGACCTGCTCTATAAGCTTTGGGAGGGCAGCTGGGATGACGATGCCGTGGTGCTGGACAAGGCGCGCCGCATCTATGCGGAGCCGGGCCGCGTCCGCAAGATCCGCCATGACGGTCCCTATTATCGTTCCCATGGTTACCATCTGGCCGAACCATCGCCGCAGCGGACGCCCGTGCTCTATCAGGCCGGCGCGTCCGGCCGCGGCAAGCGGTTTGCCGCTCGCCACGCGGAATGCATCTTCATCGGCGCCACGGACCCCGCCGCCGCGGGACGGACGGTGAAAGCCCTGCGCGAGGAGGTAGTTGCCGCCGGTCGGCGTGCCGAGGATGTCAAAATCTTCCTCGGCATCACTGTCGTGGCCGGCAGAACGGTGGCGGAGGCCGAGCACAGCTTGTCTGACTATCTCGACCATGCCAGTCCGGAGGCGGGGCTCGCGCATTTTTCGGCAGGCAGCGGCGTGGATATTTCCCGCTTCGATCTGGACGAGCCTATTTCCTATGGCACGGGTAACGCCATCCAGTCCGTCACCCAGCTTGCGCGCGAAAAGGGTTGGACCAAGCGGCAATTGTTGAAGGAACTGGCAATTGGCGGCCGTTATCCGCTGATCGTCGGTGACGGCGCCAGAGTTGCTGCCGAGTTGATCAGATGGGTGGAGGAGAGCGGGATCGACGGGTTCAACCTGACCCGAACGGTGGTGCCGGAAAGCTACGAAACCTTCATTGATATTGTCGTACCGGAGCTTCAGGTGCGCGGGGCTTACAAGACCTCCTATGGAAGCGGCTCTCTCCGCAACAGGATGTTCGGTTACGGTGATCGCCTGTCCTCCCGGCATTACGCACGTACCCTGTAGCGGGGTCCGGTAACGATATATGCAGCTTCATCGTCCAAGTGTTGACGGTTGCACATACATTCGTTGCTCGCCGAGATCTTGCAACAGACATCGCCATTTGGATGGTTTATGGACTCTGACGCAATCGTTTCTCTGACTGGTTCGGATTTCAACTATCAGTACAAGGAGCTTCCGACCCGCTGCTCTGACAACGAGATTCAAAACTCTATCAGCCGGACAAAAGCTCTATTGGATCCGATCGCGCGGGCATTGACGATGCACACAACACCGAATGGTTTATACCGAGCTACCTAGCGTTAAAATATGTCCTTGGTTCTACGGTTCTTGCGAACTCTGCTGAGTATGCTGAAGAAAATAATGTACAGGTGACGCCACCGTATCTGCGATCCTACACGCTACCGAACTCTAGTCGCGCATTTCTCCTGACGCTTCCTTGCCTTCATTGGCGGAGGGAAATCAATTGGAATGACGCACCACAATATCCTCAATCTGACCGGCGACAAACTCAAGCGGCTTGGTCAGCGCCACGAAGATACGGTGAAACCGAGGTTACTCGCTGCAAAAGACCAACGGGAATTGTTCTCCTGCAGATTTCCTTCGACGGCCTTGCGCATATTTGGTGATGAACTTTTGCCCGTTGACGAAGCGATAGAGATCGCTCGCCTTCTGACGGACTTGGCGCAAATCAATTTCGCCTGCCTCGAAAATCGGGTGAAGAGGTATCATCCTAAGAGACGGTATGGTCTGCTCGATGTCGACGACATGTGGCACGTCCTGCAGTATGACGTTGTTACCGCGTCTCTCATCGATGACGAGGATTACAGCCGAGTTGCATATTTTGTTCGGAAGTACACAGGCCCCGCCTGCTTGGCAGCCCTAGCTACAGATGGACTTCTCGATGAGTTTTTCAGCGCATGGTCTTGATGGGATGACACCGATAATGAGAGCGCATTTCAATGCCGACCGCCGGTGTAAGCTGTTGCTCGATATACGGTGATATCCCATAGATCTGATCGAGAACGCGCACAAAACGTCCATAATTGAAGACATTATTATGGAGATTCAGTGCGTTGACCTTTCCAGGCATTCACAGGTTGCGAGTTCGATTCCTTTTGAAGAGCTTGTAATTAGATGCAACTTCAGATTCCGGCTGATAAAGTGTTGCCTGGTAGGTGATCCCACAGACCGTTAGCCCCGAGCCCCATCCGCGACTTCAGTATCGTCGAGCCCTCCCGGCTCGTGCCAAGGGATGCCTTAGCTCTGATCAGAAGGCTCTGAGCTTGGATCGGCGAACTTGCTGTCAAACAGTCATAGGTAACCAGCTATGGACACATCCGAAAAACGTATTTTTCGATTGGCACCTATGTTTGTCATGATTTCCCCAGGTCCTCAAAGGCTTGGCGGAAGGTATGTCGATGGCGTTACTGGAGATAAATGATCTGCACATCGAGGTCGTCACACGATCCGGCGTGCTCCATGCTGTCCGTGGTATCAATCTGGCTGTCGAGCCGGGAGAAACACTCTGCATAGTCGGTGAATCCGGTTGCGGAAAATCTTTGACGGCACTGTCGATCACGGGTCTCCTGCCGCCGGTCGTGCGCTGTTCAGCGGCAAAGCTTGCTTTCGAGGGGCGCGACATCCTGCGCATGACGCGCTGCGAACTCGAGGACCTCAGGGGCAAGGGAATTGGCTTCATCTTTCAGGATCCGATGACTGGACTGAATCCTACCATGACGATCGGGCGACAACTTATGGAAGTGCATCTGCGTCATGTCGACCGCAATCGCGGTGCGGCTAGGTCATCGGCTGTATCTCTTCTGACACGGGTCGGTATCGCCAATGCGGCCGATCGGATGCCGCAGTATCCGCATGAGCTTTCCGGCGGCCTTCGCCAGCGGGTGATGATCGCAATGGCGCTGATGGCTCATCCCAAACTGATCATCGCCGACGAACCAACCACGGCTCTCGACGTTACAGTGCAGGCGCAGGTTCTCTCGCTGCTCAAGTCGCTGCAGCGCGAACACGGTATCGGCTTCATTTTCATTACCCATGACCTTGGTGTCGTCGGTGCGATCGCCGATCGTGTCGCGGTGATGTATGCGGGCGAAATCGTCGAGACCGGCAAGGCTCGCCAGGTACTCACCGGTCCACGGCATCCTTACACAAGGGCTCTCGTTTCCTGCGTGCCCTCGACGGTCCCGCCTCCTAAGGGCATCTCGGTCGCACTTGGCACGATCCCGGGGCGCGTGCCGCTTCTGGCGAGGGAAATCGAAGGCTGTACGTTTGCGCCCCGTTGCGCGCTGGCAGAAGACCGGTGTCGCGTTGGTGCGATACCGGCGCGCCCTGACGGAGCCACTGAGATCTGTCGCTGCCTTTTCGCGGCCGAAAGGAAGGATCCCATCCATGCATGAGGTATCGGGCCGCCTTGCGCTGGAGGCGAGGAATATCAACCATTCCTATCCCGGCCGTCAGGCCTTCAAGGCCCTGAACGATATTTCCATTGCGCTTGGGGAGGGGGAGACGCTCGCCATCGTCGGCGAATCCGGCTCTGGGAAATCAACATTATCGCGGATCCTGCTCGGGCTTTCCGCTCCAAGCAGCGGGGAGGTACTGTGTTTCGGAAAGGATATCGGCGGTTTGTCGCGCAGGGATCGGGCGGCGTATGTGCAGCCCGTTTTCCAGGATCCCTACTCCTCGCTCAATCCGCGTCACACGCTGGCGGAGATCGTTGCCGCTCCGTTGCTGGCACGCGGCGAGCTCCGTTCGGCGTCACTTCGTCGAGCCATCGGCCTTCTGGAGGAGGTGGGGTTAAGTTCCACACATGCACAACGGCGTCCATCGGCCTTGTCCGGCGGTCAGCGGCAGCGCGCGGCCATCGCACGCGCTCTAATCGCCAATCCGGAAGTCCTTGTCTGTGATGAGCCTACCTCGGCGCTCGACGTTTCCGTACAGGCCCAGATCCTCAACCTGCTGCAGGAGCAGCGCCGGCAACGCAAGCTCTCGATGCTGCTAATCACCCACAATATCGGTGTCGTCGCGCATATGGCCGACCGCGTAGCGGTAATGCGCCATGGCGCGGTCGTCGAGACAGGCGGCGTCCGCGACGTCCTGCTTGAACCCCGGGTGGATTATACCCGGTTGCTGATTTCTTCCGTTCCCGATCTGCGCGGCGGGCTGATGACGCCCGCTGCGACTGAACATTAATTCCCAATCTTCCTCAAGGACCGGAGTCGATAATGTCTAGACTGGTTTCCGCTACGCTTGCTTTTTCTCTTCTTACGGCATCTGCGCTGTCAGCCACGCCGGCATTCGCAGGAAAGGCGGATGACACGCTAGTGGCGGCCTTTGCTGCCCAGCTTCCGAGCCTCGACCGCTTCTATGCGCCGGGGCGTGAAGGCTTCCTGCTCGGCCTCCTCATCTACGATACATTGATTTACCGGGACACGCAGACCTTCGAGTTAAAGCCATTACTTGCCACCGACTGGAAATGGTTAGACGAGAAGACGCTGGAACTCCACCTGCGCAAAGGTGTGACGTTCCATAACGGCGATGCCTTCACCGCCAAGGATGTCGCCTACAGCTTTACATTCGCGGCGGATCCGAAGAACAAGGTGTTCGATCGGATCACCTCCTCCTGGGTCGACAAGGTCGAGGTCATCGACGATTACACGGTACGTTTCCATGCAGGCAAGGTGACGCCGCTCGCCCTGCAATACATCGTCCAAGTGCCGATGATGCCGGCAGCCTTCCGCGAAAACGTCGGATTGCAGGCGTTTTCCGAACAACCGGTGGGGACCGGCCCCTACAAGGTGACGGGCAAACGCGGCTCCGATATCACCTTCGAGCGCTTCGACAATTATTTCGACGGCGGTCCGAAAACAAAGCCCGGAATCAAAACGCTCGTCTATCGCACCATTCCGGATGTGAATACTCAGGTCGCAGAACTGGCCCGCGGCGGCGTGGATTGGGCCTGGTACGTACCCACTGACCAAGCCAAACGCCTCGAAGTCATGCCCACTGTGAAAGTGGTGAATTCGCCGACTTTCCGCATCGGCTTCCTGACGCTCGATGCCGCGGGCCTCGCGTTGCCCGGCGGCCCCCTGACCGAATTGAAGGTGCGTCAGGCGATCAATCATGCCATTGACCGACACGCCATTGCCAAGACGCTGATAGGCGAATCTGCCGAAACCATCCGCACCGCCTGCAACCCTTCCCAGTTTGGTTGCGAACAGAATGTGAAGGACTATGCCTACGACCCGACGAAGGCAAAACAGTTACTCTCCGAGGCCGGGCGTGGGGATGGTTTCGACATTGATATCTATGCGTTCCGTTCGCGTCCGGTGGCGGAGGCCATCGTCGGTTATCTCGGCGCCGTCGGGATCCGTGCCAATCTTGTCTGGCAGCAATATTCGGCCGTCGTGCAGCAGCGGCGGGACCGTAAGGCAGCGCTTATCATAGATGATTTCGGCTCGTCTGGTATCGCGGATGCGGGGGCGCCGACCAAATTTTATTTCAACGGAGCGCCTGATGACCAGTCGCGCGACGCCGAGGTCGACGCTGCACTCGACAAGGCTGGCAGCACCAATGACGCCGACATCCGCAAGCAGGCTTTCTCTGTCGCGTTCAAGCGTATCGCCGACCAGGCCTATTGGGCGCCGCTCTTCACCATGCCGATCAACTACGTGATGTCCGCCGAAATGGAAGGCCCGGTGCCGAAGGATGAGAACGTCGAGTTCTGGAAGTACCACTGGAAATGACCTTAGGTTCAGTCCAGGGTCTTGGGGACAGGCATGAAGAGCTTTTTGATCCGGCGTGCGCTGATGGCGGTGATGGTCCTGCTGACCATTTCCTTCATCAGTTTTATCATGCTCAAGGTCTCGGGCGACCTTGCGATTTCGCTTGCCGGCGAGAACGCCGGCGCTGACTACGTCGAGTTCCTGCGCAAGACGTATGGCTGGGACAGGCCGCTCTACATCCAATATGCCGACTGGCTATGGAATGCGCTACACGGCAACCTTGGAGCTTCGTTCTATTACGGCAAGCAAGTGATGGAACTGGTCGCCGAGCGCATGCCGGTGACAATGAAGCTCGGCGCCCTAGCTACGGGGCTTTCGATCACCGCCGCCATACCGCTCGGCATGGCGGCCGGCATTCGTCCAGGTTCATTCGTCGACCGCGCCGTACTGCTCATCGCCCTGCTGGGCGGGGCAACGCCGATCTTCTGGACCAGTTTTCTGCTCATCCTGATGCTCGGCCTCAATCTGCGCTGGTTGCCGATCACTGGCGGTGCCGATCTGCAACACCTGCTGATGCCTGCACTGGCGCTGAGCTTCTACGCCATGCCGGCGATCATCCGCATCGTCAGGTCAGGCATGATCGATGTCATGGCATCGGATTACATACGCACGGCCAAGGCAAAGGGCCTGCGTCCGCTGGAAATTTATTTCCGCCATGCCTTGCGCAACACGTTGGTACCAGTGGTCGCGGTCGCCTCCGTCCAGTTCGGATTCCTGCTCGGGGGCTCAGTCGTGGTGGAGAACATTTTCGCTATTAACGGCATCGGCTACCTGACCTGGGAGGCGATCAACCAGAACGACTATCCAGTCGTGCAGGCTTCCGTTCTCACAGTCTCCACCGCCTATGTGGTGTTGACGCTTTTCGCAGACATCGTCAACCGCGCCATCGATCCGCGCATTCGGCTGGAGTAGTTTCATGAGGGCACCAACCTCCCTTGTCACCGAGCCAAGCCTTTCGCGTTGGCGCCTGCCTTTTGCCGGGCTGGGAGTCTGGACTGGCGGCGCAATTCTCGTCTTGGTGTTGCTAACCGCGATTTTCGCGCCATTGATCGCTCCGCACTCGCCCTATGACCAGTCGCTTGCAAACAGGCTCGTCAAGCCGGTGTTCATGGGAGGAAACTGGGACCACATTCTCGGCACTGATCACCTCGGACGCGACGTATTGAGCCGGCTCATCTACGGTAGTCGCATGTCGCTGGCGGTCGGCTTCGGCACTATCATGATTTCGGCAGCGCTCGGCATTGGCCTTGGTCTCACGGCAGGTTTTCGCGGCGGCCGCACGGATGCCTTCGTGGTCTTTCTCCTGACCGTTCGGCTCAGCCTGCCGATCATGCTTGCGGCCATCGCGCTGGTCGGCCTGTTCGGTAATTCGCTATGGCTGATGATGCTGATCCTAGCGTTTTTCCTCTGGGATCAATTTCTGGTCGTATCGCGTGCACTGGCAATGCGATTGAAAAATGCCGAGTTCGTTTTGGCGGCGCGTGCCGCCGGTTTTTCAGAACTTCATATCATGTTTCGGGAGGTCCTGCCGAACATGCTCGGGCCACTTGTCATCGTGGCAACACTCGAAATGGCGCATGCGATCATGCTGGAGTCGGCGTTGTCTTTCCTAGGTCTCGGCATCCGTCCACCAGCTGCATCATGGGGATTGATGATCGCCGAGGCCAAAGACTTCGTCTACTTCGAGGCCTGGATGGTCAATATTCCGGGTTTCGCCATTTTCGTGCTCGTGGCCGGCATCACGCTTTTCGGCGAGGGGTTGCGAACAGTATTCGAAAATTCTTCCGACCAGCGCTAGCTTGGAATCCTCGACGACAACCCGTGTTCGGCGATTATATCCGCAAAGGCGCGCAACTCCGCACGAAGATGCTTGAGGAACAGCCGGCCGATGGGCGAAAGCCCCGGATGGTTATGGAAGACCGCGACCAGCGAACGCTTGATGAGCGGACGGAACGGACGCGCCCGCACCCGGCTGCCCTCCAGGTGCTGGAGCACGTAGGGGAGTGTAATCGCCACGCCCATACCCTGTCGCACCATATCCGAAGCTATGGTGGATAGGTTTGTGGTGATGAAGCGGTTGTCATCCAGGGGCCGGTCGAAGGCTAGGCGCACATCGAATTCCTGCCGCACCTGCAGCCCCATCGTAATGATGGTTTCCTCGAGCAGATCGTCGGCGGTGATGACCTCCTTGGCAGAAAGCGCATGGGCCGGCGGCAGGAGACAGACCATCTCCGTCGTCATTAGCGGATGCTGGATCAGGTCAGGGACCTCGATCGGCAGGAAGGTCAGGCCGAGATCGACCGAACGGTCTTGTACGCGCTGTACCACCTCGCGGCTGGAATAGCTCTCGATTGTGATCCGCACGTCCGGCTTGTCGCGGCGCACCCGCCCGACGGCTCGGGGAACGAGCGCGGTCGTCAGAGGCAGTACCGTCGAGATCGAAAGCTGGTTGCGCTGTTCGCCGCGAAGCCTAGCAGCCCGGTCGGCCAGCATCTGCATGTTATCGAGTACCCCATCCATAGAGGTGAGCAGCTCTTCCGCGGCCGGCGTCAATCGCAGCCCGGACTTGGAGCGGATCAGTAGGCTGACGCCAAGTTGGACTTCGAGATCCTTGAGCGCCTGGCTCACGGAGGGCTGGGTGACGCGAAGTATGCGGGCCGTCTCGGTAACGTTCAGAACCCGGGAAAAAAGCCTGAAGATTTCAAGATGCCGGATGCTGGGTCGCATGAGAGGCTCCGCTGCTATCAAATAGTTAGTGTTCGGACTGTGTGCCGACCTGGAACTAACATAACCACCACCGCCCGGACCCTTCAATTGCCAAAAACGGTCCGAGGGCGCGCGGCCGCAATATGTCGCCATGGCCTGTAAGTGGCAACATCAAGCGGCCAGATGGGATATAGGTGAACAGTTATAGATCAATAAATCGATCCATTTAGACATGGTCGCAGGTTCTTGAAACTCTGTCTTCGATAACATCCCGCTTCAGATTGCTGGGATGACGACGTGAGAGGATGGAGTCATGGATCTCGGATTGAAGAACAGAACCGCGCTGGTGCTGGGTGCGGGTGGTGGCCTTGGAGGAGCAATCGCCCTTTCGCTTGCGCGCGAGGGGGCGCTCCTGGCAGTGGCCGATATCTCGCTCGACGCCGCCGAAGCGACGGTGTCCCGCATCACCGAAGAAGGCGGACGGGCGATCGCGCTTCAATGGGATCTCGCAGACCTCGACGTGATTTCCACAAACATCGCTCGCATCGAAGCAGAACTGGGGTCTGTTGCTGTTCTCGTCAACAACACTGGCGGCCCGCCGCCGACCCCGGCTGAAGGCCAAAAAGCAGAGCTGTGGGTGAACCATTTCAACGCCATGGTGCTCTCGGTCATCAAGATCACAGACGCAGTGCTGCCCGGAATGAAGGAGCGCGGCTGGGGCCGCATCATCACCTCCACGTCGTCGGGCGTGATCGCGCCGATCCCGAACCTTGCCGTCTCCAATGCCCTGCGCATGAGCCTCGTCGGATGGTCCAAATCGCTCGCGGCAGAAATCGGACGTTTTGGCATCACCACCAATATCGTACTGCCCGGGCGCATTGCCACGCAACGCATAACCTTTCTCGATGAGCAGAAAGCCTCCGGCGAGGGGCGCAGCATCGAGCAGGTTTCCGCAGCCTCCGTCGCGACAATCCCCATGGGCCGCTACGGAGAGCCGAGTGAATATGGCGATGTCGTCACCTTCCTCGCATCCATCCGCGCCTCCTATCTCACCGGCTCAATCATCCGTATCGACGGCGGCATGATCGCGAGCGTGTGATGTGCGCGCGGTCCGATTGACTGCGTGACTGAAGTGGCGGTTGGGTCATGGATCTCCAACGACGCAACCGCCCATAAGCATTGTCTTATGCCTTCATTGCTGGAAAGAATCTGGCATTAAGGAAAATTATAGGCTCATCTGGGGCCGACAAAAAACAAGAAATAGGGAACCGGCAAATCTCAAAATTTGCCAAGAACTGGAGATAAATATGATGAAGCCTATCAGACTGCTTGCTATCTCGCTTGCCGGGCTCCTAGCGGCCGGCCATGCGTTCGCTGGCGATTTCAAGCAGTCCCTCGTACAGCAGGGCCAGCTGACAATCGCCACCACCGGCAATGCGCCGCCGCTCACCCTAGTCAAGGCGGACGGCTCGCTGGGAGGTTTCGATGTGGCGCTGTGTGAGCGCATTGCAAGGGATCTCGGACTGAAGGCCGAATTCGTCCGCGTCGACTTCGCAGCAACCATCCCCGGCCTGAAGGCTGGCCGTTTCGACATGATCTGCTCCGCGGTCGCTCGCACGCCGGCACGCCTGGCCTCGCCAGACCTCTATATCTCGGAACCGACGGTCGAGAATTTCACCACGCTTGTCGTGCCCAAGAACAGCGAGGTCACCGCAGTCAATCAGGGCCGTGGCCACCGCATCGGCGTCGTACGCGGCGGTCAGGAAGGCCCGATCCTCGAAAAGATCTACGAGGGGGATGTGACGGTCACAACCTATCCCGGCATTGCGGAGGAAATACTCGACCTCAAGAACGGCCGCATTGACGCGGTTTCGATGAACTATCTGACTGCCCGTTTCCATGCGCGGAAAGAGCCTGGCATGACCGTGCTCGAGCCCGGCTTTGTCGTCGACACCGTATCGCCCTACACACACGGTCTCGTCGTCAGCCGCAAGCAGCCGGAGCTGTTGGCAGCTGTCAACGAGGCGCTCGTCAAGTTGAAGGCCGATGGTATGATCGACAAGCTCAAAGACACTTGGATCACCGGCAAGTAATCACGGCGAGAGGCGGACGGACCCAGATGGATACAAACTATCTTGCGGAGAACCTTCCGCTTCTCTTCCGGGCTGCCTGGGTTACCATATGGCTGACGGCACTGACGCTGTTTCTTTCTACGGTAATCGCACTGCCGCTCTCCGTCATAGGCGTGACCCGGGTCACGTTCGCCTCTCAGGCGCTCGACATGGCAACGCTTCTATTGCGCTCGCTTCCGACGCTAGTCATCCTCTTTTTCTTCTACTACGGGATGCCGCAATTCGGCCTCGTGCTCTCGCCGTTTCCTGTAGCCGTAATCGGGCTGACGCTTTCTGCCATCGCTTATAACATCGAGATCTTTCGCTCCGGCCTGCGGGCGGTCGATCCTGGTCAGATCGAGGCGGCGCAGGCACTGGGACTGCCCAACTGGCGCATTTGGGTACAGATCGTCTTTCCGCAAGCGCTGCCGGTCTTCACCCCCACATACCTTTCCAATGCCACCCTTGTCCTCAAAGGTACTTCGGTCGCCTCGATTATCACCATTCCTGAGCTGACCTCCGTTGCCAACGAAATCGTCTCCCTGACCTACCAGCCGTTCGAAATCCTGATCGCTGCTGCCTTGATGTACATCCTTATGGGAGGCGTGCTGAGCCTCGCCGCTCAGGGTCTTCGCTGGAAGATGGCACGACGACTGGCGTCAGCACAGAAGGAAACCGGCGCATGAGCCAATCACCGCTGAAGATCGGCTTCGTCAGTCTCGGCCAGGGTCCGCGTCCGGATCTGGAAGCTCTGCATGAGCGCCTTTTCGGTGCCCATAGGCTGAACATAGTACCCCTCTGGGACCATGTTCTCGATGGCGTGACTGGCGCCGAGCTTCGGACTATGGAAGCTGCCGAAGGAATGCCGGCCATCCGCGCGCTCCATCACAGTGGGGCTGGCAGACGCGATGGAGGGCCTCCCGACTCGAACACCTGGTTCGACCGTGAAGCATTGACAGCTCGCCTCGGCGACGCGATCGCACGGCTGGAAGAGCGGGGGGTGGCGCTGACGATCGTATGCGCCGCCGAAATGCTGCCGGCGCTGAATGTCCGCTCTTGCCGCCCCGTGATATTCCCCGCCTATGCCATGGCCGGACAGGCCGAAATGCTCGCCCGGACTTTGCCGGACGCACGCATCGGCCTGATCGTCTACGGCGATCGTCAACGCCACCAGCAGCTTGAGGGCTGGCAAAAGCAACCATGGGCGCAGGAGCTGTCGATCTATTTCAGCGGAGGCGGGAGTGACGTCGAGGCGATTGTGAACGATCTTCTGCCGGTGCATCCGGATATGGTCTTTATCTGGGCCTATGGCGCTGCGACAGGCCCTGGTGTCGCAGAGGAGATTTCCTGGCGGCTCGGTGTTCCCGTCGTGTCTGCGGCAATGGCTGCCGTGCGTCTGTCCTTGTCATTTCTCCCCGCCAGGGCAGGGCAGGTCGCGCCATGAGTGATCTCGGCCAGACGTTAATTCTTTATCTGCAGGGCACGTTGCAGGCGCTTATATTGCTTGTGGTCAGCGGCGTGTTGTCGGTGCTGATCGGACTATGCTTCATGGTCGTCGATCTCGCTGGACACAAGATCACCAGTTTCATCCTTCACATCTACAGCTGGCTCGCGCAGACTACGCCTCCGCTGATCCTGCTTTTTCTGGCCTTTTATGGCTCGACCTGGGCTGGCTGGAACGTTTCGCCGATCGTCGCGGCGATCGTCGCGTTCACCTTCTTCGCTGCAGCCTACTACTACGAAATTTTCCGAGCGGCCTATGAGGGCGTGCCGCCTGGTCAGGCGGAAGCGGCGCGTGCGCTCGGTATTCCCTACTTCAGTTTTGTCCGTTCGATTCTGCTGCCACAGGTGCTGCGTATTGCGTCCGGCCCGCTGATCGGCCGTACCACGGTTCTTTTCAAGGAGACTTCGCTTGCCTCGGCGATTTCCACCGGGGAGATCATGAGCGTTGCAAACGGGCGTATTTACGCGGGCGGCAATCCGCTCGTCCATGTCCTTATCGCTGGCGCAATCTATGCGGCGATCAACATCGCGCTCATACGGATCGAGCGCCGGCTTTCCGCAAAGGTCACATACAAATGAACATAGCCAAGCTAGACCGGCGCTGGCCGGATCGTCCCGAGCCCGATAACATCGTGGAGCTGCGCAAGATCCGGCTGGATTATGGTCCTCTAACCGTTCTTCATGATGTCGACCTGGCGATCCGAAAGGGCGAAACCGTCGCCATCATCGGCCCCTCCGGATCGGGCAAGACGACGCTCCTGCGCTGCATCAACTACCTGGCGCGACCGACCGCCGGCGAGGTTTGGGTCGGAGGGCATCTAGTCGGGCAGGTCGAAAAGGGCAGCAAGCTCCATGCTGCGTCTGAGGGCATTCTACGCCTGCATCGCCTGGAAACCGGCATGGTGTTCCAGCAGTTCAATCTTTTCCGCAACATGACCGTCCTCGAGAACGTCATGTATGCGCCCATGGCCTGCGGCGTCGCTTCCAAGGAGGAAGCACGCGAACGGGCGACGACGCTGATTGGCCGCGTCGGCCTCGCCAGCAAGCTTTCCGCGCTGCCGCACGAGCTTTCCGGCGGCCAGCAGCAGCGTATCGCAATTGCCCGTGCGCTGGCCATGCAGCCAAAGGTCATGCTTTTCGATGAAGCCACGTCCGCGCTCGATCCAGAGCTTGCGCGCGAAGTTCTCGAAGTCATGCGCGAGCTTGCTCGCGAGGGCATGACAATGGTGGTCGTAACTCATGAAATGGGTTTTGCCCGCAATGTTGCCGACCGCGTGGTGTTTATGGAAAACGGACGCATTGTCGATGACGGCCCGCCGGAGCTGATTTTCTCGGACAAGGCACCACAGCGTATCCAGAGCTTTTTGAACCACTAGGGACTCCAACTCTGATGGAAGCTGTCACGAGTTGGCGTCGTTTACGCTAGCCCATATTGCTTCCCAGCGAAGCAAGATCGCACCGCGTTTCGATACAAGAAAGCCGGCACCTTTCGGAGCCGGCACTTTTGATGGATGCTTGAAGAACCTCTAGCGCAGCGTGGCTAGGCGTGCTTCCTGGCGGGCGATGAGGCGCTCGACTTCAGCGACGGCGGCTGCCCCTAGCGGCGCCCCCGGCTTGCGGATTGTTGCCGAAGCGATGGCTCCGCGCTTTGCCAGGACGTATTTGCGCACGGCCAGCCCAATGCCCGGCTGTTGCTCGTAGCGTACAAGCGGCAGATGCGCGTCGAACACGTCCTGCGCGTGATCCATATCGCCCTTGGCCACGTCCTCGCAGACCGTCACCAGCATTTCCGGATAACCGAAGCCGGTCATCGCGCCATCGGCGCCTCGCGCCATTTCTTCCGGCAAGAAGATGCCGCCATTGCCGCAGAGGATGGAGATCCGGCGGCGGCCCGTGGTTTCGGCGGTGCGCAGAGCGGAAATCTTTTCGAGGCCCGGCCAGTCCTCGTGCTTCAGCATGACGACTTCCGGCACCTCGTCGATGATACGGCCGAGAAGCTCGTTGCTGATCTGGACACTGGTCGCCAGTGGAAAATCCTGCAAGCAGATTGGAACATCTGAGCCCAGGGTCTGGGCGCATTGCTGATAGTAGCCGAGGATCTGCTGGTCGGTACGCAAGGTCATCGGCGGGGCGATCATTACGCCCGCGGCACCCATGTCCATCACCGTCCGACCAAGCTCGCCGATCGCTGCAAGACCCGATGCGCTGACGCCGACAACAACGGGAACATCTCCCGCCCGTAGGATGACGCGCTGCGCCACCTCGCGCGCCTCTGGTTGGGTGAGCTTCGGTGCTTCGCCCATCATGCCGAGTATGGTGATTCCCGCCGCGCCGGATTCAATGTAGAAATCCGTTACCCGATCAAGGCTTTCGATATCGATCGCGCCATTTTCCCGAAAGGGGGTGACCGCGATAACATATACGCCGCTCGAAGCGGACGTGATTTGCGCCATGAGACGTTACCTTTTCAGTGTGTTGGGAACCAACCCCCGCCCGTTCGGCGGAGGTATTGGCCATTACCTGGCTGCAGGAGGATTTCGGACCCGTTCCAGGCAGGCTTTCCGCGTAGCCAGGTGGCGGCGACGCGTACAGCGAACCGGTGTCCATCGAATGGACTCCAGTTCAGTCCATCATGTGCCTGTGCTGCATCCCAGGTGAATTCCCCAGGTTCGAGGACGCAAAAGTCCGCATCGAGACCTGTGGCGATCGCACCCTTGCGGTCAGAGAGACCAAAGAACCGGGCGGGCCGGGCAGCAAGATATTCAGCGGTGAGCTGTGCTGCTTCCTGTCGACGTACTACGGCTGCGGTGAAGAAGGCAGGCACGAGGGTCTCAAGACCTGGAATGCCGGCGCCGGCCGCATAGATCGAAACACCGAGCTTGTTGTCGATCGGCCAGCTGGCATGGTCGGAAGAGACGAATGCGATTTCGCCACGTTCGAGTGCACGCCAGAGGCCATCGATCGCAGCTGGGCGGATCGGGGGGTTGACCTTCATGCGCGCGCCAAGTTCCGCACCGTCGCGCTCGGGATCGAAGCAGAGATAATGGACGCAAAGCTCGCCTGTTACCAGAGCGCCGATCCCGGCGAAGGCGCCCACCTGTGCAAACCCGTCTTCATGCGAAATATGCACGATATGGGCATGGGCGCGTGTCGCCTGACCCAAGGCCAGGAATTGACCGGTGGCGGCGAGTTCGGCAGCCAGCGGGCGGCTGTCGGAGTGGGCACAGATGCCATCCCGGCCGGCAGCCTGCGCCTTGGCGGTACGGGCACGAACGATTTCCTGATCCTCGTTGTGAAGGCCGAGTGGAAGATTGCTCCCGCCAAGCTTTTCCAGAAGATCAAGTGTCAGAGCTTCGTCGATGCGCGGAAAACGCACCGGACTGCTTTCGAAGGAGGAAATCTTGAAGGCGCAGACACCGTCTTCGATCAGGCTTTCCACATGCATAAGGCCACTGTCGGCCGTGACCGTGCCGTAAAGCGCGACATCGCAAAGGGCATGGTTCGCTATGGCGGCAATCTTTGCCTCGAGCCGTTCGGGCCGGTCCAGCGGGAGCGGAGTGTCGTACGGCATATCGACGATGGTGGTGACCCCGCCGGCCAGCGCCGACGTAGTCGCCGACGCAAAGCCGGCCAGGCCCGTGCTGTTCGTGGCGTGGGTCTGGCCGTCGATGATGCCGGGCAGTATCAGGCAGTCACCGTAATCGGTGACGGCTCGGCAGTCTGGTGATCGGCCGGAACCGATTGCCGCAATCTTCTCCCCCGAGACGGAGACCCAGCCGTTTTCAATAATACCGTCCGGCGTGACGATCCGCCCCTTTACGACAGAATCCATTATGTCCTCCTTGCCATGCTCGTCAGATCGCGGGAGCGTTCTGGATCCACGGATGTGTTTCTTCATAAATTTTGGCGATGGAAACCAACGACCAGTCGGCGCCGAACGGCGCAATGAGCTGGAATCCGATCGGCATACCGCTTGACGAGGGCGAGGCGGGAATGGAGATTGCCGGCAGACCCGCCGCATTGACGAAACCGGTGAAGGCCCGGTGGTAGGGCGGCGCGAACTCCTCTGCCTTCCACGGCATGGCACCGGCTGCGGGGGTCAGTACGAGATCGTAGACGTCGAAGGCGCGGGAGAACTGTTCGTAGATGGATCTATAGGCCATAAGGGCATCGAAGAATTCCACCGCGGTCAGCGAGCGGCCCTTTTCGATCATCGGCGGGTAGGGGGTGCCAACCTTGCCCTCCCAGTCGGTATCCCTGAGCAGCCACGCAAGCCCGGTCGCGCCCATGACCGGCCAATGTTTTTCAAACAGGGCCGCATCGAAAGGGGCCGGACCTTCCTCGACGATGAAGCCAAGCGCCTTCAGGTTTTCTGCGGCTTCAGCCACCGAGGCGGCAATCGGCTCTTCGACCGTCATACCGGCCACGTCGCTCACGAAGAGCACCTTCTGGCCCCGGCGGACCGGTTCGATGCCACCCTTGGAGAAGCCGAATGAAGCCCGGTCATGGCTGTCGGGGCCCTCTATAGCGCAAAGGGCGAGCGCAAGATCATCCACCGTTCGGGACAACGGACCGATGATCTCAAAGTCGCCGAGGATGGGCGGCAGGCCGTTAACGCGCGCAACCCGTCCGGTCGATGGCTTGAGGCCGACAAGATTGTTGTATGACGCAGGACGTCGGATCGACCCACCACCGTCAGTGCCGATGGCGATGGCGCCTATGCCCGCTGCCGTCGCGGCCGCACCGCCACCGGTCGAAGCGCCGGAGGTTAGTGTCGGATCGTAGGGATTGCGCGTTACGCCAAAGGCAAGCGTGTTGACGTTGCCGCGTCCGAGGGTGAATTCGGAAACATTGGTCTTGCCAAGGATGATCGCACCCTGGCTGCGCAGGCGCTCTACGGGGGTTTCGTCGTATTCCGCGATCTGGCCCTTGTAGAGGTTGCTGCCCCAGGCGAGTTGCAGACCCTTGACGGGGATATTGTCCTTGATGGTGATCGGCACTCCGTCAAAGTCGCCATGCGGCTTTTGGGCGGCAAAGCGGGCATCACTTTCAAGGGCTGCCTTGCGGGCGCCTTCCGTATCTAGCGCCGCAAAGAGATTGAGAACCGGATCGACTTCCGCGGCCCGCGCCAGAACTGCTTCGATCACATGGCTGGGCTTTAGCTGTCCCTGACGATAGGCTTTGCCGAGCTCGCCTGCCGTGTACTGCCAAAGCGGCTTTTTCGCGTGAAATGTCATGCTCGCTGTCCTTCGATGATCAAATTCTGAGCGAGAGATTGGGTTTATGCTTATTTTTTGTCCAATAGGATCGTGAGATATGACCATAGGCGCTGGGCTATAGCGGTCTTTGGAAGTCAACACGTTACTTTTGAAAGACGGGCTCAGAGCCACACCTGCTCGCTCCCTCCCTCATGGTCCCTCTCGCGTCGTCAAATCCAGACACGAGCTCGGCGTTTTTCGGAGCGACGAGCTCGCTGGTGACGAGGTCGGGACGATAGCCGAATTCGATATGCTGGCCGGCTCTCATTTTGAGTGGACGCAACAAAGTCGTGGGCACTTCGCGCAGCAAGATCGAGGTGAAGAGCAGTAATTTTGTTGGCGCACAAGCGAGCGGAGGTTCGATTCCTTTCAAGGCGATGAAACAGACGGAAACTGACAACTTCTGCGCTTAGCTGCGTGCGAATTCCAGAAGCAGAGCGATGTCATGATTATCCGCGGCGCGCAATGCCGCGACATAGCGTGCCCGTAATTCGCCAACGTTGGCCAGACTGCCACCGCCCCAGGTAAAAGGTTGACCGCCAAGTCGCTCGATCAGGAGGTCGGCCGCGAGACGTGCGTGGCGCCCGTTCCCATTCGGAAACGGGTGGATGGCGACGAGACGATGATGGAATCTGATTGCTATCTCATCCGGCGGAAAGGTCTTGTGTTCAA
>Ga0209371_1000428_pt1 | contig 43100 bp, 34 predicted proteins | sample AgamicAtAmrz_FD_187165 | JGI IMG/M metagenome (GOLD analysis project Ga0209371, IMG submission 187165) | Agave microbial communities from Guanajuato, Mexico - At.Am.rz (SPAdes) (version 2) | ecosystem: Host-associated > Plants > Roots > Rhizosphere | place: Guanajato, Mexico | collected 2012-06-07
GCCGATCGACGTGAAGAAGCTGCGCCACGCGGGCGCAAGCGCGGGCGCGTTCAGGCCGGCCGCGCTGCCGCGCAGTTCGTCGTAGCGGCCGGCAGCGGCCGGCGCCGCGAGCGCGGCGGCCAGTTCGGCGGCGTCCGGCTGCGCGCCGGTATCGAAGAGCGTGGGCATCGCGTCGAGGGCGGCGGGATGGTCGAGGTCAATGGGCGGCACGATGTCGTTCCGTCGTCAGGGTGCGGCCGCGCACGCGCGCCGCCATTCGGGCGGCAAGCCGCGGTGCGGAACCGCAATCTGCCCGCATCCTAGCATTCCGGCGGCGCCGCGACCGGCCGGTGTGCCCGGAGGTTGCGAACCGCGCATCGTCGTCCGCCCCGTCATCGATCGTTCACGGCCGCCGCAAGTCGAGCGTGAACGGGAATTCGCGGCTCGGTGAGGCAGCCGCGACGTCCATCCGGCCCGGCGTGTGCCCGATCTCGACGAAGCGCGCGAGCCGGCGGCTCTCGGCCTCGTACGCATTGACCGGGAACGTCGCGTAGTTGCGCCCGCCCGGATGCGCGACGTGATACCGGCAGCCGCCGAGCGAGCGCTGCAGCCACGTATCGACGATGTCGAACGTGAGCGGCGCGTGCACGCCGATGGTCGGATGCAGCGCCGACGGCGGCGACCACGCCTTGTAGCGCACGCCCGCGACGTATTCGCCGACGGTGCCGGTCGGTTGCAGCGGCAGCGCGCGGCCGTTGACGGTCACGACGTGCCGGTTGTCGTTCAGCCCCGTCACGCGCACTTCGAGCCGTTCGACCGACGAATCGACGTAGCGGACCGTGCCGCCGGCCGCGCCCTCCTCGCCCATCACGTGCCACGGTTCCAGCGCGCCGCGCAGCGACAGTTCCATCCCGTTCACCGCGATCTGCCCGAACAGCGGGAAACGGAATTCGAAGTGCGGCGCGAACCACGCCGGATCGAACGCGAAACCGGCGTCGCGCAACTCGGCCAGCACGTCGTCGAAATCCATCTGAAGAAATTCCGGCAGCATGAACCGGTCGTGCAGCGCGGTGCCCCAGCGCGTGAGCGGCGTCGTGTACGGCGCGGCCCAGAAGCGGGCGACCAGCGCGCGCAGCAGCAGTTGCTGCACGATGCTCATCCGCGCATGCGGCGGCATCTCGAACGCGCGCAGTTCGAGCAGGCCGAGCCGGCCGGTGGACGAATCGGGCGAATACAGCTTGTCGATGCAGAACTCGCTGCGGTGCGTGTTGCCCGTCACGTCGATCAGCAGGTTGCGCAGCACGCGGTCGACGAGCCACGGCGGCATGTCCTGCCCGAACAGCAGCTTGTTGCGCTGGATCTCCGCGAACGCGATGTCGAGCTCGTAGAGCTGGTCGTTGCGGGCCTCGTCGACACGCGGCGCCTGGCTCGTCGGCCCGATGAACAGCCCCGAGAACAGGTAGGACAGCGACGGATGGTTGTGCCAGTACGCGATCAGGCTCGCGAGCAGATCGGGACGGCGCAGGAACGGACTGTCGGCCGGCGTCGCGCCGCCGAGCACGAAGTGGTTGCCGCCGCCCGTGCCGACGTGCCGCCCGTCGACCATGAACTTCTCGCTGCACAGCCGCGACTGCCACGCGGCGGCGTACAGGAATTCGGTGTGGTCGACGAGTTCGTCGAAGCTCGCGGCCGGATGGATGTTCACCTCGATCACGCCGGGGTCGGGCGTCACCTGCAGCAGCTTCAGCCGTGCGTCGCGCGGCGGCGGATAGCCTTCGAGCACGAGCTTTACGCCGAGCGCCTGCGCGGTCAGCTCGATCGCGCCGAGCAGCTCCAGATAATCCTCGAGCGCCGCAAGCGGCGGCATGAACAGGTACAGGATGCCGTTGCGCACTTCGACGCACAGCGCGGTGCGCGTGATCCACGCGGCCGATTCGAAGCGCTCGGGCCGGCGATGCGGGTCCGCGGCGCCCGGTCGGCCGCGCGTGGCAGTGCCATCGTCGCGCCACTGCATCACCGTCTGCGCGGACGCTTCGCGATGCACGCCGGCCAGATAGCGCGGCGCGTCGGCCGGGCCCGCGTAGCGGGCGCGCATGGCGGCGGCGTCCGGCAACGCGTCGCGCGGCGCAAACGGATCGCGTTCGACGAGGTACGGATGGTCGGCGCGGGCCGCCCACGGCAGCGAATCGAGCGGCAGCCGATAGCCCATCGGCGAATCGCCCGGCACGAGGTACATCCGCTCGTCGCGGAAGAACCACGGGCCCGTTTGCCAGCGCGGGCCGTCGAGGCCGGGCGTGTCGTCCGTGCGCTTGACCGGCAGCACGTAGCCGACCACGCTGTCGAGCTGCTGCTCGAACACCTTGCGCAGCCGCGCGCGTTCGAGCTCGTCGTCGAGGCGCGCGTCGAACGGATCGACGTTGACCGGCAACCGGCGCTCGCGCCACAGGTAGTACCAGACGTCCTCGTAGCCGGGCTGGATGAATTCGCCGGTCAGGTTCAGCCGCGCGGCGAGCGCATCGATGAAGCGCTTCGCGTCGCCGGTGGTATACGCGGACGGCTCGCGCTCGTCGGCGAACAGCGACGGATCGCGCCACACGGGCTGGCCGTCCGCGCGCCAGAAGATCGACAGCGCCCAGCGCGGCAGTTGCTCGCCCGGGTACCACTTGCCCTGCCCGAAATGCAGGAAGCCGCCGTCGCCGTATTCGGCGCGCAGCCGCTGCACGAGTTCGGTCGCATAGCCGCGCTTGGTCGGGCCGAGCGCATCGGTGTTCCACTCGGCGCCGTCGCGATCGTCGATCGACACGAAGGTCGGCTCGCCGCCCTGCGTGAGCCGCACGTCGCCGGCGGCCAGCGCGCCGTCGACCTGCGTGCCGAGCGCCAGCACGGCGTCCCACTGCGATTCCGTATACGGCTTCGTCACGCGCGGCGATTCGTACACGCGCGTCACGCTCATCTCGTGCTCGAACGACACCTCGCACTCGTCGATCAGCCCTTCGACCGGCGCGGCGCTGGTCGGCTGCGGCGTGCACGCGAGCGGAATGTGCCCTTCGCCGGCGAGCAGGCCGGACGTCGGGTCGAAGCCGATCCAGCCGGCGCCCGGCAGATAGACCTCGCACCACGCGTGCAGGTCGGTGAAATCGACCGACGTGCCGCTCGGGCCGTCGAGCGATTTGACGTCGGGCGTGAGCTGGATCAGGTAACCCGACACGAAGCGCGCGGCAATGCCGAGATGGCGGCACAGCTGCACCAGCAGCCACGCGCTGTCGCGGCACGAGCCGGACGCGAGCTCGAGCGTCTGCGCGGGCGTCTGCACGCCGGGCTCCATCCGCACGAGATAGCCGATGTCGCGCTGGAGCTGCTGGTTCAACGCGACGAGGAAGTTCGTGGTGCCCGCCGGCGTGCGGTCCACGCCGTCGAGATACGCGCGAAACAGCGGCGCGGCGCTCGTCTGCGGGTCGCATGCGAGATACGGCGCGAGCTCGGTCTTCAGCGCGTCGTCATAGCTGAACGGGTATTGCTCCGCGCTCGCTTCGAGGAAGAAGTCGAACGGGTTGTACACCGACATCTCGGCGACGAGATCGATCGTGATCTCGAAATGCTCGGTGCGCTCCGGAAACACGAGCCGCGCGAGATAGTTCGAGAACGGGTCCTGCTGCCAGTTGATGAAGTGCTGCGCGGGCTCGACCGTCATCGAATACGCGAGGATGGGCGTCCGGCAATGCGGCGCGGGCCGCAGCCGCACGACCTGCGGGCCGAGGTTGACGAGCCGGTCGTAGCGATAGCGGGTGGTGTGATGCAGCGCGACGTGGATGGACATGGGAGCTCGAGTCGGGTTGGGCCGGCCGCGCACGCCGCGTCGCTTGCGACGCGGCGGCCCGGCATGGCGGATGCGGCGAAGGCGCGCCGCGGATCAGACGAGTTCCGGCGTCTGCACGACGCTGATCTCGACGCCGACGGCCGTCGCGCCGAGCCCCGTCACCGGCTGCGCGTCGCGATGGTCGAGGCCGACCGCGATGCGCACGTAGCGTTCGTCCGGACAACGGTTCATGAACGGGTCGAAGCCGACCCAGCCGAGCCCTTCGACATAGGCCTCCGCCCATGCGTGGCCGGCCGGCTGCTGGGACAGCGCCGTGGCTTGCGGCTGCGCGCCGAGCGCCGCCGGCGACTGCCCCTGGGATTGCGACTGCCCTTGCGACTGCGACTGCGATTGCGCGGCATGCGACGCGCCGAGCACCTGCTGCATGCCGTCGCCGCTCTGCAGCGCGAGCGCTTCCTCCTCCTCGACGTCGCCCGCGTTCTGCTTCGCGTCGGCGATGCGCTGCATCGCGCTGTCGGCCAGCACGTAACCCGAGATGTAGCGCGCGGGGATCTTCAGCACGCGGGCGGCCGCGATGAACGCGTGCGCATGGTCGCGGCTCGTGCCCTCGCCGCTTTGCAGCGCGGTTTCCGCATCGACGGCGGCGTCGGCCGCCACGTTCGGCGCATACGCGATGCGGCCGTGCACTTCCGTCATCAGCCAGTGCAATGCGTCGAGGCCGTGCGGCTCGATCGGCAGCGCCTGAGCGAGCTCGCGCACGGTCTCGCCGGCCTTCGTGAGCGCGGTCTCGCGCTCGAAGATCCACGGCGGCGCATAGCCTTCTGGATTCCCGATGATGCCCGCGCGGTCCTGCGTTTCGACGACGCCGGCCGCCACGACGACGATCTCGGCCTTCGCGCCGCGATCGTGGCGCACGAGATCGATCCGGTTGCCGAGCCCGTCGGCGTATGACAGCGCCGGCTCGACGCCGTCGATCGTGACCTGCCACGCGCGCACCGTCTGGCCGGGGCCCGACTGCGGGCGCAGGCGCAGCCGTTGCAGCGCATGGCTGGCTTGATCGTCGAACTGATAACGCGAAATGTGTCGGATGGCGAGTCGCATGGCAAGTCTCAGTCGAAGTTGTAAGCCTGGGCGATTTCGAGCCCGAGGCTGTTGTTGCGGCCGATGAAGTCGGTCAGGAACTCGTGCAGGCCGCTCTTGAAGATCCGCTCGACCGAGGTATCGGACAGCAGTTGCAGAATCTTCGTGGCCGTGTCGTGACACGGGTGTGTCACGCCGTAATCCTTCGCGAGCAGGTTCAGGCTCGACACGACGCGTCCGTAGCAATAGCGCAGCGAACGCGGCATGCGGCCGTTCAGGATCAGGTAGTCGGCGATGTTCAGCGGCTTGTACTGCACGTCGTACACCCAGCGGTACGAACGGTGCGCGGCGACGCAGCGCAGGATCGTCTCCCATTGGTAGTTGTCGAGGATCGTGCCGACGTGCGACACCGACGGCAGCAGCAGGTGATACTTCACGTCGATGATCCGCGCGGTGTTGTCCGCGCGTTCGATGAAGGCGCCGATCTGCGCGAAATCGAAAATCTCGTTGCGCAGCATCGTGCTGTAGAAGCTGCCGAGGATCAGCGCGGTTTCACGCTTCACCTGGTCGAGCACGGCCGGCAGCTCGCTTTCCGGCACCGGCTGCGCCAGCGCGCGGCGCAGCGCGAGCCACGCGCCGTTCACGCTTTCCCACGCCTCGCGCGTGAGCGCCGTGCGCACCATCCGCGCGTTCGAGCGCGCGGCCTCGATGCACGACAGCACGCTCGACGGGTTGTCGCGGTCGCGCAGCAGGTAGTCGGTCACGGTATCGGCTGCATACGCGTCGTATTTCTCGCGATAGCCGTCGTCGGCGCCCGAGCTGACGAGCACCGACGACCATTCGGCCGGCGCGTCGGCCGTGCGCGTGAGCGCCATCCGCAGCCCGGCATCCACGATGCGCGCGATGTTCTCCGCGCGCTCGATATAGCGGTACATCCAGTAGAGGCCGCTTGCAGTACGTCCCAGAAGCATCTCGTGTCCACTCCGTCTTCGTTCGGTTCGCGCGCCGGCTCCGGCGCGCGCGGTCGTGCCCGGCTCAGTCGGCCAGCACCCAGGTGTCCTTGGTGCCGCCGCCCTGGCTCGAGTTGACGACGAGCGACCCTTCCTGCAGCGCGACGCGCGTGAGCCCGCCCGGCGTGATGCGGATTCGGTCCGACACCAGCACGAACGGACGCAGGTCGACGTGGCGCGGCGCGAGGCCGGCGTCGGTGAGGATCGGCGTCGTGGACAGCGCGAGCGTCGGTTGCGCGATGTAATTCGCGGGACGCGCGCGCAGCTTCGCGGAAAATGCCTCGAGTTCGGCCTTCGACGCACACGGCCCGACCAGCATCCCGTAGCCGCCCGAGCCGTGCACTTCCTTCACGACCAGTTCGTCGAGATGCGCGAGCACGTACTTCAGGCTGTCGGCCTCGCCGCAGCGCCAGGTCGGCACGTTCTCCAGCAGCGCCTTGCGGCCCGTGTAGAACTCGACGATCTCCGGCATGTACGAGTAGATCGCCTTGTCGTCGGCGATGCCGGTGCCGGGCGCGTTCGCGATCGTGATGTTGCCCGCGCGGTACACGTCCATGATGCCGGCCACGCCGAGCACCGAATCGGGGCGGAACGTCAGCGGATCGAGGAACGCGTCGTCGACGCGGCGGTACAGCACGTCGATCGGCTGGAAGCCTTCGGTCGTGCGCATCGCGACGCGCCCGTCGATCACCTGCAGGTCGCTGCCCTCGACGAGGTGCACACCCATCTGGTCGGCGAGGAACGAATGTTCGTAGTACGCGGAATTGTGGATGCCGGGCGTGAGCACCGCGATGGTCGGGTTGTCGGCATTGCCGCCCGGCGGGCACACGGCCGCGAGCGACTGGCGCAGCATCTGCGGATAGGTTTCGACCGGGCGCACCTTCACCTGCTGGAACAGCTCGGGAAAGAGCTGCATCATCGTTTCGCGGTTTTCCAGCATGTACGACACGCCGGACGGCGTGCGCGCGTTGTCCTCCAGCACGTAGAACGCGTTCTCGCCGGTGCGCACGATGTCGACGCCGATGATGTGCGTGTAAACGTTGCCGGGCGGCCGGAAGTCGATCATCTCGGGGATGAACGCCTCGTTGTGCGCGATCAGGTGCTTCGGCACGATGCCCGCGCGCACGATTTCCTGACGGTGGTAAATGTCGTCGAGGAACGCGTTCAGCGCCATCACGCGCTGCTCGATGCCGAGCGACAGCCGGCTCCATTCCGCCCCGGAGATGATGCGCGGGACGATGTCGAACGGAATCAGCCGCTCGGCGGCCTCCGCGTCGCCGTAGACGGCGAACGTGATGCCCGTCTTGCGGAACACGCCTTCCGCATCGTGGGCTTTCTGGGCGAGGCTCGCGGGATTCTGCGTGTCGAGCCATTGCTTCAGGCGCGCGTAAGGCGCCCTTACCATGTCGCCGGATTGCAGCATTTCATCGAATGGCTTCATCGATCTTCTCTCCATCGATCGTTTTCCCCGGCATTGCGCATGCCGGACCGGCGTACTGAATGCTTTGCAAGGAACGTGCCTTGCTCGATCCGCTCGATATCCCCCCGTTTTTCGCGCCGCGTCAGGCATGCCTGCGCGGCATTACGCACCACAACGGTGCAACCTCGGACGCGCCGGGCGCTTGCGGTGCGCCGCGAGCGTGCACGATAGATGCTGCGCCGCGTCCGACGAACATAGTTCTCCCACGTGTCACGGATGTGCAATCTGCACTGCACCAAAAGCGGCGAGCCGACGCCCCCGAAACGACCATGAACGGGTGGGCCGGCACGCACACGGCGCAGCCGGCCCGGGGGAAGTGCCGTCCAGGCGGGCCCGGACAGTCCGACGCGATGAACTGTCCGGTTAACCGGTCCGGCCCCTCAACGCTATGCAGCCGTAATCCCGCCGACAACGCCCATGCATATTTCGACTGACACCGATCGAAAAAAAACATCGGCCCGACCGGCGCGATGCGCGGTACGCTAGAACGTTGGTGCAGCAGACGGCGCCGCCTTTCAGGCGCCCGACTATAAAAAGCGAAGATCGAAATGGAAGCAAAGTGGCTGGAAGATTTCCTGAGCCTTGCGGATACCAAGAGCTTTTCCCGGGCCGCGCGTCACCGGCACCTGACGCAGTCGGCGTTCAGCAGACGAATCGCCGCCCTCGAAACCTGGATGGATGCGAAGCTGGTGGACCGGAGCATCAATCCGGTCGCGCTGACGCCGGCCGGCCAGATGTTCCGCGGGCTCGCCGCGGACATCCTGCGCAGCATGTATGCGGCGCGCAATCTCGTGAACGGCTACGACCAGTTCGCGGCGAGCGACCAGGTCGTGCGCTTCGCCGTCGCGCATACGCTGGTGTTCACGCTGTTTCCCGAATGGCTCAAGCAGCTCAATAGCGAGGTCGGCCACGTCACTGCCCGCGTCAATGCGGTGAACGTGCCGGAAGGCGTGCAGCAACTGGTCGAAGGCGAATGCGACCTGCTGCTCGGCTATCACCATCCGCAGTTGCCGATCGTGCTCGACCCGAACCACTTCCCGTTCGTCAGCCTCGGCGTCGAGCGGATCCTGCCCGTGTCGTCGCCCGACGCGCGCGGCAAGCCGGTGTTCCAGCTGCCCGGCACGCCCGATGCCCCGTTGCCGCTGCTCGCGTATTCGTCGGGCGCCTTTCTCGGCAACATCGTCGAGATGCTGCTGCTGAATGCGACCGAGCCGTACGTGCTGCACCGGTGTTTCGAGACGCACATGTCCGAGGCGCTGAAAGGCATGGTCGTGGCCGGGCACGGCATCGGCTGGCTGCCGGAAAGCTGCGTCGCGAAGGAGCTCGCCGACGGCACGCTCGTGTGCGCGGGCACCGGCGACTGGATCACCGAACTCGAAATCCGCCTGTATCGATCGGCGCGCAAGCGCGGGCTCGCGGCCGAGCAACTGTGGGCCTACATCATGAACCGGCCGCGCGCGGCGATCGACGGTGCGATCGGTACTGAAGAAGCGGCCGCGCCGGCGATGCGCAGCGCACGGCGAAGCGCGGGCGGCAGCCGCTGATGGCGTATTCGCGCCGTGGATATCCACGGCGCGAATACGCGTTCTCCCGATAGCAATCGATAATCCCGTCGCACTCCGTAAAATCCCTCAACGGCTCTTAAGCGATCTTCAGAACGCGCAAACGTTTGCGATTCATGTCGTATTTTTTACTGTTTTCCGTATTAAGTAAGAATAATCGGCCCGCTTTTCCAGACAGAAATACCTTGTTACACAAGTTTCGATTTACCTGTAACTGTCGGAATCATCAAAAACGTCGCACCCTCATTTCATGATGTGCGATCTGTATCCGGATCTTCATCGATTCGCCTTGAATACAGGCGCAATAGTTTCTTTTATCAGTCGTTATTTTTCGGCACGAACGTCGATACCTCCGACGTAATCCAAAGCGTGCTCGATCATCGCTACCGAGTAGCAATTTTCATGTTCGGCAATATCGCCTTTATTCAGCATTAAGCGATCCTCATAAATGTGTCTTTATCCTATTTAAATAGGATCTTTTCTCTCGTCCCATTCGGGCCACACGCGGTTGTTGGTTCAAAAACCATCGTGTATCAATAGCGTGTCGCAAAAAGAACGTTGGCAAATTCGACTCGGGGTCGATGCGCGTCATCGATTCCGGACGGGAGATTGCAATGTCACCCTCGCTTCGACAGCAGGCTCGCCCTTTCCTGAGCGTCGTGCTTTCCACGCTCTGCATGAACGCCATGGCCCAGACGCCGGCGGCTCCGCCGCCGGCGTCCGGTCCGGGGGCAAACCGGTACGTGATTTCGTATATCTGCGGCGACGCACGGATCGACGGTACCGCGCCGCTTCCCCCTGACGGACGCCCGTACAACCTGGGCGTGTCTTTCCTGTCCGGGAGCACCGGGCAGCCCCTGTCCAACGTGCAGGTGCGCCTGCGCCGGCATGGGCGCGTGCTCGTCGAATTCAACGCCCCGGGATCGCGCTGCCTGTTCAGCGTGCCGGATGCGAGCTATCGGGTCGAGGGGACCTATCAGGGAGCCACCCAGTTCGCGATCGTCGAGACGGGCACGCTCACCACGCAGTTGCGATGGTGAACGTCGCGCCGCCCCGCTCCGATCGCGTCATTCGGAGAACGCATCGAATCAAGGAGTCTTGAATGCCCCGTGCAGAACGACCGGACGGCTCGCCCGCCCGTCAGCCGAAACCCTCGTGGGGTCCGGGAAAGAATGCGGCGCTCAGCGTCGCTGCATTTGCCGCGATCTTCGGTGCCTTCGCGTACGTCGAGCGAGACGCGAGGATCGGCCATGCGAGCGTGACGCACGATATCGCCGGCGTGATCGGAACCGCCGTTGGCAACTACCGCAAGCTCATCGTGGCGGCGACCGGCGGCGCGTCCGGCCCCGCCGCGCCCGCCGGCTCGACGTCGACGGTCGCGCAGGCCGGCCCGGTGATGCCTTCGGCGTCGGCCACGCCGGCCCTGTCGGCCGCGGCCGAACCGGCCGTGCCGGCCGTACCGCCGCAAGCGGCGACAGGTTCGGCCACGCAACACCCGCGCCCCGCACATGCGCCGCCGCCCCGGCTCGCGGCCGCCCCGCACGCCGCGTCGACCGGCAGCCGCACGACGCGCCCGGGCGATGCGCACCGGACGTCACGTTCGCAGGCGCTGGCGCGCACCAGAAAACATCCCGACCCCGGGCCGAGACTGCAACCGCAGTCGTATATCGCCGGCACGGCGCACATGGAGGCCACCAGCGTCACGCACGACGAAGTGGAAGGTGCCCGCGCTCTGGCCAGGGCGCGCTGGTGCGCACGGATCGACGAATGGAGCTGTGTGGAGCAGAACGCGAGCCGCGCACTCGCCATCGATCCGACGAACAGCGAATCACGCGCGTTGCTCGGACAAGCGGTCCGCAACCGCCTGTGAACCGACCGGATGCCGCCGGGCCTCGCCGTCCGGCGACGCGATAGCCGGCGACGCACGCCGTCAGGCGTGCAACCGATGTGATCGTTTCAAAGTGAGGAGACATCGTGGCTAACAATCGTCAACAACAATGCACCACCGTCGTTCCGCCGAACCGGCGGGTCCTCCTGCATGCGCCGTTGCTGTGCCTGCTCGTCGCCTCCGGCCCGTGCCTTGCCGCCGAAGGCGACGCGAAGCCGCGCGACGCGAGTGCAATCGCCGGCTCCCATGGTGCGCCGGATGCGCTGCCGCCCGACCTGCAGCCGACGGGCGCGTCGACGCAGGCCGCCCAGGGTTCGGGCACGCAGCCCCCTCACGCGCCGACGCCGATCGCACGGGCCTCGGATGCGTCGATGCAGATCGCGCAGGCGAGCCCCGCGATGCCGACCACCGTCGTGGTGGACCCGGATGCAGCGCAGCCGAGTGCTCCGGTGCCGGACGCAACCGCGTCGAATGCACCCGCGCCGGCCGCGCACGCGCCGAATGCGCCGATGCTGCTTGCGCAGGCATTCGACACGGTGCCGCCGGATGCGCCGGCGCCACGCGTGCCAACGTCGGATGCACCTCAACAATTCGCCCAAACCGCGCCCCCCGCACCGCCGGCTACGCCGACGCTCGTCGCGCAGGCATCCGGCGCGCCGATGCCGAACTCGCCCACGCCCGCGGCCCAGCCGCCTGGTATCGAGCCGCCGTCGTCCCCGCAACCGGGTTCACAGTCACCGGGCGCGCAGCTCCCCGGCGAGGCGATCCAGCGATCGCAAGGACCCGACGTCGAGGCGCCGAATGCGCAGGCGCCGAATCTTCGCACCGCCGACGTCGCGACGGTGCGCAACGACGTGTTCGGCCTCGCGGCCAGCGGCGGCGCGGTCAAGGCGCTCGACGAAGCGAAGGCCCGACCCGATGCATTCTCCGCCGTCGACATCGCGCAACTGGAAGAACTGTCGATTCGCCAGCAGGTGCGCGGCGGACGCGACAAGTCGCGTTCGATGACGAGCTCGGACCGCTTCGACGGGCTCGACAACGCGCTGCGCGCCGCCGACGACCTCGACAAGCGGATACCGGCCACGCCGGAGTACACGCCGGTCCGCACGGCGCTCGCGGGTGACCGGGTGGTCGCCCTCGCCGCACGCGGCGACATGAAGGCGGCCGTCACGACGTTCGAGACGATTCCGTCCAACGCGGAGATCTCGATCGACGCGCTGGCGGCCGTCGGCGATGCGTACCTGTACCTGAGCGAGCCGGCCAAGGCGAACGCCGTCTACGCGCGTGCGTTGCAGCAGGCCACCGCGTCGCCGACCGATCGCGCGACCCGCGGCTTCCAGTATGGCGCCCGCACGCAGCCGATCGAGCTGCGCGAAGGGCTGTTCTGGTCGTACGTCGACCAGGCGCGCGCGCCCGAAGCGAAGCAGGTGCTCGACGACATGGAGAAGTCGCTGCCGCCGGTCAAGCAGGTGACCAACGTCGGTCCGGGAGAAAGCGACTATCTGCGCTACTACCGGCTGCGCGCGCAGTACCTGATCTTCACGGGTCACGTCGACCAAGGGATCGCCGCCCTCGAACAGCTGGAGAAAGAGGTGCCGTTCAACGCCGAGGTCCGTGCCGCGCACGCCGACGCCGTGTCGGGCCAGTCGCATCCGCGCCAGGCGATCTCGATGTATCGCGCATCGCTGACCGATCACCCGGACAGCGTCGAGATGCTCGCGGGCCTCGGCCGCGCATCGCTCACGGCAGACGACTACGCGACCGCGAAGACCGTCGACCAGACCCTGGGCAACACGTTCCCGGACAGCGGCGCCGTGCGCAGCTTCAAGCGCGACTACAACGCCTACCGCAGCCCGGTGTTCACGACCGACCTGAGCTTCGAGCACGGCAACAGCGCACTGGCCGACAACAGCTTCACGTCGGACAGCTACATCTATTCGCAACCGTTCGGCGACAACTGGCGGGTCTTCTCGCACACGTTCTTCGGCCATGCGCAAACCGACGGCGGCAGCGTCAGCCGCACGCGCACCGGCATCGGCGGCGACTATCGGCACGGGCCGCTCACCGTGCTGGGCGAAGTCACGCGTTCGATGGGCGGGGACGGCCGGACCGGCGGCCGCGGGACGATCGCGTACGCGCTGAACGACTACTGGACGGTCAACGCCGGGCTCGACACCAACGACAACTCGCTGCCGTGGAAAGCGTATGCCGCGCACATCTGGGGCCGCTCCGCGAACGTCGAAGTCGTGTATCGGCAGAACGACCGGCGCGAAGTCAAGCTGAGCTACGGCGTGAGCCGCTACAGCGATTCGAACTTCCATCAGGAGATCGCGGCGACCGCCACGCAGCGCGTGTACACGTCCGCGAACCAGCTCGTCAACGTCTCGCTGAATCTCGGCACCGACAGCAACACGCGCCAGGACGCGCCCTACTTCAGCCCCGGTCGCGACTACGCGGCCGCGGCGACCGTGATGCATCAATTGACGCTGTGGAAGAAAGGTGACACGGGGCTGCAACAGCGCGTGTCGGTATCGGGCGGCGTGTACAACGAGCGCGGCTTCGGCACCAGCCCGCTGTGGAGCGCGCGCCTCGAGCACGCGTGGACGTTCAAGCACGACATCACGCTGAGCTACGGCGTCGAGGTCAGCAGCCACGCATACGACGGCCAGCGCGAGCGCTCCGAAACCGGCTTCCTGTCGCTCAACCTGCCGTTTTAGCAAGGAGCTCTGAATGCAATCCAGACGGACCTTCATGTGCGGATGCCTCGGCACGTTTGCCGCCTGTTCGCTGTTCCCGGGCGTGACCGGCGCCAAGATGATCGACCTGCTGCCGCCGTCCGATCCGGCCGACGGCAAGACGTTTCGCGTGATCTGCATGCACGACGTGCGCGACAACCTGATGGCGTCGTTCTCGTCGCCGACCGCGATCATCGATCCGTTCGCGGTCGATACCGGCACGCTGACCGCGATCTTCTCGTGGCTGCAGACCAACAACTACCACACCATCACGGTCAAGCAGATCGAAGAGTCGCGCCGCGGCGGCAAGCCGCTGCCGCCGCGCTCCGTGCTGCTCACGTTCGACGACGGCTTCCGCAGCCACTACACGAAAGTGCTGCCGCTGCTGGAGCGCTTCAAGTATCCGGCCGTGATGGGCCTCGTCACCGCGTGGATCGACACCCCGCCGGACACGCCGATCCGCATCAGCGACAAGGTTCAGGTGCCGCGCGACTTCTTCCTGTCGTGGGACGAGGTGAAGAAGCTCGGCCAGTCGGAATTCGTCGAGCTCGGCTGCCACACCCACAATCTCCATCATGGCGCGGTCGCGAATCCGCAAGGCAACGAGTTGCCGGCGACCACGTCGCATCTGTACCTGCAGGACCAGAAACGCTATGAAACCGACGCCGAGTTCCACGCACGCGTGCACGAGGACCTGCAAACGTGCGTGCGGCAGATCCGCGAACGCACCGGTATCGTCGCGCGCTCGATGGTGTGGCCGTACGGCGCGGAAAACCAGCCTGTGCGCAATATCTCGACGTCGCTCGGCATGGACGTCCAGTTCAGCCTCGATGCCGGCCCGAATACGCCGGACGTGCCGCTCGACCGGCTGAGACGGATCCTGATGATGTACGACGTCGACATCGGCGGGTTCGAGCGCTCGATGCGCGAACCGGCGTCGAACCGCGGCGACGTCGACGTGCCCGAGCGCACCGTGCAGGTCGATCTCGACCAGGTCTACGATCCCGATCCCGCACGGCAGGAAGCGAATCTCGGCAAGCTGATCGAGCGCATCTACCGGATGCAGCCGAAATCGGTGTACCTGCAGGCGTTCGCGGACCCGAAGGGCACGGGCGTGGCCGAAGCGGTGTATTTCCCGAACCGGCACCTGCCGATGCGTTCCGACCTGTTCTCGCGTGCCGCTTGGCAACTCAATACGCGCGCCAACGTACAGGTGTACGCGTGGATGCCGGTGCTCGCGTTCCGGCCGCCCGCCGACAAGCTCCGCTCGCTCCAGGCCGTGAGCGCGTTCGGCGATGCGCCGGCTAGAGAGAACGGCACGCGCGTGTTCCGGCTGAGCCCGTTCGATCCCGATGCGCGGTTGATGATCCAGCAGGTCTACGAGGATCTCAGCAAGCACGCGTCGTTCAGCGGGCTCCTGTTCAGCGACGACGCCGTGCTCGACGACTACGAGGACGCAAGCCGGCATGCGCTGCGCGTGTATTCGCAATGGGGGCTGCCGGCCGACGTCGGCAAGATCCGCGAGAACCCCGACCTGATGAAGCGCTGGACGCACCAGAAGACGCGCTACCTGATCGACATGACCCGGCAGCTCGAACAGATCGTGCTGGCCCATCAGAACGTCGGCGACGTGCTGACCGCCCGCAACATCTTCGCGATGCCGGTGCTCAAGCCCGAATCGGAAGCGTGGTTCGCGCAGAACTACGACGATTTCCTCGCCGCCTACGACTACGTCGCGCTGATGGCGATGCCGTACATGGAGCAGGCGAAAGACCCGGAAGGCTGGCTGGACCAGCTCGTGAAGGCGGTGCGCACGAAGCAGCGCGGGCTGCAGCGGACCGTGTTCGAACTGCAGGCATACGACTGGCACGGGCAGAAGGCGGTGCCGGCCGGCACGCTGCTTGCGCAGATGCGGCGGCTGCGCAGCGAGGGCGCCGTGAATTTCGGCTACTACCCCGACAACTTCCTGAACGGCCAGCCGGAACTCGACGCGATGCGCGACGTGATGTCGCTGAAGTCGCGCCTCGACCCCACCTCGATCAACGCGCTGATGCAGATGCAGCAATCGAAGGGAACCAAGACACCATGACCTCCCATAGCCTCATCCAGCGCCTGCAGGATTTCGTCTTCTACTATCCGTTCTTCATGTCGTATCTGTGGATGATCGGCGGCGTCGTGCACTACTTCCTGCTCGAGGAAGGCCGCGAGCTGTCGACGCGCACGATCGCGTCCAGCGGCATCCCGAAGGTGTCGATCGTCGTGCCCTGCTTCAACGAAGCCGCGAACGCGCGCAGCGTGATCGGCCACCTGAACGGGATGCAGTATCCGAACTACGACATCATCGCGGTCAACGACGGCAGCAAGGATCGCACCGGCGAGATCCTCAACGAGCTGGCCGTCGAGATCCCGCGGCTGCTCGTGATCCATCACGCGCGCAACGAAGGCAAGGCGGTCGGGCTGACGACCGCTGCGGCCGTGTCGAACGCGGAATACCTGCTGTGCATCGACGGCGACGCGCTGCTCGCACACGATGCGATCGGCTGGATGCTCGAGCACTTCCTGACCGACCCGGGCGTCGGCGCGGTGACCGGCAACCCGCGCATCCGCACGCGCACGTCGCTGCTCGGCCGCATGCAGGTCGGCGAATTTTCGTCGATAGTCGGGCTGATCAAGCGCACGCAACAGGTGTACGGCCGCATCTTCACGGTGTCGGGCGTGATCACGATGTTCCGCAAGACGGCGCTCGCCGACGTCGGCTACTGGAGCTCGGACATGCTCACCGAGGACATCGACATCAGCTGGAAGCTGCAATGCCGCGACTGGCGCGTCGTGTACGAGCCGCACGCGCTCAGCTGGATCCTGATGCCGGAGACGGTGAAGGGACTCTACCGGCAGCGGCTGCGCTGGTCGAAGGGCGGCATCCAGGTGCTGCTCAAGTACGCGGGCACGCTGATGCGGCCCACGCAGATGATGATGTGGCCGCTGTTCGCCGAATACCTGATCGGCATCGCGTGGGCGTACTCGATGACGTTCATCCTGCTGCTCGCGCTGATCGACGTCGTCTATCCGCTTCCGCCGAACTGGCATGTGTCCGTGGTGCCGCACTGGCACGGGATGCTGCTGGTCGCGACCTGCATCCTGCAGCTGATCATCGGCAGCATGATCGATCGTCGTTACGACGAAAAACTCCTGATGTACTTCCTTGACACCATCTGGTACCCCGTCGCGTTCTGGCTGATCAGCATGATCACCACCGTCATCGCCCTGCCCGCCGTCGTGCTGCGGGGCCGTGGCAAGCGCGCCGTTTGGGTCAGTCCCGACCGAGGCATTCAACATGAAGAACGCGCCGATTATTGACCTTTCCCTGCGCGCACCGCGCGACATGATCGCCGAACGCGGCAACATCGTCGGGCCCGTGCTCGTCGCGTGGTTCCGCCTCGTGCGGCCCGCGCTGGTCGGGGGCGTATGGGCCTCGATCTGCATCTATACGTACCGTTACCTGTTGCCGTTCAACGAGGCCGAGATGCCGATCGAACAGATCGTGTTCTACGTGACCAGCATCGCGCTGATCGCCGGCACGATCGTCATGTGGCTGATCGCGGGACGCGTCGTGCATCCGTTCGCTTACCGGTTGCGGGTGTCGAAGATGCTGCGGCGTTCGGCCAGCGTGAAGGTGCGCTCGGTGCCGCCGACCGCGTTCGCGAGCGAGCGCCGGCGCGGCGCGCGACGCACGACGCGCATTCTCGTCGCGTCGCACGATGCGAACGGGTCGATTTCCGGCATCGAGTGGATCGCGCATGCCGAGCCGCAACCGCGCGAATGAATCGCCGGAAACGTGCCGCGCCGGGCGCGACGCCTGCCGCGCGACGTGGCACCGCTTTCGACACCGTGCTGGCGCGCGACACGCGCCAGTCGACAACTTCCTGGAGACGAGGTGAATCATGTGCGGAATCGTCGGAGCAAGCGGCCGGAACAATCAAGTGCCGCAACTGGTCAACGCGCTGAGCCGGCTCGAATATCGCGGCTACGATTCGTGCGGCATCGCGGTGCAGGGTGATGGCCGCCTGCGCAGCGAACGTACGTTGAGACGCGTGACCGACTTGCAGGATCGCGTGCTGACGCTCGGCCTCGAAGCGCGGACCTGCATCGCGCATACGCGCTGGGCGACGCACGGCGCGCCGTCCGAAATGAACGCGCACCCGATCATGTCGGGCGACACGATCGCGGTCGTGCACAACGGGATCATCGAGAACCACGACACGCTACGCGCCGAACTGAAGCAACGCGGCTATACGTTCCGCGGGCAGACCGATACCGAAGTCATCGCGCACCTGATCCACAGCCTCTATCGCGACGACCTGTTCGACGCGGTCGTACGCGCCGTCAAGCGGCTGCACGGTGCGTACGCGATCGCGGTGCTCAGTGCGCTCGAGCCGCAGCGCCTCGTCGCCGCGCGCGCCGGCTCGCCGCTCGTGATCGGCATCGGCGCCGAGCAGAACTACCTGGCGTCCGACTGCGCGGCGCTCGGCGACCTGACCGACCGCTTCGTGTACCTGGAGGACGGCGACGTCGCGCTGATCACGCCGGAGCGCATCTCCGTGGTCGATGCGGGCGGGCAGGAAGCGCGGCGTCCGTTGTGCGAAGTGAAGGCGCGCGCGGACGACGCCGCGCTCGGCCCGTACCAGCACTTCATGCAGAAGGAAATCTTCGAGCAGCCGAAGGCGATCGACAGCACGCTCGACGGCATCGACGCGATCTCGCCGGCGCAGTTCGACGCGACGGAAGGCACGCGTGCGCTGCTGTCGCGGGTGAGAAGCGTGCTGCTGCTCGGCTGCGGCACCAGCTACTACGCGGGCCTGACCGCGAAGTACTGGCTCGAGAGCATCGCGGGCGTGCCGGCGCAGGTCGAGATCGCCAGTGAATACCGCTACCGCGACACGGTGGCCGATCCGCGCACGCTCGTCGTCGGCATCTCGCAGTCGGGCGAAACGGCCGACACCATCGGCGCGATCGAGCAGGCGCGTGCGATGGGCCAGGACCTGTCGATGGCGATCTGCAACGTCGCGACCAGCACGATTGCGCGCAACGCGCCGCTGCGGTTCCTGACGCGGGCCGGCGCCGAACTCGGTGTCGCGTCGACCAAGGCGTTCACCACGCAGCTCGTCGCGCTGTTCGTGCTGACGCTGACGCTCGCGCAACTGCGCGGCCGGCTCGATGCGGCACAAGTCGCGACGCACCTGAAGCAATTGCGCGCGCTGCCCGATCGCATCAGCCACGCGCTCGCGCTGGAAACACAGGTCATGGGCTGGGCCACGAAGTTCGCCCGCACCGAGAACGCGCTGTTCCTCGGGCGCGGCATCCATTTCCCTATCGCGCTGGAAGGCGCGCTGAAGTTGAAGGAGGTGTCGTACATCCATGCGGAAGGCTATGCGGCCGGCGAACTGAAGCACGGGCCGCTCGCACTCGTCACGAGTGCGATGCCGGTCGTCACGATCGCGCCGGACGACCGCCTGTTCCAGAAGCTGAAGTCCAACATGGCCGAGGTGCGCGCGCGCGGCGGCCGGCTCTACGTACTGGCTGGCAATCAGCTCGAGATCGACGCCGACCGCGACACGCACCTGATCCGCGTGCGCGAATCGGGCGACCTGCTGTCGCCGATCGTCAACGTGATTCCGCTGCAACTGCTCGCGTATCACGTCGGCTGCGCACGCGGCGCCGACGTCGACAAGCCGCGCAACCTCGCGAAATCGGTGACCGTCGAATGACGCGACGAACGCGCCCGGTACAGGCGGTCATGCGGCTGGCCATGGCTGCCCTCTGCGGCGCGGGCGGCATCGGCACGGCGTCGCCGCCTGCCTTTGCCGGCGCGCCGGTCGTGCATACGGTCACCGTGCCGAGCGCCCCGGCGCCGCAGGACACCGGCGACCCGCGGCGCTTCATGCACGGCATCGGTGTGGCCGACGCCGGCGACGGCAAACGCTGGGTGTTCTTCAGCAGCTCGGGCATCGTGCCGCGCGGCGCGCTGCGCGGCGGCAGCTGGCCGCATGACGTGTACGTCGGCGAATGGGCGCCCGGCGAGCCGCGCGTGCTGCGCGTGCGCACGTTCATCAGCCGCCCCGAGGCGCAGGAGCCCGTCTCGATCGCGCAGAACGCGCACGGCGACATCTTCGTCACGTTCGAGGACGGCTGGAATACGTCGCAGGAAGTCAGCCAGCGCTACGGCGTCTACCGCCGCGACCTGAAGCCGATCAAGCCCTACCCGAACGACGTCGAATCGGGCGGCCATTCGGGTCACGTCGCGACGGTCGCCGACCGCTTCGTCGTGTTCTATTCGGCCGACTGGGTCAACGGCGGCGGGGTCGACAACCTCGGCAGCGGCAACGGCGTCTACCTGAAAACCTACGACGCGGCCGGGCGCGTGCTGAACCATGTCGCGGTCGCGCCGCGCCGCCGCGAGTGGTGGCCCGTGATCGCGGGCTCGCCGCGCAACGCGCTGCTCGTGTGGCAGAAATTCATCGACGGTAGCACGGACGCGACGCTCGAATACGCGATGTTCGATCCGGTCACCGCGAAACTGGACAAACTCGGATCGCTGAACGATGCGATCCAGTACTACGTGTATTCGGCCGCCTATGTGCCGGAGATCGACCGTTTCATCGTCGTCACGACGACCGCGGACGAGCGCGGCGTCGCGATGCTGATCGCGCCGGACGGCCGCCGCACGGCGACGCTCGATTGCCTGCCCGCGTCGGTGCGCGAATCGGGCCTCGGCGTCGCCGGCACACACGCGTATGTGCCGACCCGCGACGGGCGGCTGCTGACGCTCGCGCTCACGCCGGCGGACATGAAGGTAAGCGGTGTGCAGCGCTCGCCGATTCCGTGGGGCTCGACCGGCATCGCCGGCTTCCAGGCGCGCGGCACGGCGATGCATTTCGTGTCGCTGACGCCATCGGGGTTGCGCGAAGCCGATTTCAATCCGAAGCAGGACACGTCGATGCCGCAGAATGAAGTGTCGTGTTCGAGTCGTTGACGGCGCTCCGGTAACGCACTGTCGTCATGAACGAGGACAGGCCGCGCGTCTCCCCGCGCCCTTTGTCTTTCCGCCGTCCGAACCACGCCGCGACAGACGACACCTCGCCCACTCGGCCGCCCGGTAGTCGGGCACGCCGTCGCGGGCCTGCCCGCCCCCAACGGCCGCGCCTTTCCTCTGCCGGATTCGCCAGCGCCGCCCGTACCGGCTAGACTGTCGCCCGATTCCTTCCATCGGCCGCGGCGTCCCGCCTCCTGCCGCCGCCGGAACGCCCCTTCCCGGAGAACGAATGCTGAAGCGCCAGTGGTTTTTGCTCGTGCTGCTGACGGTTTGCCTGCTCGGGCAACGCGCGTCGGCCCAGTCCACGCTCGAACTCGACACCGACGGCACGACGCGTGCCCTCGCCCGCCAGACGTTGCTCGCGCGCGCCGATGCGGCCGACATCCACGTGCCGCGCGATATCGCCTACGGGCGGCCGATGACGTTCCGCGCGGTGCCGTTCGCCGCGCTGCTCGGCGACACGCCGCTGCCGGCCGACGGCGTGCTCGAAACGCGCGCGGCCGACGGTTTCGCCGCGCAACTGCCGCTCGATCTCGTGCGCCGCCGCGCGCCGGCCGGCGCGATCCCGTGGCTCGCGATCGAGGACCCGGCCCATCCATGGCCGAAGCTGCCCGGCAAGCAGGTCGGCGCGGGGCCGTTCTATCTCGTCTGGCTCGGGCCGGACGCGTCGTCGGTGCGCGGCGAGCAGTGGCCGTACCAGATCGTGCGCATCACGATCGAATCGTCGCCGCTCGCGCGCTGGCCGTCGCTCGCGGTCGACACCGCGTTGCCCGCGAACGACCCGGCCCGCGCGGGCCAGCGCCTGTTCGTCACGCAATGTCTCGCGTGCCACCGCGTCGACGGCGCGGGCAGCAGCCACGCCGGCCCCGACCTGAACACGCCGATGAACCCGGTCGACTACTTCCAGCCCGCCGCGCTGCGCCGCTACATCCGCAATCCGGCGTCGGTGCGCGACTGGCCGGGCCGCAGCATGCCGGCGTTTCCGCCCGATCAACTGAGCGATCGCGAACTCGACCAGATCGTCGCGTATCTCGCGTATATGGCGCGGCGCAAGGCGGCAAAATAACGCGCGCCCTGCGCCCGGCCGCACCCGCCGCGCTTACGCTTCCTGCGCGCTCTGCAACACCGCGCGCAACAGCACGTCGGCGCCCGCCGTCGCCCATTCCGGCGTAATCGCTTCGGCCTCGTTGTGGCTCAGCCCGTCGACGCACGGCACGAAGATCATGCCGGTCGGCGCGACACGCGCGACATAGCATGCGTCATGGCCCGCGCCGGACACGATGTCCATGTGCGACAGCCCGAGCGAGCGCGCCGCGTCACGCACCGTGTCGATGCAGCGTGGCGCGAACGGCACCGGCGCATACGTGAAGATCTGCTCGATCCGCGCGCCGAGGCCGGTTTCGTCGGCCAGGCGCGCGAGTTCCGCGCGCAGCGCGGCGTCCAGTTCATCGAGGACCGCATCGTCGGGGTGACGGAATTCCACCGTGAAGAAGCAGCCGCCCGGCACCGTGTTGCGCGAATTCGGCCGCGCCTCGATCATCCCGACCGTCGCGCGCGCATCCGGTGCGTAGCGGCGGCCGAGCACTTCGATGAACGAGATCATCCGTGCCGCGCCAACCAGCGCGTCGCGACGGAACGCCATCGGCGTCGTACCGGCATGCGCGTCGACGCCGGTCAGCGTCACCTCGTACCAGCGCTGCCCCTGCCCGGCCGTCACGACGCCGATCGTCTTGCCGGCCCGTTCCAGAATCGCGCCCTGCTCGATATGCAGTTCGTACGCCGCGTGCACCGGATAGCCGCCAACCGGCTCCGCGCCTGCGTAGCCGATCCGTTCGAGCTCCTCGCCGATCGTCCGGCCCGTGCCGTCGCTGCGCGACAACCCGTATTCGAGCGTATAGACGCCCGAGAACACGCCGGCCGACACCATCGCCGGCGCGAAGCGCGAGCCTTCCTCGTTGGTCCAGATCACGACGTCGACCGGGCGCTCGGTCTCGATGCCCGCGTCGTTCAGCGCGCGCACGACTTCGAGCCCGCCAAGCACGCCGTAAATGCCGTCGTAGCGGCCGCCGGTCGGTTGCGAATCGGCGTGCGAGCCCGTCATCACCGGTGCGGCGTCCGGATTGCGGCCCGCGCGGCGCGCGAACACGTTGCCCATCCGGTCGACGCGCACCGTGCAGCCGGCGTCACGCGCCCATTGCACGAACAGGTCGCGCGATTCTCGGTCGAGATCGGTCAGCGCGAGGCGGCACACGCCGCCCTTCGGCGTCGCGCCGATCTGCGCCATCCGTTCGAGCGATGCCCACAGGCGGTCGCCGTCGACGCGCGGCATGCTCGCGATATCGGCATCGTTACGCATCGCCGTTCTCCGGCGCGCGTTGCAGCGCATAGCGGAAATCGCAGCGCTTGCCGCCCTGCATGATCGTGCTGGTGCGCGTGAGCGCGATGTCCGGCGCATAGCCCTGAATGAAATAGCTGTCGCGCGCGCAGCTCAGCAGGTGGCCGATCTCGCCGAGCCCCATCGCGTGATACATCTCCGCGTAGCTGCAGCGATGCACGTCGTAGTCGTAGTGCGCGTCGTCCGCGCGCCGCACCTCGACGTCGAGCGCATCGTCCTTCTCCCACAGCACCTGCAGCGCGATGAACGACTTCACGCTCGTGCCGTCCGGCTCCTGCGCGGCGAACGTCCGACCCGCGTCGACGGCCGCGCCGCGCACGGCTTCCGCGATCACGGCCTGCGCGCGCTCGGCGCCGAACTCGCGCTTCATGATCTCGTAGATCGGCTTGATGATTTCCGCTTCGATGCGGCGCCGCGCGAGGATCCCGAGGCGCGAGTCCTCGGGTGCGGCGGCGGATGTCGGGTTGACTTCTGTCATGGGGATCGTCCTGGTTTTTGTCGTTTTGTCGTTACTTGGCCGCGGTGCGCGAGCCGCCGAGCACGTCGACGACGGCCCACTTGCCGCCGCGCACCTGGTAGATCGTGAAGGCCGGGTCCTTCAGGTTGCCTTCGGCATCGAACGCGACGCGCCCGGTCACGCCCGGCCGATCGATCGCACGAACGGCCGCGACCAGCTTCGCCGGCTCGGTCGTGCCGGCCTTCTGCGCGGCCGCGATCAGCGTGGCGGCCGCGTCGTACGCGAACGGCGCATGCAGTTCGATCGGCGCGTGAAAGCGCGCCTGGTATTGTGTGTCGAACGCCTTGCCGCCCGGCATCCGGTCGAGCGGCAGGCCCGGTTCGAGCGCCGTCACGCCGTCGCCGTCCTTGCCGGCGAGCGACAGGAAGGTCTGGCTCACGAAGCCGCCCGCACCGAGCAGCGGCGCGTTCACGCCAAGCTGGCGCATCCGGCGCGCGATCGGCGCGGCCTGCGCGTCGAGGCCGCCGAAGAACACGAGGTCCGCGCGCTTGCCCTTGATCGCGGTCAGCACGCCGCTGAAGTCGGTCGTCTTGTCGTTCACGTACTGACGATCGACGATCGTGCCGCCGTTCGCCTGCACGCCCTTGATGAACTGGTCGGCCAGCCCCGCGCCGAACGACGTGCGATCGTCGAGCACCGCGATGCGCTTCGCCTTCAGCGTCTTCACCGCGTACGCGCCGGTGAAGTTGCCGCCTGCATCGTCGTGACCCATGATGCGGAACGCCGTCGCGTAGCCCTGCTGCGTGTATTGATGGCCGGTGGAGGCCGGCGCGATCTGCGGAATGCCCGCATCGCGGTACACGCGCGACGCCGGCACGCTGCAGCCCGTGTTCCAGTGACCGACGACGCCGATTACGTGCTGGTCGACGAGCTGCTGCGCGACCGCGACGGCCGTGCGCGGGTCGGACTGGTCGTCGGCCGCGACGAGCTTGTAGACGACCGGCTTGCCGCCGATGGTCGGATGCTTCGCGTTCGCGTCGTCGATCGCGAGTTGCGCGCCGTTCTGCAAGTCCTTGCCGATTCGCGCAGACGGGCCGGTGAGCGGCGCGGCGAGACCGATCAGGACCGTCTGCGGAGCGGACTGCGCGAACGCGGGAACGGTGGCGACCAGGGCGGCCGCGGAGAAGGCAAGGCGGGTGGAGAAGAAGGCGATTTTCATGTGCGGGGTCGGTCAGTCGGATCAAAAAACATGAAAAATATTAAATATTCGACATCCAAACCCCAAATATCCAATTGTTGGATGCTTATGCCGTTCCCGTCAAATTGGCGTATACCACTGTAAATACAGGAGATTTTTGTGTTGTCGCTTACCCTGACTTTTCGATAAAATTCGATACATGAAAAATATCGAACAATTGCCGCACGATCCGCCGCTGCGCGCGGTGCGCGCATTCGAAGCATTCGCGCGTCTCGGGTCGGTCACCGCGGCGGCGGGCGAGCTCGACATCACGCCGTCGGCGGTCAGCCATCAGCTGCAACTGCTCGAGGCGTTCATCCAGACGCCGCTGACGGTACGCGAAGGCCGGCTGCTCGCGCTCACGGACGAGGGACGCGACTACTACCGGTCGATCAGCGCGGCGTTCTCGGTGCTGCGCAGCGCCACGCGCTTCGTGCGCGATCGTTCGTCGCTGCGCCAGATCACCGTCAGCCTGATTCCGCTGCTCGGCATCGGCTGGTTCATTCCGCGGCTGCATGCGTTCCTGGCCGACAACACCGATGTCGACGTCACGGTGCTGTACGCGCATCACCGCAACTACCGAAGCGATGCGTCGGATCTGTCGATCCGCTTCGGCACCGGCGACTGGCCCGGCTACCGCTGCGAGCGGCTGCTGCCGGGCGCGATGGTGCCGATGTGCAGCCCGTCGTTCCTGAAGCGTCACGGGCCGTTCCGCACGCCGGCCGATCTCGCGCGCGCGCCGCTGGTGCACGACGAGGACCGCAGCACGTGGGTCAACTGGCTGCAGGGCGCCGGCGTAAGGCACGTGTCGCACGCGGTGGGGCCGATGTTCGAGGACGGCCAGCTCACGCTGAGCGCCGCCCGCGCCGATCTCGGCGCCGCGCTGCTGCGCGCGCCGCTGGTCCAGCGCGAACTGGCGAGCGGCGAGCTGGTGCAACTGTTCGATCACGCGCTGGACGACGGGCGCGACTACTACCTGTGCACGCGCGAGGACGCGGACATGCCGGACGGGGCGCGGCGGCTGGCGGAATGGTTGCGGGAGATGGCGGGGATTTGAGCGGGGCACCTTGCCGCGTCGTCCTACCCAAGGGCCTTGCATGCTTTCAAGTCGGCATATATGATATGCATATCATATATCGGAGGTTGCCATGAGCCGGATTCTGGTCGATCTGTCGGATGGCCAACTCGACGAGTTGGCCGTCATCGTCGAGACTCAACACCGTCCCCGCGCCGCCATCATTCGTGACGCGATCGACGCCTACATTGCCCTGAACAAGCACCGGCTTGCCGACGACGTCTTCGGTCTATGGAAAGATCGCACGGTCGACGGGCTCGCCTATCAAGAGGAATTGCGCTCGGAATGGTAAAAGCCCTTTTCGACACCAACATCCTGATCGATTATCTGGGCGGCGTGGAATCCGCGCGTGCGGAGCTAGGCCGCTACGACTATCGCGCAATCAGCATGATCTCGTGGATGGAAGTCCTCGTCGGGGCGTCCGCAAGTGACGAGGCCCCCATCCGTGCATGGCTCTCGTCGTTCAATGTCATCGCGCTCGACAGCACGGTGGCGAATCGCGCCGTGACGATTCGCAAGGAACGCCGCATACGTCTGCCCGACGCAATCGTGTGGGCGTCGGCACAAGTGAACGGGCTGTTGCTCGTATCGCGCAACACGAAGGACTTTCCCGCCTCCGAGCCCGGCGTTCGCGTGCCATATCAGATCTAAGCCGGCGTGCGCGAACGCGTGCCCTCTCCCGTCACGCCTCGGTCCACGCGCACCAGCCTCTCCTCCTGCAACTGGAACACGCGGGATGCTCGCCGCACGCCCCCCATTTGCGCTCATGCCGAGCGCGCGCCCAGCCGTGTCAACGCGTCAAAACCTCCCCGCCCCCACCCAATCAAGGGCCGGAAGCAGATAGAAAATCCCGATGCCTCGGATTGAAACAAGCAATTTCACAAGCTCAGGGTGAACCCGGATACTGGCAACACTCCACTCACCACTGACGAAAAGGAATTGTCCAGATGCCGATCATCAACACCCAAATCAAGCCGTTCAAGGCAACCGCTTACCACAACGGCGAATTCGTGCCCGTGTCGGAAGAGAACTTCAAGGGCAAGTGGTCCGTCGTCGTGTTCTACCCGGCCGACTTCACGTTCGTCTGCCCGACGGAACTGGGCGACCTCGCCGACCGTTACGCGGAATTCCAGAAGCTGGGTGTCGAAATCTACGGCGTGTCGACCGACACGCACTTCACGCACAAGGCATGGCACGACACGTCGGACACGATCGCCAAGATCAAGTACCCGCTGGTCGGCGACCCGACGCTCACGCTGTCGCGCAACTTCGACGTGCTGATCGAGGAAGAAGGGATGGCGCTGCGCGGCACGTTCGTGATCAACCCGGAAGGCGAGATCAAGCTGTGCGAAATCCACGACAACGGCATCGGCCGCGACGCAGGCGAACTGCTGCGCAAGGTCCAGGCCGCGCAATACATCGCCGCGCACCCGGGTGAAGTGTGCCCGGCCAAGTGGACGCCGGGTGCGGAAACGCTGACCCCGTCGCTCGACCTGATCGGCAAGATCTAAGGTCGCCGCGCGCCTCGCCCGGGGCGCGCGACGGCGGGCCACGCCTCGCGCGGCCCGCGCCCTCCTCCGGCACGACGTGCCCGACCAGCATTATCAATACGGAATCCGAAACGCCATGCTCGACGCCAATCTCAAGAACCAACTCAAAGCGTACCTCGAAAAGATCACGCGCCCGATCGAACTCGTCGCCTCGCTCGACGACAGCGCGAAATCGCAGGAACTGCTGGCGCTGCTGAACGAGATTGCGTCGCTGACGGATCGCGTGACCGTGACCGAACGCCGCGACGACGCCGAGCGCAAGCCGTCGTTCTCGATCGGCGAGCCCGGCAAGCCGGCGGGCATCCGCTTCGCCGGCATCCCGATGGGCCATGAATTCACGTCGCTCGTGCTCGCGCTCCTGCAGACGGGCGGCCATCCGATCAAGCTCGACGACGACGTGATCGAACAGATTCGCGCGCTCGACGGCGACTACGCATTCGAAACGTTTTTCTCGCTGTCGTGCCAGAACTGCCCGGAAGTCGTGCAGGCGCTGAACGTGATGTCGCTGATCAACCCGCGCATCCGCCACGTCGCGATCGACGGCGCGCTGTTCCAGGATGAAGTCGAGTCGCGCCAGATCATGGCCGTGCCGACGATGTTCCTGAACGGCGCATCGTTCGGCCAGGGCCGCAGCAGCGTGAAGGAAATCCTCGCGAAGCTCGATACGGGCGCCGGCGAACGCGCGGCGAAGTCGCTCGAAAACAAGCCGGTGTTCGACACGCTGATCGTCGGTGGCGGCCCGGCGGGCGCGGCTGCCGCGATCTACTCGGCACGCAAGGGCATCGCGACGGGTGTCGTGGCCGAGCGTTTCGGCGGCCAGGTGCTGGACACGATGGCGATCGAGAACTTCGTGTCGGTTCAGGAAACCGAAGGGCCGAAGTTCGCGACCGCACTCGAACAGCACGTGAAGCAGTACGACGTCGACATCATGGACGTGCAGCGCGCCGACGCGCTGATTCCGGGCGACGTGCACCAGATCCGCCTCGCGAACGGCGCGGTGCTGAAGGCGAAGACGATCGTCCTCGCGACCGGCGCACGCTGGCGCGAAATCAACGTGCCGGGCGAGCGCGAATACCGCAACCGCGGGGTCGCGTACTGCCCGCACTGCGACGGCCCGCTGTTCAAGGGCAAGCGCGTCGCGGTGGTCGGCGGCGGCAACTCGGGCGTCGAGGCCGCGATCGACCTCGCCGGCATCGTGAAGGAAGTCACGCTGATCGAATACGGCGCGCAACTGCGTGCGGACGAAGTGCTGCAACGCAAGCTGCGCAGCCTGCCGAACGTGACGATCGTCACGCAGGCGCAGACGACCGAACTGACCGGCGACGGCAGCAAGCTGAACGGGCTCGTCTACAAGGATCTGCGTTCCGGTGAAACGAAGCGCGTGGACCTCGAAGGCGTGTTCGTGCAGATCGGCCTCGTGCCGAACACCGAATGGCTGAAAGGCACGGTCGAACTGTCGAAGCACGGCGAGATCGTCGTCGATGCACGCGGCGCAACGTCGGTGCCGGGCGTGTTCGCGGCCGGCGACGTAACGACGGTGCCGTTCAAGCAGATCGTGATCGCGGTCGGCGAAGGGGCGAAGGCGTCGCTCGGCGCGTTCGATTACCTGATCCGGCAGGACGTGGCGGCGCCTGCGGCCACTGCGCAGCCGCAGGCCGAAGAAGCGGTCGCCGCCTGACGGACGTCAACGCACCGGCATCACAGTTTGTCTCTCTTGGCCCCGCATGCTTTGGTCGGCGTGCGGGGCCCTTTTTATGCCGAATACATTCGCGGTTACTTGGTCGCGGTCGTGCCGCCGTCCGCCGGCACGGGCGCCGTCGACTTGAAACTGCTCGACTGCCTGACCAGTTGCTCGGTCATCGCGGCCGCCACCGGATTCGCGCCGGACGACGCACCGCCCTGCCGGTACGAACCGGTGCTCGCCGGCATTGAAGAGATCGACGACATCGACGGGGGCGGCAACGACGGGTCAAGCTTCGCCGATTCCCTGACGAGCGCGGCCGTCTCCGGCGTTTCGGATTTCATCGCGGCCGGCGGCGCGGCGGCGGCGTGGCGTTCGAGGCCGTCGCGCTTGCGCGGCGCGCGTTGCGTGACGTGCGCTGGCGCAGCCGACTGAGCGGGTTGGACCGATTGGGTGGGTTGAACGGCCGCAGTCTGGGCCGGAGCCGGGGCCGGCGCCGGCGGGGTCGAATCCTCCGGATTCACCGTCACGACGTTGACCTTCGGCGGCGGTGCGGCCGGTTTCGTCACCGGTTGCGGCTTGTCGCTGACGACCGGAACCGGTGCAGGCGCGGCGTCGACGCGCGCGGTTGCGGCCGGCGCGGGCGTCGGTGCAGTTGGTGCGGGAGGCGGCGCGGCAGCCGCCTGCTTCGGCGCCGTCGCGGCGGCGGGTGCCGGCGGCGCGATCGCGCCCTGCACCGCGTGATCGTTGCCTGCGGGCGCCGCGGCAACAGGCGCGGCCGAGTCGCCGATGCCGGCGTCTTCGATCGCACGGTGGTCCGCGCGCAGCAGCATCACGTACGCGGTACCGGCCGCGGCTACCAGGAGCCCGCCGGCGATCATGATGGTTTTACGGGTACTCGTCATGCTTGCTCACCGACATATCGATGTGAACAAGCCATCATACGCGGCCAATGCGCGTTGATCTCGTACGAATACATTTGGTTGCATTGATGACAGCGCGAGGCCATCGGCGCCGCGCCGCACTATCGTCAGACGGAAAAAACCGCCCGCCCTCGCCCGTCAGATGCAGAAGATCGCGACCGCGATCCCGCCGAACAGCAGCCACTTGACGATGTAGTACACGGTGCGATTCCACGCCTTCAAGCGCTTGCCCGCGCGGCGAATCGCATACAGGTACCGGAACGCACGATTGAGCCCGCCCGTGCGATCGCCCGTTTCATTCGGCGACGCAGCCGCGCGCATCAGCAGTTGCCCGAACGCATCGTTGACGCGCTGCGCCCAGCGATATTTCATCGGGCGATCGATGTCGCAGAACAGGATCACGCGATCGTGCGCGGTGCGGTTTTCGGCCCAGTGCAGGTACGTCTCGTCGAACATCACGGCCTCGCCGTCGCGCCATGCGTACGACTCGCCGTCGACGACGATCCGGCACGCGTCGTCGTTCGGCGTGTCGAGCCCGAGGTGGTAACGCAACGAGCCCGCATACGGATCGCGATGCAGCCCGAGCGTCCCGCCCGGCGGCAACTGCGCGAACATCGCCGCCTTGATCGACGGAATCCGCGACAGGATCTCGACCGAGCGCGGACACAACGCCTGCGCGGACGGATGCGGCGCGTCGTACCACTTCAGGTAGAAACGCTTCCAGCCGTGGCGAAAGAACGAATTGAAGCCGATGTCGTTGTACTCGCCCGACGCCTTGATCCGGCTCGCATCGCGCAACGCGAGCGCTTCGCGGCGGAACGTGCGCCATTCGCGCTGCAGCACCGCGAGTTCCGGAAAGTGCCGCGTGTCGAGAAACGGCGTGGTCGGCACCGACGAGAACGCGTATGAAAAGCAGTTCAGCGGTGCGGTAAAGGTCGAGTGGTCGGAGAGTTGCCTGAACAACCGGTGCCGAACCTTGCCGCGCCGATGCGTGTACACGACACACGCAATGAACACGATCAACAGGACCCAGCGCATCGATATTTCCCCCGTGGTTCTTTTGAAGAAATTCTAGAGACGGGGAAAATTTCCTGCATCGACGCGCAGGTCGTGCAACAGGCGTCGTCACGATGTGGCGAGATGCGAGGTCGATCCGTGCCGAAATGCAAAAAAGCCCGTGTATACGGGCTTTTCGAGCGATCCGACGTGCGTGCGGCATGCCGCCGACACACACGCCAACGGCGATTATTCCGGAAACGGCAAATCAGTTTGTCCGTCTGCGCGCATGCCGAACGTGTTGAGCGTCATCGCCACGAGCGCGTAATAGCCGAGCAGCGCGACGAGATTCACGACGGTCTCGTGGCCGAAGCGTGCCCGTGCACGTGCGAACGTCGCATCGCTCACGCGGCGCGTGTCGTACAGCTCGGTGGCGAACGCATGGATCAGCGCATCGTCGTCCGATTCGAATACGGGCGCGACGCCGCGGCGGATCGCGTCGGCCGTCGCGGCCGGCACGCCGGCCTCGAGCGCGATCGGATGATGGATGTGCCACTCGGCCTGCGAGCGCCAGCGCGCGGCCGTCACGAGAATCGCGAGCTCCGACAGGCGCAGCGGTAGCCCGGTGCGATAGCGGCAGAACGCGCCGAGCTTCTGCGCGTGCTGGGCCAGTTCGGGGCTCGCGATCCAGCCGAGGAACGGCCCGTTCAGGTTGCCGCGCGGGCCGCTGAGGATGTCGGCGAGCACGGCCTTCTGTTCGTCTGTGGCCGATGCGGGATCGAAAGGAGGCAGTCTGTCTGTCATGGTGAGGATTCGGTGAGATCGGGGTTCATGCGCCGGCCGACGCGAGCGCCGCGCCGATCGCGCCGGACAGCCGCTCGACGATCGTGTCGATCTGCTGCGCGGTACACACGAACGGCGGCGCGACCAGGATGTGGTCGCCGTGCACGCCATCGATCGTGCCACCCATCGGATACACCATCAACCCTCGCTGCATCGCTTCGCGCTTGACCGCCGCATGCAGCTTCAACGCGGGGTCGAAGGTCGCCTTGGTGTCGCGATCGCGCACGAGCTCGACGCCGACGAACAGCCCGCGGCCGCGCACGTCGCCGACATGCGGATGCGTGCCGTAATGCTCGCGCAACGACGCACGCAGTTGCTCGCCGCGCGCCTTCACGTTGTCGAGCAGCTTGTCTTCGGCGATCACACGCTGCACTTCGAGCGCGGCCGCGCAGGCGGTCGCGTGGCCGAGGTAAGTGTGGCCGTGCTGGAAGAAGCCCGAGCCGTCGACGATCGTTCGATAGATACGGTCACTCACCAGCGTCGCCCCGATCGGCTGGTAGCCCGCGCCCAGCCCTTTCGCGATCGTCAGCAGATCGGGCGCGACGTCGTCTTCGTCGCATGCATACAGATAGCCCGTGCGCCCCATCCCCGACATGATCTCGTCGAGAATCAGCAACACGCCGTACTTGTCGCACACCGCGCGAATCTTCTTCAGGTACGTGCGCACCGGCGGCACCGCGCCAGCCGTCGCGCCCACCACCGTTTCCGCGACGAACGCCGCGACGTTTTCCGCGCCGAGCTCGACGATCTTCCGTTCGAGCTCATCCGCGAGACGCTGCGCGTACGCTTCGTCGGTTTCGCCCGCCTGCTGGTCGCGGTACGCATAGCACGGGCTCACGTGGTGCGCTTCGATCAGCAGCGGCAGGAACGGCTCGCGCCGCCAGGCATTGCCGCCGATCGCGAGCGCGCCGAGCGTGTTGCCGTGATAGCTCTGGCGCCGGGCGATGAAATGACGGCGCTGCGGCTCGCCCTTCTCGACGAAATACTGGCGCGCGAGCTTTAGCGCGGCCTCGATCGCCTCGGAGCCGCCCGACACGAAGTACACGTGGTCGAGCCCGGCCGGCGCGCCGTCGACGAGCCGGTCGGCCAGTTCCTCGGCCACGTCGGTCGTGAAGAACGACGTATGTGCGTAAGGCAACTGCTGCGCCTGGCGCTTGATCGCGTCGATCACGCGCTGGTTGCTGTGCCCGAGACACGACACCGCCGCGCCGCCGCACGCGTCGATGTAGCGTTTGCCGGTCGAATCGATGATCTCGATGCCGTCGCCTGCGACGGCAACGGGCAAGGTGGCGCGCGGGGCGCGATGGAAAACGGTCGTCATGCGTGGCCTCATGGATCAGGATGCGCAGTGTGCGCGTCCGGACGGCACGATACGCGTCGCGAAGCGCTGCGTGCCGTGTTGATGAACGGTGAAGTCGATCGCGGTGTCATGAATCTCGAACACCGCGGTCGCCAGCGTATTCTCGTCGTCGGGATCGGCCGGATCGTCGCGATAGATCGGCAGCCCTTCCGGCGCGCGATCGCCGAGCACGCTCAGCAGCGCGGCTGCGTCGATCGTGTCGATACCGGGCGTCAGCGTATCGACGCGGCGCTGGCGGTCAGCCGACGACTGCGTGACGATCTGCGCTTCCGCGTCACAGCCGGGATGCACGAGATGGTTCGCATGGCCGGCCAGCCGCGCGACGTCGACGATCGAGCAGCGTGCGACGCTCGCCTCGATGCTCAGCAAGCGCGTATCGCCGGTCGCCCCGAGCGTGTGATGAAAACCGCTCGCGCGCCCATGCGATCGCAGCACGTCGGCGGCCGCATCGAGCGACGTCGCGTCGAGCACCGCGCGCGCGAGGATCATGCGCGGCACGCCCGGCGCCGGCGTGCGGATTCGCAGGTTGTTGATCGCCTGCGCGATACCCGCGCGGTTCGCGGCAAAGGTATGGCCCGGCAGCGATCCCGGGTAGTAGAAACTGATGAAACCCGGCTTGCCCGCCGGCTGCACGTCGACGAGCAGGCAGCGCTCGCGCAGGTACGGATCGCCGTCCTCGTTGTGCGCGATCCAGCGCGTGCCGTTCGCCTCGCGCGCGGCGAGCGTCGTGCAGCCGTCTGGCGCGTTGTGGATCAGCTCGCCGCGGCAGTTCCACAGGAAGATGTCCTCGGCCGGCCAGCCGATTCCCGCCGCGATGCCGTCGAGTTCCGCGACGAGATCGGGATACGCGGCAAGCGCGGCCTGCCGCAGCACCGCGACGAACGGATCGCCGCGCCAGCGGCGCACGGCCTGCCATGCGCTGCTCTGCTGCATGTACGCGTCGAATACCGGGCGGGCAAGCTCGCCCAGGCGCACGCCGATGTCGAACGGCGTGCCGGCGATGACGGGAGAAAGGGAAAGCGGCATGTCGGCGGGTTCGGTTCCGTTCAGGATACGTGTTTCAGGAATTCCTTCAGGCGCGGCGTCGGCGGCCGGTCGATCAGGTCGACCGGATGGCCGTCCTCGGCAATGCCGCCCTGATCCATGAACAGCAGCCGCGTGCCGACCCGCTTCGCGAAGCCGATCTCGTGCGTGACGACGATCATCGTCATCCCTTCGGTCGCGAGATCCTGCATCACTTTCAGCACTTCATGGCGCAGTTCCGGATCGAGCGCCGACGTCGGCTCGTCGAACAGCATCAGCCGCGGCCGGATCGCGAGCGCACGCGCGATCGCGACGCGCTGCTGCTGGCCGCCCGACAGCTCCGACGGGTAATGATTCGCGCGCGATTCGAGGCCGACCTTGTCGAGCAGCGCCATCGCCTGGTCGCGTGCGTCGGCGCGCGACGCGCCGCGCACCTGCATCGGCCCGAACATCACGTTCTCGAGCGCAGTCATTTGCGGGAACAGGTTGAACTGCTGGAACACCATGCCGGCTTCGAGCCGGATGTTGCGGATCGTCGTCGCGTTGCCGCGCACGCTCTGGCCGTCGACCAGCAGCTCGCCGCCGGTGATCTTCTCGAGCGCGTTGATACAGCGCAGCATCGTCGACTTGCCCGAGCCCGACGGGCCGACCACGACGACCACCTCGCCCGCGTCGATCTTCAGGTCGATGTTCTTCAGCACCGGCACGTGGCCGAAGCTCTTCGACACGTTCTGGAATTCGATCATGCTCATAAGATACGCATCCTCTTCTCGACGATCCGCAGCGTCAGCGTCATCGCGCCGGTCAGTATCAGATAGATGACGGCCACCGCACTCCAGATCTCGACCGCCTGAAAATTGCCCGCGATGATTTCCTGCCCCTTGCGCGTCAGTTCGCCCACGCCGATCACGATGAACAGCGACGTGTCCTTCAGGCTCACGATGCACTGGTTGCCGAGCGGCGGAATCAGCCGCCGGAACGCCAGCGGCCCGACGATCTTCAGCAGCACGCGCGGCATCGACAGGCCCATCGCGAGCCCCGCTTCCGTCAGCCCCTTCGGGATCGACAACAACGCGCCGCGCACCACTTCCGCGAGATACGCGCCGGAATTCACCGTGATCGCGATGATCGCGGCCGTCAGGCCGTCGATACGGATATGCGCGAGCAACGGCAGTGCGAAATACAGGAACATCACCTGCACGACGATCGGCGTGCCGCGAATCAACTCAATATAGACCTGTGCGAGCACGTTCATCGCCTTCGGTCCGTATGCGCGGAACATGCCCGCGATCATCCCGACGATGAAACCGCCCACCAGCCCCAGTAATGCGATGAACACCGTCAACCGGACCCCGTCCATCAGGTCCGGCAACGCCGCCCAGATCGCCGACCAATCGAAATTCACTTGTCGCTCCCCGTTCGATTCAAGACCGGCGCGGCCACCCGGCCGCGCCATGACGCGTGGTCACGCTCACATCTTCGGCGGCTCGGCGCCGAACCACTTCTTGTAGATCTGCGCGTAGCGGCCGTCGGCCTTGATCTTCACGAGCGACGCATTGACCTTCGGCACGAGCGGGCTGCCCTTCGGGAAGCCGATCCCGTACTTGTCGCCGCTGACCGGTTGGCCGGCGACCTGCACCTTGCCCTTGCCTTCGTTGTTCACGAAGAACAGCACGTTCGGCGTATCGTGCATCGCCGCGTCGACGCGGCCGGCTTCCAGCGCGAGATAGGCCTGGTCGATGTTCGGGAACTGGCGGACCTCCTTCGGCTTCAGGTGCGCCTTGATCCAGTCGATCGTCGCGGTGCCCGTCTTCGCGGCGATCACCTTGCCGTTCAGGTCGTCGATCGACTTGATCGACGTATTGCCGGCTTGCACCATCGCGGCGAGCCCGCTGTCGTAGTACGGCGCGGAGAAGTCGATCGCCTTCTTGCGCTCTTCCTTGATGGTCATCCCCGACAGCGCGACGTCGATGTTCTGCGTCTGCAGCGCCGGGATCAGGCCCGCGAAGTCCATCGGCTGGATCGTGTATTTCCAGCCCTGGTCCTTCGCGATCTCGGCCCACAGGTCGAGATCGAAGCCGACGTACTTGTCGCCCTGCTTGAACTCGAACGGCATGAACGACGTATCGGTCCCGACGACGAGCGTCTTGGTGTCCGCGTGCGCGAGGCTGGCGCCGAGCGCGGCAGCAACCGCGACGGCTTTCAGGAAGGAACGGCGACTCATGGCATTTCTCCGCATGGTTGAGCGATGTAACCGGCCGGCTGGCCGGGGAACGACGACATCAAGCCGCACCGCAACATGCGATGTTGAATTAGACCTTAGTGCAACAAGTGTTGTCAATGGCGATACTACGACAACAAAAAAGTCCGCAACAATTAAATGCATCGAGGCAAACCCGCGGCGCGCGGCGCGGATAGATCGGAGGAAAGCGGCGGATGGCGGGCGACATGCACGGGGCGGGCGTGCAGGCGGGCTCAAGGCAGAGGGCTGAAGGGAAGGTCGCAGCGGCTGGCGCGGGCCGGCACGATGGCCGTCCAGTGCAACGCGTGCGGCAGGATGACGACCGCGCCATCGCCGCCACCCGCACGCCGGTCTGCGTGGACGGCCGGCGATTCAACCAGCCGCCTTGTCGGGACGACCGTGGGCGCCAGGCCGGCAACCGCCGGCGCGGCTCAACGCGGATTGCGGGATTCGCGCGGCATCGCCGAACGACGGCGCACCGATGCCACGCCGCTCACGCCGCGACTCCGCTCGCCTGATGCGACACGAGCCGCGCATACGCGCCCTGCCGCGCGATCAGTTCCGCGTGGCGCCCAGCCTCGATCACGGCGCCCTGCTCCATCACGAGGATCAGGTCGGCATTGCGCACGGTCGACAGGCGGTGCGCGATGATGATCGACGTGCGCTGCGTCATCAGTTCCTCCAGCGCCGCGCGGATCTGCTGCTCGCTGATCGTGTCCAGGTGCGACGTCGCCTCGTCGAGGATCAGCACCGGCGCATCCTTCAGGAACGCGCGCGCGATCGCCACACGCTGGCGCTGGCCGCCCGACAACTGCACGCCGCGCTCGCCGACGCGCGTCGCGAGCCCGTCCGGCAGTCGCGCGACGAAATCGCCGAGCGCCGCGTGGTCGATCGCGCGCTGCACGTCCGCATCCGACGCGTCGCTCGCGGCGAGCCGGATGTTCGCCTCGAGCGTGTCGTTGAACAGATAGGTATCCTGCGCGACGAGCGCGATGTGCTGCCGCAGGTCGTCGAGCCTCAGATCGCGCAGATCGACGCCGCCGAGCGTCAAGCGGCCCTGCTGCGGGTCCCAGAAGCGCAGCAGCAGGCTCGCGACCGTCGACTTGCCGGCGCCCGACGCGCCGACCAGCGCGACCGTGCTGCCGGGCGGCACCTCGAAGCTCACGCGGTCGATCGCGGGCACGCTGCGCCCCGGATACGTGAACGACGCCGCCTCGAACCGCACCGCCGGATTGCCGGGCATCGCATGCGCGCCGTCGGTCACCGTCACGGGCTCCTTCTCCAGCGCGCGCAAGCGGCGCGTCGACGCGATCGTGTCGGCAAGCTGGCGCGCGACCTGGCCGATTTCGGCCACCGGCATGAACGCGGCCACCGCGACCAGCACCAGCAGCGGCAACGACTCGCGCGGGAACCCGCCGCGTGCGCACCACCACGCGCCGAGCGCCGCGACCGCCAGCCCGCCGAGCCCGCTCGCGACTTCCAGCGCGGCGCTTTGCGTCGACAGATCGTCGAGCAGCTTCGCGCGCTGTTGGCGATACGCGTCGACTTCGGCCACGAAGGCCGCGCGCCGGCGCGCGATCGCCTGGAACGCGGTCAGTTCCGCGAGGCCCTGGATCGTTTCGGTCAGGTGCGCGCCGAGCTGACCGAGCGCGTCGCGCGCGCCGGTGCCGAGCCGGTCGACGTCGCGCCGGGCCAGCACGGGCGCAAGCCCGGCCCACAGCAGGAACGGCAGCAGCACGAGCGCGAGCGGCCATGCGACCGACGCGAGCAGCCCCAGCACGCCGGCCGGCACGAGCACCGCGACGAACGCGGGCGCCAGCGTATGCGCATAGAAATATTCGACGGTCTCGACGTCCTGCGTCGCGAGCGACACGAGATCGCCCGAACGGCGGCGCAGCAGCCCGGCCGGCGCGAGCCGTTCGAGCGTCGCGAACAGCGCGATGCGCATTTCCGCGAGCAGCCGGTACGCCATGTCGTGCGCGAGCCACGATTCGAGCCAGTGCAGCACGGCCGCGACCGGCGCGATCACGAGCAGCGCGGCCACCAGCCCCGTGCCGACGTGACCGCTCGGCACCGCGCCGACCACCCGCGCGCCGAGCACGCCGACGCCGATGAACGCGAGCACGCGGCCGATCCCGAACAGTACGGTCAGCACCACCTTGCCCTTCCACGGACGCACGAAGCGCAGCAGCGTCTGCAACGTTTCCGGCCAGCCGATCGTCGCCGCGTCGTCGTTCAGCGGCCGCACCTGCGGGCCCGACGACGCGCGGGCGGTCGTGCCCGCCGCCGTCGCGCCGACGGATTCGGCGACCGCTTCCAGTTGAGGCCCCATCAGCCGGCGATACGGGCCGTCGTGCGCGATCAGCGCCGCATGCGTCCCTTCGTCGACCACCTGCCCCTGGTCGAGCACCAGGATGCGATCGGCGCCGATCACGCTGGACAGCCGGTGCGCGAGCACGAGCGTCGTCCGCCCGCGCGTGAGCCGGTCGAGCGCCTGCTGGATCAGCGCTTCGTTTTCCGCATCGACCGACGACAGCGCCTCGTCGAGCAACAGGATCGGCGCATCGCGCAGCAGCGCGCGGGCAATCGCGATGCGCTGGCGCTGGCCGCCCGACAGCATGAGCCCGCGTTCGCCGATACGCGTCGCGTAGCCGTCGGGCAGCGCCGAGATGAAGTCGTGCGCATTGGCCGCGCGCGCGGCGGCGATCATGTCCGCGTCGCTCGCGTCCGGGCGACCGAGCCGCAGGTTGTCGGCGACGCTGCCGTCGAACAGCGTCGCATCCTGCGCGACGACCGCGATCATGTCGCGCACCTGATCGGCATCGAGCGTGCGCACGTCGTGGCCGCCGATCCGGACCGCGCCGCCCTGCGCGTCGTGCTGGCGCAGCAGCAGGCGCACGATGGTCGACTTGCCGGCCCCGCTCGGCCCGACGATCGCGACCGTCTCGCCCTCGCGCACGGTGAAGCTCAACGCCGCATGGGCATCCGCGCGGCGCCCCGGATACGCGAAGCTGACGCGATCGAATGCGATCTCCGGCCGCAGGCCGGGTACGCGCGGCGCGTCGACGGACGGGGCATGGCTGCCCGCGTCGAGCAGCGCATGGATCGCATTCGCCGCCGACTGGCCGATCATCCCCTGATGCAGCACCGCGCGCAGGTCGCGCAGCGGCCGGAAGATCTCGCTGCCGGCCATCAGCACGATCAGCAGCGCTTCGAGGCTCATGTCGCCATGCCGCACGCGCCACGCGCCTACCGCGATCGCCGCGGCCGCGCCGAGGCCGGTGCCCAGATCCGTGAAGAGCCGCGTCAGCAGCCCGAGCGCGAGCACCCAGAACGTGCTGTCCGACAGCGCGCGCGCCTTCGCGGCCAGCTTCGCGCCGAACGCGGTGCTCTGCCCGAACGCCTTCAGCGTCGGCAGGCCCTGCACCGCGTCGAGAAACTCCTCGCCGAACGCCTTGAACGCGGCCGAACGGGCGAGCGCCGCGCGCTTGTCCGCACGATGCACGAGCTGCGGCAGCGCGAGCGTGACGAGCGCCGCGACCAGCAGGACCGCGGCCGTCGGCACATCCCACCACGCGAGCACCGCGAAGATCACGAGCGGCGCGCACGCGGCGATCACGAGTTGCGGCAGGTAAACGCCGAAGAAGGTCTGCAGCTGCTCGACGCCGTCGACGACGGCCAGCATCACACCGCCCGTGCGTTCGCCGCTGAACCATGCGGGGCCGAGCGCGGCGATCCGGTCGAACAGCCGCGCGCGCAGCGTGGCCTGCACGCGGCCGGCCGTGTGCTGCGCAAGCACCGTGCGGCGATGATCGAGCCACGCACGCAACAGCACACAGGCCGCCGTTGCAACGACGGCTTCGCCGATGCTGCGCGCCGGCGCGCCGGAAAAAACCAGCGCCAGCACGCGGCCGAGGAAGACGAAGCGGAGGATGCCGACACCCATCGCGAGCAGCCCGAGCGCGACGGCCGCCGCCACCCGCCAGCGCAATCCCGCCATCATTGCCCATAGTCGTCGGTCGAAATACATGAAGCCTCCAGTCGGTGTTTCGTTGCGTTTTTCTTGACCGGATCGAGGCTACCCGCGCCGCCCGCGCGCGGCAAAAGATGATTTTTCAACGGGTGTTGAGTCAACTACAATACCCCGCATGTCGCACCTTCCTCCCCTCAGCGCACTGCGTGCTTTCGAGGCGGCCGTCCGCCTCGGCGGGTTCGCGCGCGCGGCGGTCGAGCTGAACGTGTCGACCAGCGCGGTCAGCCACCAGATCCGTTCGCTCGAGGAATCGCTGGGTGCAAGGCTGCTCGAACGCAGCACGGGGCTCGGCGGCATCAGCCTCACGCCGGCCGGTACGCGCCTGCTGCCGGCCGTCAGCGATGCGCTGTCGCGTCTCACCGACGCGTGCGCCGAGATTCGCGGCACCGCGCAACGGCTCACCGTATCCGCCAACGCGCCGTTTTCGTCGATGTGGCTCGCACGCCGGCTGGCAGAATTCTCGTCGCTGCATCCCGACACCCCGCTGCATGCGGTCGTGCTCGACGACGAGCCGGATTTCGCGCGCAGCGGCATCGACCTCGCGATCGTGCACGTGCCCGCGCACCGGCTGCGCGCCGACGACGACGTGCTGATGCGGGAAACCGTGTTTCCGGTCTGCAGCCCCGAGCTGTTTCCGTACGCATCGGGGTACGTCTGCCGCTCGCGGCTGCTGCAGGAGATGCACGAGGACAGCCCCGAGATCGACTGGCGCAACTGGGCGGTGCATTTCGGCTTGCCGGACGACTTCGACACGAAGATCGTCCGCTACAGCAGTTTCAGCCAGGTGATCGGCGCGGCCGTCGGCGGCGCGGGCATCGCGCTCGGCCGCGTGCCGCTGATCGAGCCCGAACTGCGCAGCGGGCGTCTGGTGCCGCTGGTGCCGGGCCTCTCGCGCGACGCGTCATGGCGCTTCGTGTTGCGCCGCCATCCGTCGACGCGGCACCGGCTGCTCGATCCGTTGATCGCGTTCCTGCGCAGCGAAGCGGACGCGCCGCCGTTCGTCTCGAAGAAGGTTGTGCCCGCATCCAATGACAGTCACGCACGAGGCGCGGGCGGCGCCTGACGAGAGCCGGCATGCGATGCCGCCCTCGGGTGGCCCGCGGGCCGCTTACGGCGTGGCGAAGAACAGCGCGACGATGCACGCCATCCCGCCGAACCACACGAGCGAACGCAGCGACGCCCAGTTCAGCAGGTACATCAGCGCATAGACGATGCGGATCGCGACGAACGCCATCGCGAGCTGGTCGACGCGATGCACGTTCGCGCCGTTGTGCCACGCCACCACCAGCGCGGCCGTGAACAGCGCGAGCGCTTCCCACGCATTCTGATGGGCGGCCTGGGCGCGGGCGCGCCAGCCTTCGAGCTTCGCCAGGTAATCGCGCGGCGCGCGGTTGTCGTAACCCTTGCGGGCCTTGGCGAGAAACGTCATCGGGAACGGCAACAGCGCCACGATGAACAGGCACAGCTGGGACGTCGTCATCAAAGTCTCCTCCGTCATGATTACATTGATCAATGGCAAGATCGCCGAGAGCTTAGCATTGCGCCATGCCGTTCGGGCACCGGTTTTCTAGACGGGAGACTCGGCCGCGCAGGCCGCCGGGGAAGGCGCCCGGGCCGCGACGACACCAAAATTTCCACCAAATCGTCGACAAATACGTTAATTAAAACTGGTCGAACACCAATAAGATAGCGCTCGACACTGGCTTGACGCGCCATCGCGCCAGCCGGCCCGTTTCCCTCCGCGCCGCCGTGCGCCGAACGACATCCGACCCGAGCCCTTGCCATGCCCCGTCCCATCGTCGCCCATATCCGCCCCGACGCCGTCCGCCACAACCTCGACTTCATTCGCCGCACCGCCGCGCAATCGCGCGTGTGGGCCGTGGTCAAGGCCAACGCGTACGGCCACGGCATCGAACGGATCTACCCCGGCCTCGCGGCCGCCGACGGCATCGGGCTGCTCGATCTCGACGAAGCCGTGCGCGTGCGCGAACTCGGCTGGGACAAGCCCGTGCTGCTGCTCGAAGGCGTCTTCGAGCCGGCCGACGTCGAGCTGGCCGATCGCCACCGGCTGACGGTCGCCGTGCATTGCGACGAACAGCTCGACCTGCTGATCGCCGCGAAGCCGCGGCAGCCGATCGACATCCAGCTCAAGATGAATTCCGGGATGAACCGGCTCGGCTACCGGCCGGCCGCGTTCCGCGCCGCGTGGGAACGCGCGGCGAGTGCGCCGTCGATCGGCAGGATCACGCTGACGATGCATTTCGCGAACGCCGACGAAGGCGAGGTCGACTGGCAACTCGACCAGTTCGACGCGACCACGGCCGGGATTCCGGGCGAGCGCTCGGTGTCGAATTCGGCGGCCGTGCTGTGGCATCCGCGCGCGCACCGCGACTGGGTGCGGCCCGGCACGATCCTGTACGGCGCGTCGCCGACCGGCGCGGCGCGGGATATCGCCGACACGCCGCTGATGGCCGCGATGACGCTGACCAGCAAGATCATCGGCGTGCAGACGCTCGCGCCCGACGAAACGGTCGGCTACGGCCGCCGCTTCACGGCCGACCGGCCGATGCGGATCGGCGTGGTCGCATGCGGCTACGCGGACGGCTATCCGCGCCACGCGCCGACCGGTACGCCGATCGCGGTG
>Ga0209371_1000430_pt1 | contig 42665 bp, 36 predicted proteins | sample AgamicAtAmrz_FD_187165 | JGI IMG/M metagenome (GOLD analysis project Ga0209371, IMG submission 187165) | Agave microbial communities from Guanajuato, Mexico - At.Am.rz (SPAdes) (version 2) | ecosystem: Host-associated > Plants > Roots > Rhizosphere | place: Guanajato, Mexico | collected 2012-06-07
CATCGCGGGGAGCATAGAAAGCACACGGCCCTGGCGCGGGTTCACCACGCTGAGCGGCACCACCATCAGCGCCATCACCAACACCGAGAACACCAGCGTAAAGCGCCAGTGCAGCTCGCTGCGGAACTCCGGCCTGTCGGAATGGCGCAGCGCGCTGAAGTTCATCTGCTCGGCGTCGTTGGGATCCAGCAGCACTTCCTGATGCCCGACGATGGCCTGATAGTTCTGGAAATCGGTAATGCGGAAATCACGCAGCAGCGCCGTGCCTTCAAAGCGCGTGCCTTTATCCAGCGTCACTATCTGCGAGCCGTCGGCGCGCTGCGTCATATGGCCTTTATCCGCCATCACGACCGAAGGACGCGCGTTGCCTTTAGGCCGCAGCTGCGCCAGGAAGACGTTACCGAAATTGTTGCCCTTCACGTTTTCGATAAACAGCACCGACTGACCGTCGCCCGACTGCTGGAACTGCCCGGCAGCCAGCGCCGCCGCGCCAGGGTTAGCCTTAGCGTTCTTGGTCACCTCATTCTGATAGCGCGCCGACCACGGGCCAAGCCAGGCGACGTTCGCCGCGGCGACCACTGCGGTAAACAGCATCAGCACCATCGCCGCCTTCACCAATACGGCCTTGCTCAGGCCGCAGGCGTGCATCACGGTGATTTCACTCTCGCTGTACAGACGGCCAAGCGTCATCAAGATGGCTAAAAAGAGGCTTAACGGCAAAATGAGCTGCGCCATCTCTGAAACGCCAAGACCTAACAGTGTCAGAACTAAATTTGTGGGAATTTCGCCATCCGCCGCGGCTCCCAGGATCCTGACTAACTTCTGACAAAAGAAGATCAGTAGCAGAATAAAGAGGATAGCCAGCTGGCTTTTGAGCGTCTCTCTTACCAGATATCTAATGATAATCACGCTGAATACGCCTGTGAAAACTTGTCTTTTTGCAGGAAAATCGATAGTTTCATCGCTTATACGCCATTTTTTCTCATCAATGGCCTCGGTCGTAGCTAAACTAGTATGACAATAATCGCGTTCCGGTGATGCAAAAAAAAACGTTTACCCGATTATTCCTAAGGGGCATCACCCGAACAAAATCTGACGCCCGTAACGCTACACGGCGCGTTGCCCCGGCATTATGCGGTTAACAAGCGCTATATTCTAGCCGCAGCAAGCGCCGTTGTCTTTAAGATTCAGGAGAGTGCATGGAGTTCAGTGTAAAAAGCGGTAGCCCGGAAAAGCAGCGCAGTGCCTGCATTGTGGTAGGCGTGTTTGAGCCGCGCAGGCTGTCACCCATTGCTGAACAGCTGGATAAAATCAGCGACGGCTATATCAGCGCCCTGCTGCGTCGCGGCGAGCTGGAAGGAAAAGTCGGCCAGACGCTGCTGCTGCATCATGTGCCGAATATTCTCTCCGAGCGCATTTTACTGATCGGCTGCGGCAAAGAGCGCGAGCTGGACGAACGTCAGTACAAGCAGGTGATCCAGAAGACAATTAACACCCTGAACGATACCGGCTCGATGGAAGCGGTCTGCTTCCTGACTGAACTGCACGTGAAAGGCCGCAACACTTACTGGAAAGTCCGCCAGGCGGTGGAAACCTCGAAAGAGACGCTTTACAGCTTCGATCAGCTGAAAAGCAACAAAGTCGAACCGCGTCGCCCGCTGCGTAAAATGGTGTTTAATGTGCCGACCCGTCGCGAGCTGACCAGCGGCGAGCGCGCCATCCAGCATGGCCTGGCCGTGGCCGCCGGCGTCAAAGCCGCCAAGGATCTCGGCAATATGCCGCCGAACATCTGCAACGCCGCCTATCTTGCCTCTCAGGCGCGCCAGCTGGCGGACGGCTGGAGCAACGTCACCACGCGCGTGATTGGCGAACAGCAAATGAAAGAGCTGGGCATGAATGCCTATCTCGCCGTCGGCGCCGGTTCGCAGAACGAATCGCTGATGTCGGTGATCGAATACAAAGGTAACCCGGACGCGGACAGCCGTCCTATCGTGCTGGTCGGCAAAGGCGTGACCTTTGACTCCGGCGGCATCTCGATTAAGCCTGGCGAAGCCATGGACGAGATGAAATATGATATGTGCGGCGCGGCCTCCGTTTACGGCGTGATGCGCATGGTGGCCGAGCTGAAACTACCGCTGAACGTGGTTGGCGTGCTGGCGGGCTGTGAAAACATGCCTGGCGGCCGCGCCTATCGTCCCGGCGACGTGCTGACCACTATGTCCGGCCAGACCGTTGAAGTGCTGAATACCGATGCGGAAGGCCGTCTGGTGCTGTGCGACGCGCTGACCTACGTCGAACGTTTCGATCCGGACGTGGTTATCGACGTGGCGACGCTGACCGGCGCCTGCGTGATTGCGCTGGGCCATCACGTCAGCGGCCTGCTGTCGAACCATAACCCGCTGGCGCACGAGCTGATCGGCGCTTCTGAACAGGCGGGCGACCGCGCCTGGCGTCTGCCGATGGCCGACGAATATCAGGAGCAGCTGGATTCTAACTTTGCGGATATGGCAAACATCGGCGGCCGTCCCGGCGGCGCAATCACCGCAGCCTGCTTCCTGGCTCGCTTTACGCGCAAATATAACTGGGCACATCTGGATATCGCCGGTACGGCGTGGCGCTCCGGCAAGGCCAAAGGCGCTACCGGTCGTCCGGTCGCCCTGCTGTCGCAGTTCCTGCTGAACCGCGCCGGTCTGAACGGCGACGACTAAATCATGAAAAACGCCACCTTCTATTTGCTGGAAAGCGACACGCCGGTTGACGGGCTCAGCGCGCTGGAAGCGCTGGTCTGCGAGCTGGCGGAAACGCGCTGGCGCGAGGGAAAGCGCGTGCTGGTCGCCTGCGAAGATGAAGCGCAGGCGATCCGCCTGGATGAAGCGCTGTGGCGCCGTCCGGCCAGCGCCTTTGTGCCGCACAATCTGGCGGGCGAAGGGCCGAAATACGGCGCGCCGGTCGAGCTGGCCTGGCCGCAGCGCCGCGGCAACGCGCCAAGAGATCTGCTGATCAGCCTGCTGCCGCAGTTCGCAGATTTTGCCACCGCTTTCCAGGAAGTGATAGACTTCGTGCCTTACGAAGAAGAATTGAAACAGCTGGCGCGCGATCGCTATAAAGCCTATCGCAGCGTCGGATTCCACTTGAATACGGCCACGCCGCCCGTGCCCCCAACGACATAGCAGAAATGGAAAAGACATATAACCCGCAAGATATCGAACAGCCGCTCTACGAGCACTGGGAACAGCAGGGCTACTTTAAGCCAAACGGCGACACCAGCCAGGAAAGCTTCTGCATCATGATCCCGCCGCCGAACGTCACCGGTAGCTTGCATATGGGTCATGCGTTTCAGCAAACCATCATGGATACCATGATCCGCTACCAGCGTATGCAGGGAAAAAACACCCTGTGGCAGGCGGGCACGGACCACGCGGGCATCGCCACGCAGATGGTAGTGGAGCGCAAAATCGCCGCTGAAGAAGGGAAAACGCGTAAAGACTACGGTCGCGACGCCTTTATCGAAAAAATCTGGCAGTGGAAGGCGGAATCCGGCGGCACCATTACCCGTCAGATGCGCCGTCTGGGCAACTCCGTGGACTGGGAGCGCGAGCGCTTCACCATGGACGACGGCCTTTCCAACGCGGTCAAAGAAGTATTTGTGCGCCTCTACAAAGAGAACCTGATTTACCGTGGCAAACGCCTGGTGAACTGGGATCCGAAACTGCGCACCGCTATCTCCGATCTGGAAGTGGAAAACCGCGAGTCCAAAGGCTCTATGTGGCATATCCGCTATCCGCTGGCGGACGGCGCGAAAACCGCTGACGGCAAAGATTACCTGGTGGTGGCCACGACCCGTCCTGAAACGGTGCTGGGCGATACCGGCGTAGCCGTTAACCCGGAAGATCCACGCTATAAAGATCTGATTGGTAAATTTGTCGTGCTGCCGCTGGTCAACCGCCGCATTCCGATCGTGGGCGACGAGCACGCCGACATGGAAAAAGGCACCGGCTGCGTGAAAATCACGCCAGCGCACGATTTCAACGACTATGAAGTGGGCCGTCGTCACCAGCTGCCGATGATCAACATCCTGACCTTTGATGGCGACATCCGTGAAGCCGCTCAGGTTTATGACACCAACGGCGAAGAGTCTGACGTTTACAGCAGCGACATTCCGGCAGAGTTCCAGAAGCTGGAGCGTTTTGCCGCGCGTAAAGCCATTGTTGCCGCCGTAGATGCGCTTGGCCTGCTCGAAGAAATCAAACCGCACGACCTGACCGTGCCTTACGGCGATCGCGGCGGCGTGGTGATCGAGCCAATGCTGACCGACCAGTGGTACGTGCGTACCGCGCCGCTGGCAAAAGTCGCGGTGGAAGCCGTTGAGCAGGGCGATATTCAGTTTGTGCCTAAGCAGTACGAGAACATGTACTTCTCCTGGATGCGTGATATTCAGGACTGGTGTATTTCCCGTCAGCTGTGGTGGGGACACCGTATTCCGGCCTGGTACGATGCCGAAGGCAACGTCTACGTCGGCCGCACCGAAGAAGAAGTGCGCGCGGAAAACAACCTGGGCGCGGATGTAGCGCTGAACCAGGACGAAGACGTGCTGGATACCTGGTTCTCATCCGGGCTGTGGACGTTCTCCACGCTGGGCTGGCCGGAAAAAACGCCGGATCTGAGCACCTTCCATCCGACCAGTGTGCTGGTCAGCGGCTTCGACATCATCTTCTTCTGGATTGCCCGCATGATCATGCTGACCATGCACTTTATCAAAGATGAAGACGGCAAGCCGCAGGTGCCGTTCAAGACCGTTTATATGACGGGTCTGATCCGCGACGAAGAAGGCCAGAAGATGTCCAAGTCGAAAGGCAACGTCATCGATCCGCTGGATATGGTTGACGGCATTTCGCTGGAAGATCTGCTGGAGAAACGCACCGGCAATATGATGCAGCCGCAGCTGGCGGAGAAAATCCGCAAGCGCACCGAGAAGCAGTTCCCGAACGGTATCGAACCGCACGGCACCGACGCGTTGCGCTTTACGCTGGCGGCGCTGGCCTCTACCGGTCGTGATATCAACTGGGATATGAAGCGCCTGGAAGGCTACCGCAACTTCTGTAACAAGCTGTGGAACGCCAGCCGTTTTGTGCTGATGAACACTCAGGAGCAGGACTGCGGCTTTAACGGCGGCGAGCTGGAGCTGTCGCTGGCGGATCGCTGGATCCTTGCCGAATTCAACCAGACGGTGAAGGCTTACCGTGGCGCGCTGGACAGCTACCGCTTCGATATCGCCGCCAACATCCTGTATGAGTTCACCTGGAACCAGTTCTGCGACTGGTATCTGGAGCTGACCAAGCCGGTGATGAACGGCGGTTCTGAAGCCCAGCTGCGCGGCACCCGCAATACGCTGGTGGTGGTTCTGGAAGCGCTGCTGCGCCTGGCGCACCCGATTATTCCGTTTATTACCGAAACCATCTGGCAGCAGGTGAAAGTGCTGAAGAACATCAGCGACGACACTATCATGCTGCAACCGATGCCGGAATTTGAAGAGGCGAAGGTGGATGAGGCGGCGCTGAGCGATACCGAATGGCTGAAGCAGGCGATTGTCGCGGTGCGTAATATTCGCGCCGAGATGAACCTGTCGCCGTCCAAACCGCTGGATGTGCTGCTGCGCGGCGCAAGCGCTGACGTGGTACGTCGCGTGACCGACAACCATAACTTCCTGAAATCGCTGGCGCGTCTGGACAGCCTGACCTGCCTGGCCGCCGGCGAGAAAGGCCCGGTATCGGTCACCAAGATCATCGACGGCGCGGAGCTGCTGATCCCAATGGCTGGCCTGGTGGATAAAACCGCCGAGCTGGAGCGTCTGGCGAAAGAAGTCAGCAAGCTGGAAGTGGAAATCGGCAAGATCGAAGGCAAGCTTTCCAACGAAGGCTTTGTCTCGCGCGCGCCGGAAGCCGTGGTGGCGAAAGAGCGCGAGCGCATGGCCGAGTTCGAGCAGGCTAAGCTCAAGCTGATCGAGCAGCAGGCCGTTATCGCCGCGCTGTAACCATGCCAGCCGGACGGCGTTAACCGCGCCGTTAATACTGAACGCTCCGTAACCTGTTTGCGGAGCGTTTTTTATGCGTTAAAAAACGCAGCCAAACAAATCTTTAAGAAAGCGGTGATACATTAACGGTCTGTTATTTTTTACGGATAAAACCATGTCTGACAACTACGCCAGGCCGCAGATCGCGCTCCACTGGCTGACCGTGCTCCTGCTCACCGTTGCCTACGCCACCATTGAACTGCGGGGCTTTGCCCAGCGCGGTTCCTGGCAAGGGTTCGCCATGATTATTACGCACTTCAGCGCAGGGTTTGGCGTACTGCTGGTGATGCTGGCACGTATCTTTCTGCGCTTTCGCCATCGCAGCCCGGCTATTGCGCCGCCGATAGCGAGCTGGCAAAAAGGGCTTTCACACCTGGTGCACGCCACGCTGTACGCCTTGTTTATCGTGCTGCCGCTGCTGGGCCTCTCTTCGCGCTATCTCTCCGGACGGCAGTGGTGGCTGTTTGGCGCGACTATGCCGGTATCTGCAAATCCCGATCCGGCGCTGGCGCGAACGCTTATCCACTGGCACGAGACGCTGGCGCCGCTTGGCTACTGGCTAATTGGCCTGCACGCGCTGGCCGCCCTCTTCCATCACTATTTTCTGAAAGATGATACGCTGGCGCGCATGATGCCCGCGCGGCGCGCCACAAAGCCGTAAAGGCGGCTTTGGCCTGCGCTGCCGCCATCACCGCCTGCTTTCCCACTCTTATTTTCCCGGCCAGGTTTCCCTTTTGCATGGAAGCGGAAGATTGCATCCTCGGCCAACGGATGGTATTACACTGCCAAACTATCTAAAAAACGGCCCCAGGTTATGACCAGCACCTCTTCAGCCGATATCCGGGTTCGGCTTATTCAACCCGCTGATAATCCGCATATCGCTCACGTTATCCGTCAGGTTTCGGCGGAATTTGGCCTGACCGCCGACAAAGGCTTTACGGTCGCCGATCCCAATCTTGACCAGCTTTGCGAACTCTATCGCCAGCCCAACAGCGCCTACTGGGTGATTGAGCTGGACGGAAAAATTATGGGCGGCGGCGGCGTGGCTCCCCTCCAGGGTAGCGAAGCGGACGTTTGCGAGCTGCAAAAAATGTATTTTATGCCCGAGCTGCGCGGTCTGGGCGTGGCGAAAGCGTTGGCGCTGCGGGCCATGGAACATGCGCGTGATCTGGGCTTTAAGCGCTGCTACCTGGAGACTACCGCGTCGCTGACCCGCGCCGTGCGCCTTTATGAGTACCTGGGCTTTCAGCATATTGACGGGCCGATGGGCAACACCGGCCACGTGGACTGCGAAGTTACTATGCTGCGTTCGCTGTAGCATAGTGGATCCAGGCTACTGCGTTCGCTGTATCGCTGTATCACAGCGGACGCAGGCTATTCGTTCGCGGCATCGCTGTATCACACCAGATGTAGGCTATTCGTTCGCTGTAGCACAGCGGACGCAGACTACTGCGTCACGGCCAGCTGCGAGCCTTTTTTCACGTAGCTTAGGTCGTCGATCGCTTCAATAATAAACTTCCCGGCATCGGTATAGCGGATACGGGTGACGCTGGCATTGCTGAGCGAGTGCGTCTTCGCTTTATCGCCCAGCTCGTGCAGCAGCGTCATGATGGTCATACCGTGCGTGACGATCAGCACGTTGCCGCCGCCCTGCTGCTGCGCCTGTCGGGCAATTTCCTTAATTACCTTGTTAACCCGCTGCGCCACCTGCTGATAGCTTTCTGCCTGACCGGAAGGATCGGCCGCATGGATCATCTGCACGATCTCCACAATGTCGACTTTCTTGCTGTTGAAAGCCGCCATCAGCTGGGCTGACGAGGCGTAACCGCTCTTTTTCCCCGCCACCGTCAGCATATTTTCATTGGTGTCGCCTTCAAAAGAGCCAAAAAAGACTTCTCTTAACGCCTCACGCTCCTGAAGAGGTAATGACTTATCACGCTCTGCCAGAATCAGCTTTGCGGTTTCCCTGGCCCGGCCCGAATCGCTGCTCCATGCGGCAATAAAGTCTACCGGCTTCAGCCCGCGCCCCGCTTTTTTGGCTACCTCCACGCCTTCCGCCGTTAAGGGCGTATCGCTCCAGCCCTGCGCGCGATGTACGGTGTTAAACAAGGTTTTGCCGTGGCGCACCACATAGAGCTCAACGTCAGCAGCAAAGCTGGCCCAGCTGCTTAACAGTAAAAAAGCAAAGAGCATCGCCTGTGTTATTCCTTTCATATTTCCCCCTGATTATAAAAGACCGAACTTCCAGGTCACACCGACTTCAGCAGAAAGGCTCGGCGAGCGCTGATACTCGCCCGCAGAATTAAGGATCGGCGTGGCGTTAATATTTTTATATGACCAGCCATAGCCTAACTGTGCGGCCAGCGTTAAATCTTTTAGCTGACCCTCACGTGGCTGCCAGCGGTTCAGCCAGGTAATTTCCCCGGTGCGGATTTTATTATTTTTATAAGAAAACTGGCCGTAGTTAACCTGAATACCGCTGGCTAAACTTTCAGTAAACTGATATTCGGTAAAAGAGGTCAGCGCCAGTTCGCCGTCGCGCAGATAATCTTTTCCGGCGGAGGTTAAGGCATTAAACCGGCCACGGGTATTTTTCCCTATATAGCGATCGTAATAGCCCACCCCGTTGCGCTTTTCTGCCCGCGTCCAGGCAACACCGACTTTCTGTATCCAGCTGTCATCCTGCCAGCGTACTTCTCCGGCATAGTGCCAGGCGCTGTCGTTAAACTGTTTTTTACTTTGCGGCATCGCTTTATATTTTTCCAACGCCTGGCTGCCGTAAATCTGTGACGCCAGCGCCCATTTCGGCGTCAGCGGATACGTAATTTCCACCAGGTGACGGCGCAGATAATCCTTCGACTCGCCCCATGCCCAGGAGAACACAGCATTTTGTTTTTCCCAGCTCAGGCCGCCGGTCAGGATACTGTCGATCTCTTTGCCATCAAGGGTAAGAAAATGCACGCTATCGGGTGAATCATACATGATGGAGCGCGTTACCCAGGCCATATCCAACTGCAGGTTCTGCCAGCGCAGCGAGCCGCTGTAGCCCTGATAGCTGTTGCGCGACAGGCGGTAAGTGTTGGTCAGCACGCCCACGTTTTTCAACTGGTGCCAGCCGCCTTTTGCTTTCAGCCCGAACGCGTCGTCACCCAGCTTTAGCTTAAGGTAGCGCTGCCCGAAGCGGCTGAAGCCGCCGGCGTTGCTTTTATCGAAGCCTGCGCCGTGATTGTAAAGGATGCCGCGCGTGGCGAAGTAGTCGCTGGCCGCCAGCTTAGCGGCTCTGGTGTAGCTGGCGTCGAAGCCCAGGGTATCACCCAGCCAGCCGGAGCGGAAATCCAACGTGGTTGCGGCCCCCCAGGCGTTGTGCACCGCTTTGGGCTGCGCCTCATTCTCTTTCAGGTATTTCCAGTGGCTGCGCAACGTAAGATCGAGCTGCGTCTCCTTTAAAAATCGCTGGAAATCGCCGCCGCTTTCTTCAGCATGGGCGGCCACGGCGGCGAGCAGCGCCAGTAAAAAAACGTTCCTGTTTTTCATTATAGCCTTCCTTGTCAGCCGTTAAATAAATGACTCCATCTAAAAGAAACAAAAAAACCCGATCCCGTTGCGGTAATAATATCGCAAGTGGGATCAGGTTTTGCCGGTTGGTAACAATCCTGATAATGGCAGGAATATACGCCTGAAAATCTTTTCAGCCATAATAAAAATCAGGTTATGTGAAGCACGCCGCAAAATAAAAAAGAGGGGAGATTGCAAAAAAACAGGTTACTCGTAGGCGTTATTATCCCCTTTAAACCATTAGCGCCATTAATATTATTTATTAAAGGTGCCAACGCTAATAAACGGCTTCCTGAAATAATAACGCCAGAATAAAGCTGTCAATATTATCACCAGGCAGGCAGCCCGCTGTGAAAACGCAGCTCGCTATCCGGTTCGCTAATTAGCTTTGCTTCCGTTTCGCCTATTTTACGCACGCGGGAAGTAATATCCGTGGCTGATATCTCGGCGGCCAGCGCCAGATAGTCCTGATAATGGCGCGCTTCCGAACGCAGCAGCGAAAGATAGAACGCGGCCAGCTCCTTATCCAGATAAGGCGCCAGGCTGGCAAAGCGTTCGCAGGAGCGCGCTTCGATATAGGCGCCGCAAATCAGCTTGTCCACCAGCGTCTGCGGCTCGTGCGTGGTCACCTCTCGCAGCAACCCTTTGGCATAGCGACTGGCGGTAATTTTGACGTAGGGAATGGCGCGCGCCTGCATAATTTCCAGTACCTGATAAAAATGATGCAGCTCTTCTTTAATCAGCAGCACCATTTTGTCTACCAGCGTATCACCGTAGGGCACATCCGTACGGCTGATAATCGTTTTCGATAGCCCTTTATGCTGTTCCAGAAAGGCTAAATCCGCGTTTTCGCTGTGCACAAACTGCTCCCACGGTTTCAGCCAGGCCAGCAGCGCGTCGCCGCTCTCTTTATCCGCCACGTATTTGCGGATCAGCCACATGGCGGTCTGGGCGGCCTTCAGCTCGCAAACAAGATGGTCGGTGAGCAGCAGCGGCAGGTTTTCCGGCTTGCGGGCTTCGTCGATCCACTTTTGCGGCGTGCGGCAGTGCAGAAAAGCGTGAACGGGAGCAAGGAGGTCTTCGGTGATCATGCGGGCAAACAATCCGTAAAAATCAGGTTAAAAACATTGCGCCGCTCTGCGGGGAGCAGACCGGCGCAAACGGGCGGAACGGCGTCAGCCCACGGGCATCAGTGACGCGTGCCGTTGTCTTCTTCGTCGATAAGGTCGTCGTCGTCGCCTTCGTCTTCGTCCTCGGCGTCCGGATCCTCAAAGTAGGTGCCCCAGCCGTCGTAGTCCACGTTGTACTTCGCGGCCAGATCGATCAGCTGTTCGACCTGGGCGTCGATCAGTTCGGCATTTAACGCGCCTTCGCTCAGAATATCGCAGCACATCACTTTCGTGCCGTCCTCCAGCTCCAGTTCTTCCGGCTCGGTAACTTCGTAGCCCAGCTTAAACGCATCAACCGCCGCCTTTTCCAGCGCGTCGAAGCTGTCGCAGGAGAGGTGGTGTTCGATGGTGTAGAGCGCATCCGGGTCGCTGCCATCATCCAACAGCTCTTCAATAATCAGCCGCGTCTCTTCACGCTGCTCTTCCAGCAATGCTTCATTTGCCATGATCCGTTCCTCTGTGTGTGGCATATCTGTTAAGTATTTTCCCACACTGTCCTCTGCGCCACTACCTTTATACAAAAGTTTCTGCACGCCAGGGTTGAAAATGCATATTAATACAGTTAAGTTGAATTTAAATTCATTAAATATCCTCTGGAGCGCTTTATGAGTCAGTTATATCAACGCCACTTTCTCAGGCTGCTTGATTTTACGCAGGCTGAAATTACCGCTTTACTCGCGCTGGCCGCACGGCTTAAAACCGATAAGAAAAATGGCGAGGAAGTGCAGCACCTGAAAGGCAAAAACATCGCGCTCATCTTCGAAAAAGACTCGACCCGTACCCGATGCTCTTTCGAAGTTGCCGCTTACGATCAGGGCGCCAACGTCACTTATCTTGGCCCAAGCGGCAGCCAGATCGGCCATAAAGAATCAATGAAGGATACCGCGCGCGTGCTGGGACGCATGTATGACGGCATTCAGTATCGCGGTCACGGGCAGTCGCTGGTGGAATCGCTGGCGGAACATGCGGGCGTGCCGGTGTGGAACGGCCTGACCGACGAGTTCCACCCGACGCAGCTGCTGGCGGATTTGCTGACTATGGAAGAACATCTGCCGGAAAAACCCTTCAGCGAGATGGTTTTCGCCTACGTGGGCGACGCACGTAATAATATGGGTAATAGCATGATGGAGGCCGCCGCGCTGACGGGCCTGGATCTGCGCCTGGTCGCGCCGAAAGGCTGCTGGCCGGACGAGGCGCTGGTAAGCGAGTGCCGCCAGGCGGCGCAGGCAAGCGGCGGAAAAATCACGCTGACGGAAGATATTGCCGAAGGCGTGAACGGTGCGGATTTTATCTATACTGACGTCTGGGTGTCGATGGGCGAACCAAAAGCGGTGTGGGAAGAGCGTATCGCCCTGCTGCGGGATTACCAGGTCAACAGCGCGATGCTGGCGCTTACCGGCAATCCTGCGGTGAAATTCCTGCATTGCCTGCCCGCTTTTCACGACGATCAAACCACGCTGGGCCGGCAGATGGCTGAGCAATACGATCTGCACGGCGGCATGGAAGTCACCAATGAGGTGTTTGAATCCAGGCACAGCGTGGTGTTCGACCAGGCGGAAAACCGGCTGCATACCATCAAGGCGGTGATGGTGGCCACGCTGGCCCGGTTACCCTGAATCAGCGCCAGGCAATCGATTACTTTTGCTTGCCGCCGCTGACCGAATGCGTATAATGCCCCCCGTTTGTCTGGAGGATGCATGAAACTGACCACTGCTGACAGAGTAAAAATGACGCGCCTGAATGCAGGCCGGCAGTGCCGTTTTTCCTCCTTCCCGATCTGTAGAAAAAGCCCCTCATTGAGGGGCTTTTTTTTGCCCGTTTTTCCGCTTATCGGCACGCGTAGAGGAGAATGAACATGGCTAACCCGCTGTATCATAAACATATCATTTCAATTAACGATCTCAGTCGTGAAGAGCTGGAGCTGGTGCTGCGTACCGCCGCCAGCCTGAAGGCGAAGCCGCAGCCGGAGCTGCTGAAGCATAAGGTTATCGCCAGCTGCTTTTTCGAGGCCTCTACCCGCACGCGCCTGTCGTTTGAAAGCGCCATGCATCGTCTGGGCGCGTCCGTGGTGGGGTTTGCCGACGGCAGCAATACCTCGCTGGGTAAAAAAGGCGAAACGCTGGCGGATACGCTTTCCGTTATCAGCACCTACGTGGATGCCATTGTCATGCGGCATCCGCAGGAAGGCGCGGCGCGTCTGGGCACGGAGTTTTCCGGCGGCGTACCGATCCTCAACGCGGGCGACGGCGCTAACCAGCATCCAACGCAAACGCTGCTGGATCTCTTTACTATTCAGGAAACTCAGGGCCGCCTGAGCAATCTGAATGTCGCCATGGTCGGCGACCTGAAATATGGCCGCACCGTGCATTCACTGACGCAGGCGCTGGCGAAGTTCGAAGGCAATCGCTTTTTGTTTATCGCACCTGACGCGCTGGCGATGCCCGCCTATATCACCGATATGCTGGATGAGAAAGGCATTGCGTGGAGCCGCCACGACAGCATTGAGGAAGTGGTGCCGCAGGTGGATATTCTGTATATGACGCGCGTGCAGAAAGAGCGTCTGGATCCGTCAGAGTACGCCAACGTCAAAGCGCAGTTCGTGCTGCGGGCTTCCGACCTGGTCGGCGCGCGCGAAACCATGAAGGTGCTGCACCCGCTGCCGCGTATTGATGAGATTACGACGGATGTCGATGCCACGCCGCACGCCTGGTATTTCCAACAGGCGGGCAACGGTATTTTTGCCCGCCAGGCGCTGCTGGCGCTGGTGTTGAACAGCGAACTGGCTCTGTAAGAGGAACTGACGATGACACAAGATAATAAATTACAGGTTGAAGCAATTAAGCGCGGCACGGTAATCGATCATATCCCGGCGCAGATTGGTTTTAAGCTGCTGTCGCTGTTTCGCCTGACGGAAACCGATCAGCGCATCACCATCGGCCTGAACCTGCCCTCCGGCGAGATGGGCCGCAAAGATCTGATCAAAATTGAAAACACGTTTCTGACGGATGATCAAATCAACCAGCTGGCGGTTTACGCGCCGCATGCCACGGTGAACCGCATCGATAACTACGACGTGGTCGGCAAAATTTCGCCGACGCTGCCGGACACCATCGAACGCGTGCTGATCTGCCCCAACAGCAACTGCATCAGCCGCAGCGAGCCGGTCAACTCCAGCTTTGCGGTGAAAAAACGTAACGATAACGTGCAGTTAAAGTGCAAATACTGCGAGAAAGAGTTCGCGCGTCACGTGGTCATGGCGAACTGGTAATCAGTTTCGGGCGGCTTATAATGGGGCGGATCCGGGCTTTTACCGGCCTCATTTAATATGGAGAAATTATGTCTCGCGAAATCAGCACCGAAAACGCACCGGCGGCTATCGGCCCCTACGTGCAGGGCGTCGATCTGGGCAGCATGATCATCACTTCTGGCCAGATCCCGGTCGATCCTAAAACCGGCAGCGTGGCAGAAGACGTTGCCGCGCAGGCTCGTCAGTCGTTGGAGAACGTCAAGGCCATCGTGGAAGCGGCGGGCCTGAAGGTAGGCGACATCGTTAAAACCACGGTATTCGTGAAGGATCTTAACGATTTTGCTACCGTGAACGCGGCCTATGAAGCTTTCTTTACCGAGCACCAGGCCAGCTTCCCGGCACGCTCCTGCGTAGAAGTGGCCCGCCTGCCAAAAGATGTCAAAATCGAGATCGAAGCGATCGCCGTACGTCGCTAAAGCCTTCTCCTCTCCCGTCGGGAGAGGAAAGTTTTCCCCGGCCGTCAGTTTTTATTCTCTCTTTGTGCGCCTTTCGGCCTCGCCTAAAAAATTTTCACTGCGCCCGTATCTCCACTTGCCAGTTAATAGCTAACCTTAGGAAAGAACAAAAAGGCGATAACAGCGCAAACGGACCTTTTATATCGGGATTGAGCAATGACTAAAAATCCACCGTGGTGGCAGAACGGCGTTATCTATCAAATTTATCCCAAGAGTTTCCAGGACACTACCGGCAGCGGAACGGGCGATCTGGCCGGCGTGATCCAACATCTGGACTACCTGAAAAAGCTGGGCGTGGACGCCATCTGGCTGACGCCGTTTTATATCTCGCCGCAGGTAGACAACGGCTACGACGTGGCGAACTACACCGCCATCGATCCGTTATTTGGCACGCTTAACGACTTTGATAACCTGGTGGAAGAAACCCACCGGCGCGGGATGCGGCTGATCCTGGATATGGTGTTTAACCACAGCTCCACCCAGCACCACTGGTTTCACGAAGCGCTGGATCCCGAAAGCCCCTATCGCTCCTACTACATCTGGCGCGACGGCACGCCGGCCGAGCCGCCAAACAACTGGCAGTCGAAGTTTGGCGGCCATGCCTGGCGCTGGCACCCGGAGAGCAACCAGTACTATATGCACCTGTGGGCGCCGGAACAGGCCGATCTCAACTGGGAAAACGATAATCTGCGCGCCGAGCTGAAGCAGATCGTTAATTTCTGGGCCGATCGCGGCATCGACGGGCTGCGGCTGGACGTGGTGAACCTGGTTTCCAAGGACCAGGATTTTCCCAACGATCCCAACGGCGACGGGCTGCGGTTCTATACCGACGGGCCGCGCATCCACGAATATATGCGCGAAATGAGCCGCGACGTGTTCCGTCCGCGTGAATTGATGACGGTAGGCGAAATGTCTTCCGCCACGCTGGAGCACTGCCAGCAGTACGGTTCGCTGGAGGGCGAAGAGCTGTCGATGGTGTTCAGCTTCGATCACGTCGAGGTCGATTTCTTTAACGGCCAGAAATGGACGCTGACGCCGCTGGATCTGGTGGCGCAGAAGGCTATCTTCACCCACTGGCAGCATGGCATGCATAACAAGGCCTGGAACGCGCTGTTCTGGTGTAATCATGACCAGCCGCGCGTGGTTTCGCGCTGGGGCGACGAGGGGCAATATCGCGTTCAGTCGGCGAAGATGCTGGCGCTGGTGCTGCACGGGATGCAGGGCACGCCTTATATTTTCCAGGGCGAAGAGCTGGGTATGACCAACCCGCATTTCACCCGCATCCTGGACTATCGCGATATCGAAAGCCACAACATGTACGCCGAACTGCGCTCGCAGGGACGCGACAGCGATAACCTGCTGGAGATCCTCGCCAGCAAATCGCGCGACAACGGCAGAACGCCGATCCCGTGGCACGCGGGAGAAAACGGCGGCTTCACCAGCGGCACGCCGTGGATCGGCATGTGTGACAATATGGAAACGATAAACGCAGAAGCGGCGCTGGCTGATGAAAACTCGGTGTTTTACGCCTATCAGAAGCTGATCCAACTCAGGAAAGCCTATCCGATCCTGACCTGGGGCGATTACCTCGATCTGCTGCCGGATCACGCTTATCTGTGGTGCTACTGCCGCCGCTTCGAGAAAGAGGTGCTGGTGGTGGCTGCTAACTTCAGCGGCGAAACGCAGGTCTGGCACCCGCCGGCCTACAGCGGTCACTGGGATGTGCTAATCAGTAACTATCCTGATACGCATGTTACCCCTGGTGAGGTGATGCTGCGTCCGTGGGAAGCGGTCTGGTGGTATCAGAAGCGCTGGGACGGCGGCGCCAACAAGGCGTAAACCGCTTCGGTGGCAAGCAGGCTGCGGCGACTACATACGTAGCGCCGCGTTCGGCACAGTCATGACTGACGTTAGCAGATGCCGCATTTACAGCGGCGCGAACAGCGCGGTCAGGTCTTCGCTGGTAAAACTTGTTGTTTCGCTCAGGTCGTTTTCCAAAATCCCTTCGGCCAGCTCCGCTTTACGCTGCTGTAGCGCAACGATCTTTTCTTCAATACTGCCTGCGGCGATCAGCTTATAGACAAATACCGGCTTGTCCTGGCCCAGACGATAGGCGCGATCCGTAGCCTGATTTTCCGCCGCCGGATTCCACCAGGGATCGTAATGGATCACCGTATCGGCCGCCGTCAGGTTCAGGCCCACGCCGCCCGCCTTCAGGCTGATTAAAAACACCGGGACTTCGCCGTTCTGGAAGCGGCGTACCGGCTCGCTGCGATCGCGCGTGCTGCCGGTCAGGATCACGTAGGGAATACGCGCCTTCTGTAACTCTTCCGCAATCAGCGACAGCATGGTGGTGAACTGAGAGAAGATCAGGATACGGCGATCTTCCGCCAGCAGATCGCTGAGCATCTCCCGCAGCAGCGCCAGCTTGGCCGACTGTTTAACTCTGGTCGTTTTGTCGCTGTCGATCAGCCGTGGATCGCAGCAGATCTGCCGTAGCTTCAGCAGCGCATCCAGCACCAGCAGATGGCTGCGTCCCGCGCCCTGCTGCTCTACCGCCAGCTTTACGCGATCCTGCATTGCGCCGCGTACTTTTTCGTAAAGCTCGCGCTGCGCGCCTTCCAGCTCTACCGAACGCACAATGGTGTTCTTCGGCGGCAGCTCTTTCGCCACTTCCTGCTTGCGACGACGCAGCATAAAAGGCCGCACGCGCTTAGCCAGCAGCTCGCGCCTGACCCGATCGCCGTCGCGCTCAATGGGAATACGCCACTCCTGGGTAAAAGCTTTTTCGCTGCCCAGAAAACCGGGCAGCAGGAAATCAAACTGCGACCAAAGTTCACCCAGGTGGTTTTCCAGCGGCGTGCCGGTCAGGCAAAGCCGGTAGCGCGACTTTAACGTGCGGATCACCGAGGCGGCCCGCGACGCGCTGTTTTTCACGTACTGCGCCTCGTCCAGGATCAGCAGATGATAGCTGTGGCCCAGCAGCTGCGGCTGATCGCGCCACAGCAGCGAATAGGTGGTCAGCACCACGTCATAGTGCTCAATGCGATCGTAAAAGGATTTTCGCTGCGGCCCGGTCAGCGCCAGCATTTTTAACGTCGGCGCAAAGCGGCTGGCTTCCTGCATCCAGTTATACACCAGCGTGGTCGGCACCACGATCAGCGCCGGACGATCCAGCCTGCCCGCTTCTTTCTCCAGCAGCAGGTGCGCCAGCGTCTGAATGGTTTTTCCCAGCCCCATATCGTCGGCCAGCACGCCGGACAGATTATTGGCGCGCAGGAACTGCATCCAGCTGATGCCCTGGAGCTGATAGTCGCGCAGCCGGGCCTCAAGACCGGCAGGCGGCGCAACGGGCTGGATCCCTTTGCCCGCCCTCAGGCTCTCCGCCAGCTGCAGGACGCCGTTGTCGCCGTTAAACTGCCAGCGGCCCGTTTCGCTTAGCGCCGTCAGCCTGCCGGCCTCGTAAGGCGCGATACGCAGCGGTGCGGCTTCATCCTGCGCCAGCAGATCGGCCAGGCTGCCCACCAGCGTTTTCAGGCGACCGGCGCCAATATGCAGTCGTTCGTTACGCTCGCTGCGCAGCTCTACCGTCTCGTCATCGGCTATCACCGAGAGGTCGCTCGACAGCCAGCGGCGATCCTGACGGAACAGCCCCGCCAGCAGCGGCCGCATATTCACCTTATACGCACCGGTGTTGGCCTCTATCTCCAGCGCATACCAGCCATCCTGCTGCTGCACGGCGCGGCCATCGATGGCCGCAATTTCCGTAATGTTCCAGGTAAAATCATCGTCCACGCTGGTTTGCCAGCCGCGCTTGCGCAGGTCGGGAAGCACATGATGGATAACATCGCGCCACTGTTCGGGCATGTCCGGGGCGAAAATAGCAGGCGGCAGCGGCGCTGAATGCGGCGTATAGATATGGCCAGAAGGAATGGTCTGCAGCCCGGCAGCGTTAAGCTCGCTTAGCCAGCGCTGCTCCTGCTCCATCCGGCGGCTGACGCGGAAAAGCCTGCCGTGACGATCGGGAAAGTCTTCGCCGCTGCTGCCAGCTGGCACAAGAATGCCGGCGTAGTCAAAATGCACCGCGGCAAAATCGAGCCGTTTCTGTCGATGTCCGTAACGGCCAAAACCGCTAATAAATTTCGCGCGCGATTCCAGCCGTAGCATGGGCTGCGGCTCGGCAGTCACCAGCGCGGGCGCGGAAGCGGCCTTGTTGACGGGCTGACGTTGCAGCCAGGCTAGCATGACCGCAGCGGCATGACGACAGTTGTTTTTAACCGGACAGGTGCATTCGCCGCTGGCGTGCAGTTTGCCCTGTGGCCGGCTGAAATGCACCATAACCTGGAAAGGTTCGATTTTTCTGCCGGGCACCTCGCCGGTCAACAGATTGTTCTGCCATTGCAGGTGCTGCGCTTTATCCACCAGCTCTTTTGCTCTGGACACGGTGCGCGCGCCCAGCCAGCGGCTCACCTGTTTTTCGTTGTACGTTACAGAAGACATCAGTCTGTATCCCGGAATGGCCTGAGCAGATAACCGCTTTGCGTAACAGGCAATAATATGAAGTCCGGGCGGGTGATTGCAACTCCGGAAAGGCGCTGAACGTGCGAAAATCGATTAATCACGCTGCCTTCATCCTGCACAGAACGATTTTTGCGCGTTCGGAAAAATGGCCAGCGGCTTAAGTGTCTGACATTGCGTCACCCTTTTGCGATCTTTGTTCCAAATCAAAAACCAGGCGGTTAAATCGCAGGAAAGCACAACATATAGATACTATCATGCCACGCTATACCTATATGTAGATATTGAAACAGGGATACGCTATGGCTTCATTAGTGATTAAACGGGACGGCTGCCGCGCGCCTTTTGAGCAAGCACGCATTCTGGAGGCGATAAAAGGCGCGGCCAGCGCGGCGGCTATTCATGATGATGATTACTGCGCGCAGGTGACCGAACACATCTGTCGGCAGCTGACGCAGGAAGAAGTGGATATCCATGTTATTCAGAACGCCGTTGAAAACGCGCTGATGGCCGGCCCCTATCCCGCGCTGGCCCGAACCTATATAGAATATCGTCACGACCGCGATATTGCCCGCGAGCTGCGCGGCAAGCTGAATAAGGCGATCCGTGGGCTGGTCGAGCAAAGCAACCCGGCGCTGCTGAACGAAAACGCCAATAAAGACAGTAAAGTGATCCCCACGCAGCGCGATCTGCTGGCCGGTATCGTAGCCAAACACTATGCCACCCAGCATATCCTGCCGCGCGACGTGGTGTTGGCTCACGAGCGCGGCGAAATTCACTATCACGACCTGGACTACTCGCCCTTCTTCCCGATGTTCAACTGCATGCTGATCGATCTTAAAGGCATGCTGACCCAGGGCTTTAAGATGGGCAACGCCGAGATAGAGCCGCCTAAATCGATCTCGACCGCTACCGCCGTGACCGCGCAGATTATCGCTCAGGTCGCCAGCCATATTTATGGCGGCACCACTATTAACCGGATTGACGAGGTGCTGGCGCCTTTTGTCGAGGCAAGCCGGGAAAAACATCGGCAGGCGGCGCGTAAATGGCAAATTGCCGATGTGGAAGCCTACGCGCAGAGCTGCACGGAGAAGGAGTGCTTCGACGCCTTCCAGTCGCTGGAGTATGAGGTGAATACGCTGCATACCGCCAACGGCCAGACGCCTTTTGTGACCTTTGGCTTCGGCCTTGGCACCAGCTGGGCGGCGCGGCTGGTGCAGCAGTCCATTCTGCGCAACCGCATTGCCGGGCTGGGGAAAAACCATAAAACGGCGGTGTTCCCCAAGCTGGTCTTCGCCATCAAAGAGGGGCTGAACCGCTCGCCGGGCGACGCCAATTACGATATCAAACAGCTGGCGCTGGAGTGCGCCAGCAAGCGCATGTATCCCGATATCCTTAATTATGAGCAGGTGGTGAAAGTGACCGGCTCGTTTAAAACGCCGATGGGCTGCCGCAGCTTCCTGGGCGTATGGGAAGAGAACGGCGAGCAGGTGCATGAAGGACGGAATAATATCGGCGTGATCAGCCTGAATCTGCCGCGCATCGCGCTGGAGGCGGCGGGTGATGAAGCTCGCTTTTGGGATCTGCTGGACAGCCGTCTGCGGCTGGCAAAAAAAGCGCTGATGACCCGTATCGCCAGGCTGGAAAACGTCAAAGCGCGCGTGGCACCGATCCTCTATATGGAAGGCGCCTGCGGCGTGCGGCTGAAGGCAGACGATAACGTGGCGGAAATTTTCAGACACGGACGCGCTTCGATCTCGCTGGGCTATATCGGCATTCATGAAACCATTAACGCCCTGAGCGGCGGCAAAACCCATCTTTACGATGATGCGGAGCTGCGGCGCAAGGCGCTGGCTATCGTCAGCCGCCTGCGCGAAGCGGTCGAGGCCTGGAAAGAGGAAACCGGCTACGGCTTCAGCCTTTACAGCACGCCAAGCGAGAACCTGTGCGACCGCTTCTGCCGTCTGGATCGCGCGCAGTTCGGCATCGTCAAAGGCGTGACCGACAAAGGCTACTACACCAACAGCTTTCATCTTGACGTCGAGAAGAAGGTTAACCCCTACGACAAAATCGATTTCGAAGCGGCCTATCCGCCGCTCGCCAACGGCGGTTTTATCTGTTACGGCGAATATCCCAATATCCAGCATAACCTGAAGGCGCTGGAGGATGTCTGGGACTACAGCTACAGCCGCGTGCCCTATTACGGCACCAATACCCCGATCGACGAATGCTACGAGTGCGGCTTTACCGGCGAGTTTGACTGCACCAGCAAGGGCTTTACCTGCCCCAAATGCGGCAACCACGATCCTGAACGCGTTTCCGTCACCCGGCGCGTCTGCGGCTATCTGGGCAGCCCGGACGCGCGGCCGTTCAACGCCGGCAAGCAGGAGGAAGTGAAGCGCCGCGTTAAGCATCTGGCCGCAGGCCAGCTGGGGTGAATATTCATCAATATTACCCGGTCGATATCGTTAACGGGCCGGGTACGCGCTGCACGCTGTTCGTGGCCGGCTGCGAGCACCAGTGCGTCGGCTGCTATAACAAAAGCACCTGGCGGCTCTATTCCGGCTATCCCTTTACCGTGCAAATGGAAGAGCAGCTGATTGCCGATCTGAACGATACGCGCATCCCGCGCCAGGGTCTGTCGCTGTCGGGCGGCGATCCGCTGCATCCGGCTAACGTGGCCGATATTTACCGGCTGGTACAACGGGTGCGTCGCGACTGTGCGGGAAAAGATATCTGGCTGTGGACGGGCTACTGTCTGGCGGAGCTGAGCGCAGAGCAGCGCCGTGTGGTAGAGCTGCTCGACGTGCTGGTGGACGGTAAATTTATTGAGGCGCTGCGCGATCCGGCGCTGCGCTGGCGAGGCAGCAGCAATCAGGTTATCCACTATCTGCGCTAAGGACGGCGCGGCTTGCTTATCCCGTTCGCCTTTCCCGGCACGGCTAAATCTTATTTACCGACGCGGGCGGGACGCTGTAAATATCGAACTGACCGCTCCATGCGGAGCAGCTACTCACAGTGTTTGCAGATCGCTGACGCAGCGGTCACATTACTATGCCGTTTCGGTCGCGCTTACCGCGCGTGCGGGATCGCTGACGACTCGATGACGGTGACCTCCTGCCGTGCTGGCGCAAAAGCTTCGCGCAGCATCACGGCGGCGACGTCTCTGGCGGCAACGGCGCGCCAGTTGCCCGGCAGCAGACGAAACAGCGGCGCCATCAGCGACTCGCCCGCGCGGCTGTTTTCTCTTTCGCCCAGCAGCAGCGACGGCCGGATTAAGGTCAGGCGCGGCCAGCCCTGCTTTTGCAGCGCGTTCTCCATCTCGCCCTTCACCCGATTGTAGAAGAAAGGCGAATGCATATTTGCGCCATGCGCGCTGACCACCAGCAGATGTTTGGCGCCGAGCCGCTGACCGGCAATGGCCGTATCCACCACCAGCGCATAGTCGACGTGGATAAAGGCCGCCTTGCTGCCCGCCTCGCGCCGCGTGGTGCCCAGACAGCAAAAGACAATATCCAGCGGCGTTTGCAGCGGGCCCAGCACGTCGGTGAGATCGGCCTCCACCAGGTTAGTTACCTTGTTCATCTCCGGCAGCTTACGTCTTGTTGGCGCCACGATCTCGCTGACGCGCGGATCGTCAATCAGCAGGCGCAGAAGATGTTGTCCCACCAGGCCGGTCGCACCGGTAATCAGTACTCTCATCCGTTTCTCCTTTTTACTGAGTGTAGCCTTCGCCTCCCAAAGCGGTTAGCGGCAGCTAACTCCCCCCTGTAATCAGTAACATGCAGCGCATTACTTCGACGCGGCTTGATTTTTCAGTGTTTTCAACCAGGCTTAACTGACTTCACAATAATAACCGGAGGAAAAGATGAGCAAGAAGATTGCTGTCCTGATCACTGATGAATTCGAAGACTCCGAATTTACTTCGCCAGCCGAAGCCTATACCAAAGCTGGCCACCAGGTTGTGACTATTGATAAAAAAGCGGGCGTCACCGTCACCGGCAAGCAGGGTAAAGCCCAGGTGAAGATCGATAAAGATATCGACCATGTAAACGTGGACGACTTCGACGCGCTGCTGCTGCCGGGCGGTCATTCGCCGGATAGCCTGCGCGGCGACGATCGCTTTGTAAACTTCACCAAAGCCTTTGTGGATGCCGGTAAGCCGATCTTCGCTATCTGCCACGGCCCACAGCTGCTGATTAGCGCCAACGCCACGCGAGGCCGCAAAATGACCTCGGTGAAGGCTATCGCTATCGATCTGAAAAATGCCGGTGCCGACTTCTACGACAAAGAAGTGGTGGTGGACAACGACAAGCTGGTCACCAGCCGTACGCCGGACGACCTGCCTGCGTTCAACCGTGAATCGCTGCGCATTCTCGAAACCGTTTGAGAGTAGCGGCCAGGTTCGCCTGGCCGTTCTTTTATTCCCGCCGCCAGCTCAGCTTTTTGCCAAATCCCAACGCGTTATCCACCATTTTCAGCTCGCTGACGGCAATTTCCCAAAGGGGCGCTGAAGCTGCCGCCGCGACCGGAAATCGTTTGATATAGGCCCTACGTGCTTTCTCTTCTGCCGCCCCCGTCAACAGGCTGACCTGCCCCGTATACTGCACGCCTTTGATTAACATCACCGACTTCGGCTGGCCGTTAATCGTGCCTGCAACCTGCGGATCGCGGACAAACTGGCTGCCGTGACGCGTTTTCTCCTCCGTCATCAGCCAGAACGCAACGTTCTCTGCATCAAAGACATAAAAACAGTTGGCGCACCAGACGGGGCTACCGCCGCACACCGACAGCACATGCTGCTTTTGTAAATAGCGGGTGATGGCCTGTAACGGCTCTGGTTCGGACATGATGACTCCCTGAAAACTACGCAAAAAACCTTTCGCGCCGTGCGCGAGCTGATAAACTTTCGGCCACGACTGGCGACGGGCAATAACGGATGGCAACACAGGCAACAGCGCCATGGCACCTTTATATCGTGCAGACAGCAGGCGGCGCGCTCTATACCGGCATTACTAATGATGTGCCGCGACGCTTTAAGCAGCATCAGGCGGGCACGGGCGCGAAGGCGCTGCGCGGCAAAGGGCCGCTGACGCTGCTGTTTCACTGCGAAGCGGGCGACCGCGCCAGCGCCTCCAGGCTGGAATACCGGATAAAGCAGCTGAAACGGCAGGAAAAAATCAGGCTGGTGACGCACCAGCCTGTTTCACTTGAAGCCTGGCTGACCGATCTTACTGGCGGTTAAACGGCGCCGCGAAATCGATCTGGCCTTCCACGCCGCTAAAAGCATCATCCGCCAGCTTGTAGACCTGGAAAGCGGCTTCACCGCCCTGCCAGCGGCAGCGTAGCTGATGGCGGGCGGCCGGTTCAAAACCGTAGCGCCCGTAATAGTCGGGATCGCCCACCACCACTACGGCGGCGTAGCCGAACTCGTTAAGCGTATCCAGCCCTTCGTAAATCAGCTGCTTGTCTAACGGCTGGTCGCGTACGCTTTCATCCACCACCAGCGGCGCCAGGCCTACCCACTGCTTGTCTTCGCCATTCAGGGTGACCGGGCTGAAGGCAGCATAGCCCAGCACCTGTCCTTCATCATCGGTCGCCACAATGCCCAGCGTCAGTAAGCCATCTTCACGCAGCTGCTGTACCAGCTCCGCCTCTGCGGAGGTGGGAAAGCTGCGGCGCAACAAACTGTCTATGCTGGCCGCATCGACGCCGATTTCCGTACGAATTAACATGTTACACCTGCGCGATCTGCTGTCGCAGCCGCGTCCTCAGTCAGTCCTGCCTCAATAAAATCAGCCAGCTGCATCAATCCGATTCGCAGCGGCTTCGGCATAGTCTCAAGCTCGATAGCATCCATCAGATTTTTGACTTCCAGCCCCAGCTCGGTATCGCCTTCAATCACCAGCCGACGCTGAAAAAACAGCGTATCCGGATCGCGCCGACGCGCCGCCACCAGCAGCAGGTCGTTGACGTCGCCGCGAAACCACACATCCGCTTCGGCCCGATCGGCCACCCGTAACGCGCCCTGCTCAACGGTGGTTGCCCAACTCAGCCCCAGATCGCGGATTTCAACACCTAACCAGTGCCCCTGCAAAAAGTTTAACTCACCTTCCGCCAGTGCATAGTGAAATTGCCAGCTCAGCAGCTGCTGCAAAAAATGTTTTTTAGCGGCAAAGGGGGCAAATTGTAGCGGCAGACGCAGCCACTGCGGGCCTTTGCGAACCAGCTGCACGCGTAACGGGTTAAGCACCATTATCACTCCTTCAGATAAAATTTCAGCTATTTTGCCATATTGCAGGATCCTGTAAGGCAGATGGATCAACAAAGTGCGCAAACCTTGCGGGCTTCGTCATAAAAATTATGGCGATCGTTACGCTTTTCACTGCCCTGCATCAAAAAATGGCACGGTGGAGAAGCGTAAACTTCTTTGTTCTCTTGCTTACGGGATCTTATATGGAACTGCTTTGTCCTGCCGGCAATCTACCGGCCCTGAAGGCGGCCATCGCCAGCGGCGCAGATGCTGTCTACGTTGGGCTGAAAGATGATACCAACGCCCGTCATTTCGCCGGCCTTAACTTCACGGCAAAACGGCTGGAAGAGGCCGCTCGCTACGTTCATCAGCATAGACGCAAACTGCATGTTGCGATTAATACTTTCGCCCATCCATCCGGCTATGCCCGCTGGGAAAACGCCATAGACAGCGCGGCCGACGCGGGCGTGGACGCACTGATCCTGGCCGATATCGCCATGCTGGAATACGCAGCAAGCCGCTATCCTCACATCGAGCGACACGTTTCCGTGCAGGCTTCGGCCACCAACAGCGAAGCGATAAAATTCTATCAGCGCCATTTTGACGTTGCGCGCGTGGTGCTGCCGCGCGTGCTTTCCGTGCATCAGGTTCGCCAGCTTGCCCGCACGTCGCCCGTGCCGCTGGAAGTGTTCGCTTTCGGCAGCCTGTGCATTATGGCCGAAGGTCGCTGCTACCTCTCTTCCTGGCTGACCGGCGAGTCGCCTAATACCGTAGGCGCCTGCTCGCCCGCCCGTTTTGTTCGCTGGCAGCAAACGCCAGACGGGCTGGAATCCCGCCTGAATAACGTGCTGATTGACCGCTACGGCGCTCAGGAAAACGCCGGCTATCCTACGCTGTGCAAAGGCCGTTATAAGGTGGAGCAGACGGCTTACCACACGCTGGAGGAGCCGACCAGCCTGAACACGCTTGAGCTGCTTCCCACGCTGCTGGGCATGAATATCGCCTCGGTGAAAATCGAAGGCCGTCAGCGCAGCCCGGCCTATGTGCAGCAGGTGACGCAAATCTGGCGACAGGCAATCGATCGCTGCAAGGCCGATCCGCAGAATTTTGCCGTGCAGCAGCACTGGATGTCCGCGCTCAGCGCCCTGAGCGAAGGGACGCAAACCACGCTGGGTGCTTATCATCGTCAATGGCAGTAGGAAAAATCATGAAGTATGCGTTAGGGCCGGTGCTTTGGTACTGGCCGAAAGAAGATCTGTACGCTTTCTACCAGGCTGCCGCCGCCAGCCAGGCGGACATTATCTATCTGGGCGAGGCGGTGTGCAGCAAACGCCGCGCCGTTAAATTTGCCGACTGGATGGCGCTGGCAAAAGAACTGGTCGGCGCGGGCAAGCAGGTTGCGCTAAGCACGCTGGCGCTGGTTGAGTCGCCTTCCGAGCTGACCGAGCTGAAGCGCTATGTCGATAACGGCGAATTTCTGATTGAAGCCAACGATATGGGCACGGTGCATATGGCCGCGGAAGCGGGCCTGCCTTTTGTCGCCGGTCATGCGCTGAACTGTTATAACGCCATGACGCTGCGCCTGCTGCATAAGCTGGGTATGGTGCGCTGGTGTATGCCGGTCGAGCTTTCGCGCGACTGGCTCTGCGCGCTGTTAGCCCAGTGCGAAGAGCTGGGGATCCGCGGCCGGTTCGACGTAGAGGTGCTGGGGTACGGCTATCTGCCGCTGGCGCTCTCCGCCCGCTGCTTTACCGCCCGCGCAGAAGATCGCAGCAAAGACGATTGCCAGACCTGTTGTATTAACTACCCTCACGGCAGAGCGGTGCGCTCTCAGGAAGATCAGCAGGTGTTTGTGCTGAACGGTATCCAGACCATGAGCGGCTACTGCTATAATTTGGGGAACGATCTGGTTTCCATGCAGGGATTGGTGGACATTGTCCGTTTCTCACCGCAGGGAACCGACACGCTGGAAGTGATAAATGCCTTTCACGCTAATGAAACGGGCCATGCGCCGTTAACGCTGATTGACCAGCAGCACTGCAACGGCTACTGGCGGCAAATGGCCGGTCTGACGCTGGTGGAGTAACGCGCCGTCGGCCAGCCGCCATTTCGTTTAGCGCGGTAGAGGCACACTTATCTTTCTTCACGTCCCGGGCTCGCGTAAAGTGCTGCAAATTGCCAATCCGCTTCCCTGAAGATCGCTTAGGCTGTGTATTTGCGCAGGCGCGTAGCCTGGAAATAAAGTGAGCGATTATGTCTGATAAAAAAACTGCCTCTCTGTCCGTGCTCGATCTGGCCCCGATCCCTCAGGGCGCGACCGCGCGTGACGCTTTTCATACCTCGCTGGCGATGGCGCAGCAGGCGGAACAACTGGGTTTCAACCGCTACTGGCTGGCTGAACACCACAATATGACCGGCATCGCCAGCGCGGCGACGTCGGTGCTGATCGGCTATCTTGCCGCTAATACCAGCACGCTACGGCTCGGCTCCGGCGGCGTGATGCTGCCAAACCACGCGCCGCTGGTGATTGCCGAGCAGTTCGGTACGCTGGAATCTCTCTATCCGGGACGCATTGATTTAGGCCTGGGACGCGCGCCCGGCTCCGATCAGCGCACCATGATGGCGCTACGTCGGCATATGGGCGGTCACGTGGATAACTTCCCGGCCGACGTGGCGGAGATAGTCGGCTGGTTCGACGCCGAACAGGGCGAGGCGCCTGCCGTTCAGCCGGTGCCGGGCCTGGGCCTGAAAATCCCCGTCTGGCTGCTTGGCTCCAGCCTTTACAGCGCCCAACTCGCGGCGAAGCTGGGCCTGCCGTTCGCTTTCGCCTCGCATTTTGCGCCCGAGATGCTGTTCCAGGCGCTGCACCTTTATCGCGAAAACTTTAAGCCTTCGGCTCGCCTGGCGCAGCCGCACGCGATGGTTTGCGTTAACGTGGTCGCCGCCGACAGCGAGCGCGATGCCCGTTTCCTGTTTACCTCCATGCAGCAGCAGTTCGTCAATCTGCGTCGCGGTCAGCCGGGCCCGCTGCCTGCGCCGGTGGAAAATATGGATAACCTGTGGTCGCCTTCCGAGCAGTATGGCGTGCAGCAGGCGTTAAGCATGTCGATTGTCGGCGATCTGGATAAAGTGCGTCACGGCCTGTCTGCACTGATGCGGGAAACCCAGGCGGATGAAATCATGGTAAACGGCCAGATTTTTGATAAAGAGGCGCGGCTGCGCTCGTTTGCGCTGGCCATGGAAGCCTACCGCTCGCTGTAACAAAAATGGCGGGGGAAGCCATTCCCTCGCCCGCTGTTAAAACGATTCCCGCCTGACGTACTCGCCCCGCTGCAACTATTCGCTTTCTTAAAGGCAAAAAAAATGCCGGTCACTTTTCAGTGACCGGCATCAGACTGGCTAGCAGTGATTAGGCATCACGACGACGAGTCGGCGCTGCGCCGTCTTCACGACGTGGTGCACGACCGTCACGGCTGAAGCCGCCCGGACGACGCTCGCCGCTACCGCTGCGCTCGTTGCTGAAACGACGACCGCCTTCGCTACGTCCGCCTTCGCTACGCGCGCCGCCGAAACCGCCGCGACCTGGCGCACCGCTACCGCGACGCTCACCGCCACGATCGTTGCTGCGAGGCTGCGCATCACCAATCAGCTGCATATTCATCGGCTTGTTCAGAATACGCGTGCGGGTGAAATGAGACAGAATGTCGCCCGGCATGCCTTTTGGCAGTTCGATAGTTGAGTGCGTACCAAACAGCTTGATGTTGCCGATGTAGCGGCTGCTGATATCGCCTTCGTTAGCGATAGCGCCAACGATATGACGAACTTCAACGCCGTCATCACGACCCACTTCGATACGGTAAACTTCCATATCGCCAACGTCACGACGTTCACGACGTGGACGATCGCCATCACGGGCTTCGCGAGGACCACGGTCCGGACGGTCGCCGCGACGATCGTCACGCTCTTTGAACTCACGACGCGGACGTGGAGCCGGATCTGCCGGTACGATCAGCGGACGTTCGCCCTGCGCCATTTTCAGCAGCGCGGCAGCCAGCGTTTCGATATCCAGCTCTTCTTCCGCAGGCTGCATTTTGCTCAGCAGCGCACGGTACTGTTCCAGATCGCTGCTTTCCAGCTGCTGCTGAACTTTAGCGGCAAACTTGGCCAGACGACGCTGACCCAGCAGCTCTGCGTTTGGCAGCTCTACTTCAGGAATAGTCAGCTTCATGGTGCGTTCGATGTTACGCAGCAGACGACGCTCACGGTTCTCAACGAACAGCAGCGCACGGCCGGCACGACCTGCACGACCGGTACGGCCGATACGGTGAACGTAAGATTCGGCATCCATTGGGATGTCGTAGTTCACAACCAGGCTGATACGCTCAACATCCAGACCACGTGCCGCTACGTCGGTAGCGATCAGAATATCCAGACGGCCGTCTTTCAGACGCTCCAGGGTCTGCTCACGCAGCGCCTGATTCATATCGCCGTTCAGGGCCGCACTGTTATAACCGCTGCGCTCCAGCGCTTCGGCCACTTCCAGCGTGGCGTTTTTGGTGCGCACGAAGATAATCGCCGCATCAAAATCTTCCGACTCCAGGAAGCGTACCAGCGCGTCGGTCTTACGACCGTAAGCGGTCCAGTAGCTCTGGCTGATATCAGGACGCGTGGTCAGGCTTGACTGAATACGCACTTCCTGTGGATCTTTCATGAAGCGTTTGGTGATACGACGAATCGCTTCTGGCATGGTGGCAGAGAACAGCGCGGTCTGATGATCGGCCGGGATCTGCGCCATAATCGTTTCAACGTCTTCGATGAAGCCCATACGCAGCATTTCATCGGCTTCGTCCAGCACCAGGCCGCGCAGGTTAGAAAGGTCTAACGTGCCGCGTTTCAGGTGGTCCAGCAGACGACCAGGCGTACCCACAACAACCTGTGGACCCTGGCGCAGCGCACGCAGCTGTACGTCGTAACGCTGGCCGCCGTAAAGGGCCACTACGTTAAGACCGCGCATGTGTTTAGAGAATTCAGTTACGGCTTCCGCAACCTGAACCGCCAACTCACGAGTTGGTGCCAGCACCAGGATTTGTGGCGCTTTCAGGTTGCTGTCAATGTTGTGTAGCAGTGGCAGCGAGAACGCTGCGGTTTTGCCGCTACCGGTCTGTGCCATACCCAATACGTCACGGCCCGCCAGCAGATGTGGGATACACTCTGCCTGGATCGGAGATGGCTTAACATAGCCCATGCCGTTAAGTGATTCGAGGATGGATTCGTTCAGACCCAGGTCAGCAAAAGTGGTTTCAATTTCAGTCATGTAGTACACGTGCCTCTTAGATTGCGGCGGCCAGTCTACATAACTCGTCGTGAAAACATTCAGTCATTTTCATCAAAAAGTGTGAACCGGCTCAAATTAGTGGTTTCGACGAACAAGAAAGCCCTCACCCGTGAAGATGATGACATTTCAAAAATCAGGCAAAAAAAGTTCGTCAGCTATTGCTGGTCAGATTCTGATAAATCGTCTTGTGTCTGGCCGAGTAGCGCCAGCTCCAACAATGCATATCGGTGCTCAACAAAGTTATGGACGTTGTTGGCAACCGTCAGCTTGAACAACGCTTCTGCGTTGTCCTTCTCCCCCAGACTTAGGTAGTGCTTACCTAAATAGAAGTTGGTTTCACTGAGATGTTCAGCGAGCGAGGTGTTATCCGTTGCGTCCGCCTTGAGCCTCTCCATCAGCGTTTTTTCGCTGATACGGCCCAGGTAGAACTCGACAATATTCCATCCCCATTGGTCTCTGTCCGCCTTATCGTAACGCTGCTTCAGCGCCACTTCTGCCTTGTCGGCGCTCATCTCACGTTCATCGAGATAGAGCCACAGGCTGCGGAAAGGATCGTTAGGATCGTCTTGATAAAACGCCAGCAGATCATCTTGCGCTAGTTTAAATCTTCCACCGTAGTAGAGTGCGATTCCGCGATTTAAACGCGCGTAATTGTAAGTTGGATCAAGCTCAAGTACAGAATCAAACGCTTCGTAGGCAGCATCAAAATTGCCTGCCTGCGTCAGATATATGCCTAAGTAATTGAATACTTCCGGCATATCCGGCCTGACAGACAGCGCTTGTGAAAAATCATTTCGCGCCAGTGCTCTCAAACCTAAACTATCATACAACACTCCGCGCTCATATAACAGCTGTGCGCGTTCATCATCGGTTAATGCCCGACTGGCAAGTATTTGTTCCATGCGCGCCAGGATCACTTCCTGCTGCAACGTAGGCTGTAGCGGAACAGCCAAAACCTCGTTGTTACGCCAATCCGGGTTGCTGCATCCTGCCAGCGTTAAAGCTGTCGCAACGAAACACCAGCGCAAAAAAGGCTTCATTCACCACTCCCAAATACAAACAATGGGATGATCATCCTTTCATCCGCCTGCCGTGCACAAGGTGTCGTCCTGTCCTCGCGATGGAACAGCTCTTCGCGTCGCCGCGAAGAGCTTAGTGTGCTGCTTATTCTGCTGAAGCTTCTGGCGCAGGCGCCGCAGCCGCTTCCGGCTCGGCCGCTTCCTTGATGCTCAGGCGCACGCGGCCCTGACGATCAACTTCCAGAACTTTCACCGGGACTTCCTGACCCATCTGCAGATAGTCAGTGACTTTCTCAACGCGCTTGTCGGCGATTTGAGAAATGTGCACCAGACCCTCTTTACCGCCGCCGATAGCGACGAAGGCGCCGAAGTCGACGATGCGGGTCACTTTACCGTTGTAAATGCGGCCCACTTCGATTTCTGCCGTGATCTCTTCGATACGGCGGATAGCGAACTTCGCTTTGTCACCGTCGGTCGCAGCGATTTTCACGGTGCCATCATCTTCGATTTCGATGGTGGTGCCGGTCTCTTCGGTCAGCGCACGAATAACAGAACCGCCTTTACCGATCACGTCTTTGATCTTGTCCGGGCTGATCTTGATGGTATGGATGCGCGGAGCAAACTGCGAGATATCGCCGCGTGGCGTGCTGATAGCCTGTTCCATTACGCCCAGGATATGCAGACGCGCGCCTTTAGCCTGGTTCAGCGCCACCTGCATGATTTCGCGGGTGATGCCTTCGATTTTGATGTCCATCTGCAGCGCGGTAATGCCTTCACGGCTACCGGCTACTTTGAAGTCCATGTCGCCCAGGTGATCTTCATCGCCCAGGATATCTGACAGCACGACAAAGTTATCGTTGTCTTTAACCAGACCCATCGCGATACCGGCTACGGCCGCTTTGATCGGCACGCCCGCGTCCATCAGCGCCAGTGAAGCGCCGCATACGGAAGCCATAGACGATGAACCGTTGGATTCGGTGATTTCTGACACTACACGTACGGTGTACGGGAACGCGTCGCCTTTCGGCATTACGGCCAGCACGCCGCGCTTCGCCAGACGACCGTGACCAATTTCACGACGCTTAGGCGAGCCAACCATACCGGTTTCACCCACGGAGTACGGAGGGAAGTTGTAGTGGAACAGGAAGTTGTCGGTGCGTTCACCCATCAACTCGTCCAGGTTCTGTGCGTCACGCGCGGTGCCCAGCGTCGCCGTTACCAGCGCCTGAGTTTCGCCACGGGTAAACAGCGCGGAGCCGTGAGTACGCGGCAGCACGCCGGTGCGCACGTCCAGACCACGGATCATATCTTTTTCACGACCGTCGATACGCGGCTCACCACGCAGAATGCGGCTACGCACCACGTTCTTTTCCAGACCGTGCAGGATATCGCTGATTTCGCCTTCGTCCAGGCTTGCGTCTTCCGCCAGCAGCGCCGCTGTGGTTTCAGATTTGATCACGTCAACCTGAGCGTAACGCTCCTGTTTTTCGGTGATGCGGTAAGCGTCGCTCAGACGGGATTCGGCCAGCGCGGCGATGCGGCTGTTCAGCGCTTCGTTAACCGCTTCCGGCTGCCATTCCCAGCGAGGTTTGCCCGCTTCGGCAACCAGTGCCTTAATGTTTTCGATAACAACCTGCTGCTGCTCGTGGCCAAATACCACGGCGCCCAGCATCTGATCTTCGCTCAGCAGTTCCGCTTCGGATTCCACCATCAGCACGGCACCTTCGGTACCGGCAACAACCAGATCCAGCTTGCTTTCTTTCAGCTCGTCGGTGGTTGGGTTCAGCACGTACTGGTCGTTGATGTAACCCACGCGGGCAGAGCCGATTGGGCCGTTGAAAGGAATACCGGACAGGCTCAGCGCGGCAGAAGCGCCGATCATCGCTACGATATCAGGGTTAACCTGTGGGTTAACGGAAACCACGGTGGCAATCACCTGGACTTCGTTAACAAAACCTTCCGGGAACAGCGGACGAAGCGGGCGGTCAATCAGACGCGCAATCAGCGTTTCGCCTTCGCTTGGACGGCCTTCACGACGGAAGAAGCTGCCCGGGATACGACCAGCAGCGTAGGTACGCTCCTGATAGTTGATGGTCAGAGGGAAAAAGTCCTGACCCGGCTTGGCTTTTTTCTGGCCAACTACGGTTACAAATACAGCGGTGTCGTCCATGCTGACCATAACGGCAGCGGTGGCCTGACGAGCCATCATACCGGTTTCAAGCGTGACGGTATGCTGACCATACTGGAATTTTTTTACGATCGGATTCAGCAAAATAATGTCCTTAACGTTCCTGGCAAGAGCTTTCTCCTGCCGTGACTCTTAAATCTTCATTGCATCCTCGCGACTAATGACAACCCTAATCCCTTATGGGACAAAGCCTCTCATTAGCCGCGCGAATCTCTGCAACTGAAGATCACACTCAGCAACAATACAATAGTTTGGCCTGGATTGCTGCCGCCCGACTGAAAAAAGGGGCCATAAAGGCCCCTTTTTAGCGAAACTCGCACAAATCTGCCTTTTTCCCCCTTTTCCTTCGTCGGACGACGAAAGCGAGGAGAGCAGACTGTAAGACTTAGCGACGCAGACCCAGACGCTCGATCAGGCTGGTGTAACGTGCAACGTCTTTACGCTTCAGGTAATCCAGCAGCTTACGACGCTGTGAAACCATGCGCAGCAGACCGCGACGGCTGTGGTGGTCTTTTTTGTGCTCAGAGAAGTGACCCTGCAGATGGTTAATCTGAGCGGTCAGCAGAGCAACCTGAACTTCGGTAGAACCACTGTCGTTAGCATCACGGCCGTAATCAGCAACGATCTGCGCTTTGTTTTCTGCACTTAGAGACATTTTACTACTCCAAATTTTAAGATAAATGTACAGGCGCCGATCTCTAATTCAGCCACCCAATGTAAAGCCGCGCCATTCTACTCTGAGCCTGAGGCTTTCGCAAATGATGCATCGGAATATTCTACAACCAGCCGACGCGGCGCAACGCGGCCATCTTCCGCCACTTCCGCCATGCCGATAAACTGACGCGCCTCGCCTTCCGTGACGCGCACCAGCCCCGAGTCCGGCACGTTCGCCGCATGCACCGGCATGCCCTGTTTAAAGTAAGCCGCCGCGCTGACAGGCAGGTTTACCTCAGGATAAGCCGCCGCCGGGCTGTCCATCGGCATCAGCAACGGGTCGAGCAGCTCTGCCGCCGGACGCTCGTTACGCGCGGCCTCTTCGCTAAGTGCCTGCAGCTGCTCCAGCGTGACCATTGCGTCGATCGGATAGGTCGCGACCTGCAAACGACGCAGGAAAATCACGTGCGCACCGCAGCCCAGCATTTCGCCTAAATCGTCCGTAATGGTGCGGATGTAAGTGCCTTTTGAGCAGTGGATTTCCAGCTCCAGCTCGTCGCCTTCAAGGCGAATAAATTTTAGTTCGTAAACGGTAATGCTGCGTGCTTCACGCGGGACTTCAATGCCTTCACGCGCATATTCATAGAGCTTGCGCCCCTGATACTTGAGCGCCGAATACATTGACGGCACCTGCTGCGTTTCGCCACGAAAGCTATCCAGCGCGGCGTCAAGCTGCGCCTGCGTGAAGTTCACCGGCCGTTCGCTGATGATCTGACCGTCCGCATCCGAAGTATCGGTACGCTGGCCTAACCGCGCGATCACGCGATAGCGCTTGTCGGAATCGAGCAGATAGCGGGAAAACTTCGTCGCTTCGCCCAGGCATATTGGCAGCATACCGGTCGCCAGCGGATCGAGCGCGCCCGTATGGCCCGCGCGGTTGGCGTTAAACAGCCGCTTAACTTTTTGCAGCGCGTCGTTAGACGACAGGCCGCCGGGCTTGTCCAGCAGCAGGACACCGTGAATATCGCGTCCGCGACGACGAGGACGACTCATTACTCCTCCTTGTCGTCTTCCGCAGGGCCACGGCGCTCGGCGTCGTTGCGAACCACGTTAGTGACAAGGTTAGACATGCGCATCCCTTCAACCAGCGAGTTGTCGTAGAAGAAGGTCAGTTCAGGCACGATACGCAGGCGCATCGCTTTGCCCAGCAGGGAGCGGATATAGCCGGAAGCGTCGCCCAGCGCGCGCAGGCCGCCTTTGATGGCGTCTTCGTCTTTATCGTTTAAAAAGGTAACGAACACTTTTGCATAGGCCAGGTCGCGGGAAACTTCCACGCCGGAAACCGTGACCATCATGCCCAGACGCGGATCTTTGATCTCACGCTGTAAAATAATCGCGATCTCTTTCTGCAGTTCCTGGGAGACGCGCTGCGGGCGACCGAATTCTTTCGCCATAATTATTCTCTCCAAATAAATACGGGAGGCGCAAAGGCCTCCCGAACAGGTTGGTCAGGCAACCATTAAGCGATGGTACGCTGGATTTCGATGATCTCGAAGACTTCGATCATATCGCCAACGCGCACATCGTTGTAGTTCTTCACGCCGATACCACATTCCATGCCGTTACGGACTTCGTTAACGTCATCCTTGAAGCGGCGCAGGGATTCCAGCTCGCCTTCATAGATAACCACGTTGTCGCGCAGCACGCGGATTGGGTTGTGACGCTTAATGTTGCCTTCCGTCACCATACAGCCGGCAACCGCGCCAAACTTAGGTGATTTGAACACGTCACGCACTTCGGCCAGGCCGGTGATCTGGTGCTTGTATTCCGGCGCCAGCATACCGCTCATCGCCTGCTTCACTTCGTCAATCAGGTTATAGATGACGGAGTAGTAACGCAGATCCAGGCTTTCTGAATCGATCACGCGGCGCGCGGACGCGTCGGCACGAACGTTAAAGCCTACCAGGATGGCGTTGGAAGCCGCAGCCAGCGTGGCGTCGGTCTCGGTGATACCACCTACGCCGGAGCCAACGATTTTCACTTTCACTTCGTCAGTGGAAAGCTTCATCAGCGAGTCGGCGATAGCTTCGACAGAACCCTGTACGTCCGCTTTCAGCACGATGTTCAGCTCGGAAACTTCGCCTTCGGTCATGTTAGCAAACATGTTCTCCAGCTTGGATTTCTGCTGACGCGCCAGCTTAACTTCACGGAATTTGCCCTGACGATAGAGCGCCACTTCACGCGCTTTCTTCTCGTCACGCACCACGGTCGCTTCATCACCGGCAGCAGGCACGCCTGACAGGCCCAGGATTTCGACCGGGATCGAAGGACCCGCAGTCAGCACTTCGCGGCCCAGCTCGTCACGCATCGCACGCACACGGCCATACTCGAAGCCGCACAGCACGATATCGCCTTTGTTCAGCGTACCTTCACGTACCAGCACGGTAGCAACAGGGCCGCGACCTTTATCCAGGAAGGATTCGATCACGACGCCGCTGGCCATACCCTGACGAACAGCGGTCAGCTCCAGGACTTCAGCCTGCAGCAGGATAGCGTTCAGCAGGTCGTCGATACCGGTTCCGGCTTTCGCGGAAACGTTAACGAACATGTTCTCGCCGCCCCACTCTTCCGGAATGATACCGTACTGAGTCAGTTCGTTTTTAACGCGATCCGGATCGGCTTCTGGCTTATCGCACTTGTTCACCGCAACCACAACCGGCACTTTCGCCGCTTTGGCGTGCTGGATAGCTTCGATGGTCTGTGGCATCACGCCGTCATCGGCGGCGACAACCAGGATAACGATATCCGTTGCCTGAGCACCACGAGCACGCATTGCGGTAAACGCGGCGTGGCCAGGGGTATCCAGGAAGGTCACCATACCGTTGTCGGTTTCGACGTGGTAAGCACCGATGTGCTGGGTAATGCCGCCCGCTTCGCCAGAGGCGACTTTAGTGGAGCGAATGTAGTCCAGCAGTGAGGTTTTACCGTGGTCAACGTGGCCCATGATGGTCACGACCGGCGCACGGGATTCCATGGCCGCATCGGTATCACGATCGCTCATTACCGCTTCTTCCAGCTCGTTCTCGCGGCGCAGCGTCACTTTGTGACCCATCTCTTCCGCGACCATCTGGGCAGTTTCCTGATCGATAACCTGGTTGATGGTGGCCATAGCGCCCATTTTCATCATCGCTTTGATGACCTGGGAGCCTTTCACCGCCATCTTGTTAGCCAGTTCCGCTACGGTGATGGTTTCACCGATAACCACGTCACGGTTAACAGCCTGAGCCGGCTTGTTGAAGCCCTGCTGCAGCGTACTCTTACGCTTGCCGCCTTTACCGCCACGGAATTGCGCACGCGCTTCTTCACGGTCGGTTTTCGCTTCGGAATGCTTGTTGCCTTTCTTACGCTGTGGGGCTTTAGCCGGACGAGCAGCGCGAGTGCGGCGATCGCCTTCAACCTGCGCATCGTTCTCGTCTTCTGCCGCACGGGCGTGGGTAGAGGTGGTCACGTGATAGTCAGAAGTGTCTTCCACTTCTTTCTCCGCTTCCGCCCATTCTGAACCTTTTTCTTCCGCCATTTTACGGGCCTCTTCCGCTACGCGCTTCGCTTCTTCTTCGATCTTGCGACGCGCTTCTTCTTCAGCTTTACGCTTCAGTTCAGCGGCTTCCGCTTCACGACGGGCTTTATCAGACTGTTGATTGCGGGTCATATCGTCGGTTTGTTGGTTGCTCACTTTGTCTTTTTCCGCTGCTTCACGCCTGGCTTTCTCTGCCGCCTCACGTTTAGCCTGCTCCTCGGCTTCACGCTGCGCTTTTTCTTGAGCTTCGCGCTGGGCTTTTTCTTCAGCCTCGCGACGAGCCATTTCTTCCGCTTCGCGCTGTGCCTGCTCTTCTGCTTCTGCCTGAGCGGCTTCTGCAGGATCGCCTTTTACATAGGTGCGTTTTTTGCGGACTTCGATTTGCACCGATTTACTTTTACCGCCGGTGCCCGGAATATTCAAGGTGCTGCGCGTTTTGCGCTGTAAGGTCAGTTTACCAGAACCGCCATTGTTGTCGCGATTCAGGTGCGTCAGGAGCGTCTCTTTTTCCTGCTGGGTCACAGAGTCGGTTTCAGACTTGCGGATCCCTGCATCAGCAAATTGCTGTACCAGGCGTTCTACCGGTGTCTGAATCTCTGCCGCCAGCGATTTTACAGTTACATCTGTCATGCTGTTCCTTCCTGCTACAGTTTATTACGCGTCGTCGCCGAACCAGCAGATATTTCGTGCAGCCATAATCAGCTCGCCGGCCCTTTCGTCGTTCAGGCCTTCAATATCTGTCAGATCGTCAACACCCTGCTCGGCAAGATCTTCCAGCGTGCAAACGCCAATCGCTGCCAGCTTAAATGCCAGCTCGCGGTCAAGACCTTCCAGGTTCAGCAGATCTTCTGCCGGCTGTTTGTCGCCCAGACTCTCGGCTTTTTCCAGAGCAAGGGTGGTTAACGCATTTTTCGCACGATCGCGCAGCGCTTCTACTGTCTCTTCATCCAGACCGTCGATTTCCAACAGCTCGTTGATAGGCACGTATGCCAGCTCTTCCAGGGAAGAGAAGCCTTCTTCAACCAGCACGGTTGCGAAATCTTCATCAATATCGAGATGTTTGGTAAAGACGTCGATGGCAGCGTGGGCTTCAGCCTGGTGCTTGGCCTGCAGATCGTCGACCGTCATCACGTTCAGCTCCCAGCCACTCAGCTGCGAAGCCAGACGCACGTTTTGGCCGTTACGGCCAATCGCCTGAGCCAGATTTCCGGCTTCTACGGCGATATCCATGGTGTGATTATCTTCATCCACCACGATAGAGGCGACGTCCGCCGGGGCCATCGCATTGATCACGAACTGCGCAGGATTGTCATCCCACAGCACGATATCAATACGTTCGCCACCCAGCTCGCTGGACACCGCCTGAACTCGCGCACCGCGCATACCCACGCAGGCGCCGACCGGGTCGATACGCTTGTCGTTGGTTTTTACGGCGATCTTGGCACGGGAGCCTGGATCGCGCGCGGCAGCTTTAATCTCAATCACTTCTTCAGCAATTTCCGGCACTTCAATGCGGAACAGTTCGATTAGCATCTCCGGTTTGGAGCGCGTAACGAACAGCTGTGCACCACGCGCTTCCGGCCGTACTGCATAGAGTACGCCGCGGATGCGGTCGCCCGGACGGAAGTTTTCACGCGGCAGCATATCTTCACGAATGATTACCGCTTCCGCATTGGTATTAGAACCATCGGTTGGGCGCACTTCGAGAGAGATGTTGTCGCGGTTCACTTTCTTCACGACGCCGGTGATGATCTCACCTTCCTGCTCGCGGAACTGGTCAACGACCATCGCGCGTTCTGCCTCGCGCACTTTCTGCACGATAACCTGTTTTGCCGTCTGCGTGGTGATACGGTCAAAGGTGACAGATTCGATCTGATCTTCAACATAATCGCCCAGATTCAGCGATTCGTCTTCGAATCGCGCGGCATCCAGGGTGATTTCACGCGTTGGCATGGTGACTTCGTCAACAATGACCCAGCGGCGAAACGTGTCAAAATCGCCGCTTTTGCGATCGATGCTGACGCGGACGTCGATTTCCTGCTCGTACTTTTTCTTGGTAGCCGTGGACAGCGCGCTCTCCAGCGCTTCGAAAATCTTCTCGCGCGGGAGGGATTTCTCGTTCGATACTGCCTCGACTACAGCTAAGATTTCTTTGTTCATCCTGGTATGCCTCAATCCGGACTTTTAAAAGTGGGGAACCAGGTTCGCCTTCTGGATGTTACTCAGCGCGAACACTTCGTCGTTACCCTCAACGGCAACGGTTACCATTTCACCATCTACGGATTTAATGATTCCCTGCCACTTGCGGCGGTTCTGTACGGCCATACGCAGCACCAGGCTTACTTCCTCGCCGGTGAATCGCGCGTAGTGCTCTGCGGTAAAGAGTGGGCGCTCAAGGCCTGGCGAGGAGACTTCAAGGTTATAAGCCACGGTGATGGGATCTTCAACATCAAACACCGCGCTGACCTGGTGGCTGACATCAGCACAATCATCAACATTGATGCCATCTTCACTATCAATATAGATGCGCAGCGTAGATGTGCGACCGCGAACGAACTCAATGCCAACCAGCTCGTAGCCCAGCGCTTCTACCGGTGCCGTAATCAGCTCTGTTAATTTTTGCTCTAATGTGGACAATCCCACCCCCAAGACATAAAAAAAGGGCTTAATAGCCCAGTATGCTGTTTCCTGATAACAAAAAACCCCGATAAATCGGGGCTTTATGCGACTGGACCCTGTACGCCATAAATGGCGGTTCGGCACAATCCATAGAATTTTTTTCAAAATTCGCTGTTAGCGCCGTGCAATGCATACAGTATATTTGAAAAAGAACTCTAAGGGAAAGTGGTTGCGGGGGCCGGATTTGAACCGACGACCTTCGGGTTATGAGCCCGACGAGCTACCAGGCTGCTCCACCCCGCGTCCGAAAACGTGGCAAATACTACGCCGATCTTGCATAAAATGCAAGCAAAACTGAGATTTGGTACCGAGGACGGGACTTGAACCCGTAAGCCCATGCGGGCACTACCACCTCAAGGTAGCGTGTCTACCAATTCCACCACCACGGCACTAAAAGGTTGCGACTTTTTCTTTTCTGTCGCGTCGAAATTTACAGCTTACTGTGGGATATCGCTACCCGGCGCGGCCGGTTTCGCTGGCTGACTCTGCTGCTGTGCAGGCTGAGACAGATTTTCCCACTCGCTTCCTTTCTGCGTTTTGTTGCTGTTCAGGTTGCCCAGGATCAGACTGATTACAAAGAACAGCGTCGCCAGCACTGCGGTCATACGGGTCATAAAGTTGCCAGAACCGTTAGAGCCGAACAGCGTTGCTGAAGAACCTGCACCGAACGATGCGCCCATATCAGCGCCTTTACCTTGCTGCAGCATGATCAGACCTACAAGGCCGATTGCCACAATAAGGAAAACTACCAAAAGAGCTTCGTACATAATCAACCTGTTTCCTTGCGCGTTATCGCGCATTTAAGCTTCAAAACCAGTGAGCAGATAGCGTTGTCGCTACCCATCAGAAGCGGGTGTGAATACTAACCAAAGCGGCCTGATTGCGCAAGGGCAATTTAGCACGGCCACGTCAATTGCAGAAAAAAGCGGCAAAAGCGACGACAAAGCTGAAAAAAGCGCCAACTATCACACGGCTACGACGCTTTCAGCCGGGCACCCTGTCGTGCCCGGCCCGGTTATTATTTGCCTCAGACAGCCTTGACCGCATCGGCAATGCGGTGTGCCAGCGACGTGACCTGCGCTTCGTCTTCGCCTTCCACCATCACGCGGATCAGCGGCTCGGTGCCCGATTTACGCAGCAGGACGCGACCACGCCCTTTCAGTTCTTTTTCCGCTTCGGCCGTCACCGCTTTCACCTGCGCATCTTCCAGCGGATCGGTTGCGCCGCTAAAGCGCACGTTCACCAGGATCTGCGGCAGCAGCTTCATGCCGCTGCACAGGTCGTGCAGGCTCATATGGTTGCGTACCATGGCAGTGAGTACCTGCAAACCTGCCACAATGCCGTCGCCGGTAGTGGTCTTGTCCAGCAGGATAACGTGACCGGAGTTTTCCGCGCCCAGCCGCCAGCCTTTCTCCTGCAGCTTCTCCAGCACGTAGCGGTCGCCCACTTTCGCCCTGGCGAAAGGAATGCCCAGCTGTTTCAGCGCCAGCTCAAGCCCCATATTGCTCATCAGCGTGCCTACCACGCCGCCGCGCAGCTGGCCCTGGCGCAAGCCTTCGCGAGCCACGATATAGAGGATCTGATCGCCGTCGACCTTTTCACCCAGGTGATCGACCATCATGATACGGTCGCCGTCGCCGTCATAGGCCAGCCCGATATCGGCTTTTTCGGCCAGTACGCGAGCCTGCAGCTGGCGAAGATCGGTTGCGCCGCATTCCTTGTTGATGTTCATTCCGTCCGGATTGACGCCAAGGGTAATAACTTCCGCCCCCAGCTCGCGCAGCACGTTTGGCGCAATGTGATAGGTGGCGCCGTTGGCGCAGTCCACCACGATTTTCAGGCCGTTCAGGCTCAGCTCGCTGGGGAAGGTGCCTTTACAGAATTCG
>Ga0209371_1000433_pt1 | contig 42607 bp, 40 predicted proteins | sample AgamicAtAmrz_FD_187165 | JGI IMG/M metagenome (GOLD analysis project Ga0209371, IMG submission 187165) | Agave microbial communities from Guanajuato, Mexico - At.Am.rz (SPAdes) (version 2) | ecosystem: Host-associated > Plants > Roots > Rhizosphere | place: Guanajato, Mexico | collected 2012-06-07
AGGGCCGAGCGATGCACCATCTCGCGCCAGCGCCCACGGTAATTGGATTGCTTCATCCAGCGCCGCCAGTACTTCAGGGTTTCCTGCAGGCAATGCGCGCAGGCGCCGGCAGCCACCAGTGGATCATCCGGCGCACCGAGCACGAACTCCGCGTGCTCGCCTTCACGCAATTCGAATTCGGCGATGGCGCATTGCTCATCGATACGCAACGGCTGGCTTGCCGATAGCCGCAGGCTGGGCTGGCCTGGCGCGTGGAACAGCACATCGTCGCCATCGCTTTCCGCCACCGTGGCGGCGCGGCTGTAATCGTGGCGCACCCGGCAGCGCAGGCGGATCGTGGCACTGCCGGAAACCACGCGAATGTTGCGGATCAGCCGCGGCGCGGCGTCGACATCGGTGTTGATCGGCATCAGGTCGGTGCACTCCACCACCGCCTGTTCGTCCAGCCAGCGCGTCTGCAGCACGTTGGTATCGGGCAGGTAGAGTTGCTGGCGACGGGCGTCGGGCAGGTCCGGGGCCAGCTGGAACACCCCGGCGTCGGGCGTATCGAGCAGGGCGCTGAAGATCGACGGGCTGTCGAAGTCAGGCCAGCAGAAGAAGTCCACGCAACCACTGTCGGCCACCAGCGCGGCACTGCGCATGTCGCCGATGATGCCGTGGGCCTCGATGGGCATCTGACGATCCTGGATATCAGCCATTGTCACGAAACTCCGGGTAAAGGCTCATGCCGCCATCGATGAACAACGTGGTGCCGTGGACGTAGTCGGCCAGGTCGGACGCCAGCCATACCACCGCATTGGCGACGTCCCGGGCGTCGCCGATGCGGCCATAGGGAATCAGCTCGAGGAGCTTGTCGGCCGCCTCGCCTTCGGTGGCTTCGCGGTTGATCGCCGTGCGGATCGCTCCCGGCGCAATGGCATTGACGCGGATACGCTGCTCGCCGACCTCCTGGGCCACGCTGCGCATCAACAGGTCGAGCCCGCCCTTGGAAGCGGCATAGTTGGCGCGCCCGGCCCAGGGAATCAGCTGGTGCACGGAGCTCATCTGGATGATCTTGCCGGCAGCGCGGGAGATCTCCTCACGAATGCCCTGTCTGGCGAACTGCCGCAGCGCCGCACGCACGCAGAGGAACTGGCCGGTGAGGTTGACCTGCAGCACCTGGTTCCACTCGTCCAGGCTCATGTCCACGGTTGGCGCGTCGCGCTGCATGCCGGAGTTGGCCAGCAGGATGTCGAGCCGCCCGAAGGCGGACAGGGTTTCGGCGAACAGCGCCTCGACCTCCGCCTCGCTGGACACATCCGCCTTCACGGCGATGGCCCGGCCGCCGCCATCACGGATTTCGGCGGCAAGCCGCTCGGCGGCCTCGCGCCCGGAACGGTAGTTGAGCACCACCGCGGCGCCCGCCTCGGCCAAGGCCTTGGCCGAGGCCGCGCCGATACCGGAACTGGCGCCGGTGACCAGCGCGACCTGGGATTGCAGAGAGATGAGCATGGCCGTTCCCCTTTCCTCGACTTGCTACACCTGACTGGAAGCCAAGCGGCAGAGTTCAGGGAAAAGCCCGTTGCCGTCGATCAGGACGCCAGCACCTACCCCGCCGGATACCGATCAAAGAGGAATCGGTCATGCGAGGAGAACCGCCATGCAAGAAATCGAAGCGCTGCTCGACTATCTCAAGCGCCACAAGCTGTACCTGACCACCGCCGAATCCTGCACCGCCGGCCTGGTCGTGGCCTTGCTCGCCAAGCACCCCGGCAGCGGCGAATGCCTGGACAGCGGCCACGTGGTCTATTCGCCAGCGGCCAAGAAACGCCTGCTGGGGGTCAGCCAGGAAATCCTCGACCGCTTCAACCTAACCAGCGAAGAGGTGGCGCGGGCGATGGCCAGCGGCGCCTTGAACGGCAGCCCGGCCAACGTGGCGGTGGCCACCACGGGCGTGGCCGGCCCCGAGCCGCAAGGCGAGATCGCCCCAGGCACGCTGTGTTTCGCCTGGGCCTTTCGCCTGGCCGACGGCAGCACCCGGCTGTTTTCCAGTACCGAACAGTTTGCCGGCGACCGTTCGCGAATTCTCGACGAGGCCGCCCGCTTCGCACTGCTGCGCCTGCCGGAGCGGCATGCGCAGCTGCTTGCCGAAGGCTAACCGCGACGCTTGCCCGGCAGGATCGAACCCAGCACCTGCTTGGTGGCCTGGCGCAGGATGCCGCCCTGGTTCGGATCGCCCTGCCACAAGGTCGCCGCAAAGGCCTTGGCCTGGGCCAGGGTGATGTGCGGCGGCAATGGCGGCACGTCCGGGTCGGTCTTGAACTCGATCACCACCGGGCGATCAGCCGCCAGCGCCTGCTCCCAGGCGCCCGCCACATCCTCTTCACGGTCGACGTAGATGCCCTTCAGGCCGATGGACTCGGCGAACTGGTGGTAGGCCACGCTGGGAATATCCTGGGACGCCGAGAACTTCGGGTCGCCCTCCATCACCCGCTGCTCCCAGGTCACCTGGTTGAGGTCTTCGTTGTTGAACACCGCGCAGATCCAGCGCTTGTCCTGCCACTCGTGCCAATACTTGGCCACGGTGATCAGCTCGGCCATGTTGTTCATCTGCATCGCGCCATCACCGACCAGCGCCACCACCGGGCGATCCGGGTGGGCGAACTTGGCGGCAATCGCATAGGGCACCGCAGCGCCCATCGACGCCAGGCCGCCGGACAGCGAGCAGAGCATGTCCTCGCGCATCTTCACGTCACGGGCGAACCAGTTGGCGCAGGAGCCGGAATCGCTGGTCACCACGGCGCGGTCGGGCAGCCGCGGCGACAGCTCGTAGGCGACCCGCTGCGGGTTGATCGGCGAGGCAGAGGCCAGGGCGCGGCGCTTCAGGGTGGTCTGCCACTGCGCCGTCCAACGCTCGATGCGCTTGCGCCAGGTGCGCAGCGTCTTGCGTTCGAGCAGCGGCAGCAACGCCCGCAAGGTATCGGCGGCATCGCCCTGCAGGTTGACCTCCATGGGGTAGCGCAGGCCGAGCATGTCCGCCTGGATGTCGATCTGCACGGCGCGTGCCTGGCCTTCCTTGGGGAGGAATTCGACATAGGGAAAACCCGAGCCGATCATCAGCAGGGTGTCGCACTCGTTCATCATCTGGTAACTGGGCTTGGTGCCCAGCAGGCCGATGGAGCCGGTCACCCAGGGCAGGTCGTCAGGCAGCGCTGCCTTGCCGAGCAGCGCCTTGGCCACGCCGGCACCCAGCACATCGGCCACCTCGGTGACCTCCCTGGCCGCGCCCAATGCACCGGCGCCAATCAGGATCGCCACCTTCTTGCCGGCATTGAGCACGTCCGCCGCGCGCTGCAAATCGGCGTCATAGGGCACCACGCGCGGCCGGCTGTAACCGACACCGGAATGCAGGGTGCCGTGCTCGCGGGGCGGTTCCTCGTAGGGCAGGGTCTGCAGGTCGTTGGGCAGGATGATCGCCGTAACCCGGCGATCGCCCAGGGCGGTGCGGATGCTGCGGTCGACCAGGTGGCGGACCTGGGACGGCGCACTGGCCTGCTGCACGAAGGCGCCGGCCACGTCCTTGAACATCGACAGCAGGTCCACCTCCTGCTGGTAATGGCCGCCCAGGGCGTTGCGTGCCTGCTGGCCAACGATGGCCAGCACCGGCATATGGTCCATGCGCGCATCGTACAAGCCGGTGAGCAGATGGGCCGCGCCCGGGCCCGAGGTGGCGATGCACACGCCCAGGTCCCCGGAGAACTTGGCATCGGCCGCTGCCATGAAGGCGGCCATTTCCTCATGGCGCGCCTGGATGAAACGGATCTTGCCCTCGGTCTTGGCCAGGGCGCCGAATACGCCGTTGATGCCATCCCCCGGATAGCCATAGATGCGCCGTACGCCCCACTGATGGAGGCGTTCGACGATGAAATCTGCGACGGTCATGCTCATGGATAACTCGCTCGAAGTTCAGGCCCGCGTGGGCCGACATGGATGGAGTTGCCACGCGACGTCTGGGTGCGCGACGGTGCGGCCGGGCAGCCTGGCTGCCGGGCACAGGAATCTTGACCGGCATCGATCGGCAGAGGTTTAAGGTTTCGGCCCCAGCCGCTGCGCCTGTGCCAATGCGGGCCGGGCGCCCCAGGACGGGCCGGCAAAAAGATCGAACATGCAGCGCCGGCCACCCTCAAACCACGTAGAGCAGCGCACCGAGGAACGTGGCATGACCCAGCGAATACCCGACCCGACCCAGGCACCCGACTTGCCGGGCGAGCCTCCACCCCTCGGCCAGCCTCAGCAACCCGACAACGATGCGTTACCGGACAAGCCGCAGCCCGACCCCGTTTGAGCACGCGCGCATGACCGGCCGTCATCCATCAGGCAGGAGTGAACATATGGTCGCCTTCGAACCGCAATCGCAACCCGAACGACAGGGCCCGGCACCTCAGAACGTCAGAGGCTGGGAGCGCCTGTTGTCCATCGGTGGCGGGCTGCTGCTGGCAGCGTTGGGCGCCAGCAAGCATGGCCAACAGGGTAAGCGGCAGTTGAGCGTCGGCGGCTTGCTGCTGTTGCGCGGGCTGAGCGGACATTGCAGCGTGAAGAGCGCGGTGGACGACCCGCTGGCCGAGATCCGCTACCTGCGTGCTCGCGTGCAGCGCTTGCAGGAGCTGGTGCTGATGGCCGAGGAAGTGGCCGAGCGCACCCAGGCAGCCCCGGTGGTGCCCGTTGCCGTTGCCCCGGCGCCGGTCCCGCCTGCGCCAATGGATCCGCGCTCGCCGATCGCCGACGAATTCGCCAGCCGCGAACAGAGCCGCTAGCCAGCCTTACGTATCGCCCTTTTTATGCATCACAGGTGTAGTCATATGGACAACGACAGCAAAGACCGCCCGCACAAACGCCCCGCCAGGATCATTTCCGGGCACTGGCAGCACGATGCTCAGGAGCAGCTGCGCGCCCGCATCCAGGCCGAGCAGTCGCATACCGATGAACTGGAAGCCCTGGCGAACATCGCCCGCTCCACCATCGCCGACCTGGAAAACCCCGATGCCGCGCCGTCGCCGGATCGCCTGCGCGAGGCCGCACGCCAGCTCGCCGCCCTGCGCGACACCCTGAACAACTACAGCGGCCATGCGGTGCACAGCGTCGACCGCTTTGCCCGCCAACACCCACTATGGCTGGCAGCCGGCGGCCTGGCGGCAGGCCTCCTGGTCAGCCGCGTGCTGTGCAAACGCCGCAGCCGTAAGGATGGCTACCCACACGGAGGAGCGCTGCGATGAACGATGATCCCCGGTACCCGCCACTGGAGCCATCCCTGCTCGGCCTGCTGCGCCAGCTGACCCGGGAAGTACAGACGCTGTTCACCAAGGAACTGGCGCTGGCCAAGGTCGAGCTCAACGCCTCGCTGCAAGCCACCAAGACCGGTATCGCGGCGGTCGCCGGTGGCGCCATCGTGCTGCTGTGCGGCGTGCTGATGCTGCTGCTCGCCGCCGTCTATGGCCTCAGCGAGGTGATGCCGCCGTGGGCGGCCGCGCTGATCGTCGGCGTGGTGGTCATCATCATCGGCCTGATCATGCTCAAGATCGGCCAGCAGAAATTCGCTCCTTCCCAACTCACCCCCGAGCGCACCCTGGATTCCTTGCAGAAAGACAAGGAAGCGGTGCAGAGGCAGATGTCATGAGTGCCAATAGCAGCATTGCCGCCGAATCGCGCAAGCCACCGGAAGTTCTCGAGCAGGAAATCGATCAGCAACGTGATCGTATCGACGCCCTTATCGATGCCGTGGAAGCACGCCTGAAACCACAACGACTGATCGACCAGGCGCTGACCTACGGCCGTGAAAGTGGCGGCCTGGAGATGGCCGAGCGCCTGGGGCAGACCCTCAAGGCCAACCCGGTTCCCGTGGCCATGACCGCCATCGGCCTGGCGTGGCTGGCCGTGGAGCAGACCCGTCGGCACGCCCCGAAGGCGCCGGAGCCTGAACTGCCGGACGATCACGAATCCCTGGCCGAGGCCGTGCACAACGCCAGGCAGTCGCTGGAACAAGGTACTCAGGCCGCCCGGCGCAAGCTGCATGACCTGGCCGACGGCGCCAACGCCGCGACGGCGCAAGTCAAGCAGAGCGCGGATGCCGTGGGCCGGGCCGTGCATCGCCACCCCTGGGCCTTCGCCGCAGCCGGCTTGGCAGTGGGCGCGCTAGCCGGCCTGCTGGGCACCAGCCGCCAGCGTTCGCCTGAGGCGGACATGGCGCGGGAAACCTACGTGGTACCGGATATCGAAGCCGGTTTCGAGGAACTGGCCGAGGAGCTGGATGACGAGCCCCCCTTCCGCCCTGGCGCCATCTGACTTCAGGAAATCCAGAAACGAAAAAAGCGCCCTAGGGCGCTTTTTTACGTTGCTTCCGGGTGTTCAGTGGGCCCTGGAAGCGATATATGGCGCAGCGGACGGGACTCGAACCCGCGACCCCCGGCGTGACAGGCCGGTATTCTAACCGACTGAACTACCGCTGCGCATACCTCGATTGGTGGGTGATGACGGGATCGAACCGCCGACCCTCTGCTTGTAAGGCAGATGCTCTCCCGGCTGAGCTAATCACCCTTCACTCTCGAAGTGGGGCGCATTCTAGAGAGCGACCTGCCCCTTGGCAACCCCCTTCGTGAAAAAAATTTATTGGCGATCCAAAGGCTTAGCAATCACTGCCATTTTGGCGGGGCAAATGACACAACGGCTTGATACAGGGTTGGCCTAATCCACCAGCGGAAGGAATAATGCGCCCTCGCGCGGGTCTGATCGTCGCGCGGCATGCTTCCCCGTCCGCCGCCGGACTGCCCATGCGCTGCCCGAGGCAGCTGCCATGCGCCCGAATTGAAGATTTCCTGCGCGCCGCGGCGCGCACCCGTTAACTGGAGACAACCCGCTCATGTGGTTTCGCAACCTGCTGGTCTACCGCCTCACCCAGGACGTCGACTTCGACACCGAAAAACTGCAGGCCGCACTGGCCGCCAAGCCGGCCCGCCCCTGCGCCAGCCAGGAACTGGCCACCTATGGCTTCGTCGCCCCGTTCGGCAAGGGTGAAGACGCGCCGCTGGTGCACGAGAGCCAGGGCTTCCTGCTGATCTCGGCGCGCAAGGAAGAACGCATCCTGCCCGGCAGCGTGGTCAAGGACGCCGTCAAGGAAAAGGTCGACGAGATCGAAAGCGAGCAGATGCGCAAGGTCTACAAGAAGGAACGCGAGCAGATCAAGGACGAGATCGTCCAGGCCTTCCTGCCCCGCGCCTTTATCCGCAAGTCGGCGACCTTCGCCGCCATCGCGCCGGCCCAGGGCCTGATCATCGTCAACGCCTCCAGCCCCAAGCGTGCCGAAGACCTGCTGTCGACCCTGCGTGAAGCCATCGGCTCGCTGCCGGTACGCCCGCTGACCGTGAAGATCGCCCCGAGCGCGACCATGACCGACTGGGTCAAGGCCCAGCAGGCTGCCGCCGACTTCCACGTGCTGGACGAATGCGAGCTGCGCGACACCCACGAGGATGGCGGCATCGTGCGCTGCAAGCGCCAGGACCTGACCGGCGAAGAAGTGCAGCTGCACATGAGCTCGGGCAAGCAGGTCACCCAGCTGTCCCTGGCCTGGCAGGACAAGTTGTCCTTCGTGCTCGACGACAAGCTGGTGGTCAAGCGCCTGAAGTTCGAAGACCTGCTGCAGGAGCAGGCCGAGCAGGATGGCGGCGACGACGACCTGAGCCAGCAGGACGCCAGCTTCACGCTGATGATGCTGACCCTGATCGAGTTCCTGCCGGCGTTGTTCGAAGCCCTGGGCGGCGAAGACACCCCGCAAGGCCTCTGAGTCGAACCCGCAAGGTGGATTGGGGCGCGTAGCCGGCGTTTTTACCGTCCACCTTGCTATCCTTGCCCGCCTGCCGCGCCCTCTGCGCACCTGCACACCCAACAATAACTGACCGCCAGCCAGCGCTCTGCCCCCGGAGCCTGCCACCGCTCTTTAGGGAAACCTCGCCATGTCTGCCTTGATCGCCCTCAGCCGCTTCGTCGGCAACACCTTTGCCATCTGGGTTCTGCTGTTCGCCGTGTTGGCGTTCATGATCCCTGGCGCATTTCTACCGCTTACGGCATTCATCGTGCCACTGCTCGGGTTGATCATGTTCGGCATGGGCCTGACCCTGAAGACCGAGGACTTCCGAGAGGTAGCTCGGCATCCGCTGCGCGTGCTGGTCGGCGTGCTCGCCCAGTTCATCATCATGCCGGGCATGGCCTGGCTGCTCTGCCAGCTGTTCGCTCTGCCGCCGGAAATTGCCGTTGGCGTGATCCTGGTCGGCTGCTGCCCGGGCGGCACCGCCTCCAACGTGATCACCTGGTTCGCCAAGGGCGACGTGGCGCTGTCCGTCGGCATCACCGCGGTGACCACCTTGCTGGCGCCGATCGTCACCCCGGCACTGATCTGGCTGCTGGCCTCGGAGTGGCTGCCGGTGTCGTTCTGGGCGATGTTCAGCTCGATCCTGCAGATGGTGCTGCTGCCGATCGTCCTCGGCCTGGTGGCCCAGCGCCTGCTGGGCGAGCGGGTCAAGCTGGCGGTCGAGGTGCTGCCGCTGGTATCGGTGGTGTCCATCGTCGCCATCGTCGCCGCGGTGGTGGCGGCCAGCCAGGCGAAGATCGCCGAATCGGGCCTGATCATCATGGCCGTGGTGATGCTGCACAATACCCTCGGCCTGGGCCTCGGTTATCTGGCCGGCGTGTTGACTGGCATGCCGCTGGCGCAGCGCAAGACGCTGTCCATCGAGGTCGGCATGCAGAACTCCGGGCTTGGCGCGGCCCTTGCCAGCGCACACTTCTCGCCATTGGCGGCGGTGCCCAGCGCGCTGTTCAGCGTCTGGCACAACCTCTCCGGCGCGATGCTGGCGACCGTGCTGCGGCGCATCAAGGATGAGCGCGACAAGTAAGCGGACGTTAGCAACAACCGCAATGGGTGGGCTAAAGCCCACCCTACAGCACATACACATCGATCGTAGGGTGGGCTTCAGCCCACCAGCCAGTATGAATTGATGGCAGCGTACTCTCCCACGCATAGACACGACGATCTGCTTTATCGCAACACCTCGCGTCCAACCGACTTGCCCAAGCATGCTCTTCATGCACAATAGCGGTGCACGCCGGGGACGACCCCGGGTTTGCGTGTCTACTGCCGGGGACGACCCCACCGCTATCCGTGAGGGTCATATGTCCTGGATCATCCTGTTCTTCGCCGGCCTGTTCGAGGTCGGCTGGGCCGTCGGCCTGAAGTACACCGACGGCTTCACCCGCCCGCTTCCCACCGTGCTGACCATCGCCGCCATGCTGGTCAGCCTGGGCCTGCTCGGCCTGGCCATGAAGGAATTGCCCCTGGGCACCGCCTACGCGATCTGGACGGGTGTGGGCGCCGTGGGCACGGTGATCGCCGGGATCATCCTGTTCGGCGAGTCCATGGCGCTGGTCCGCCTGGCCAGCGTGGCGCTGATCATCTGCGGCCTGGTCGGCTTGAAGATGAGCCACGGCTGAAACGAAAAGCCCGCCGATTGGCGGGCTTCTTCATTCAGCGATTATCCCCACGCAACGCCTGCACCTCGGCCTGCAGCATCTGCCGGGTCGCCGCCGTTGCCTCGATGGGCGCGCCCGCCACCAAGTCGACCCGCGACCAGAAGCGGCGGAACAGGCCCTTGCGCGGATCACGGCTGAAGAAACTGCCCCACAAGCCGCCCAGCGCCATGGGAATCACCGGCACCGGGTAATCCTGGAGGATACGCTCGACGCCCGCCTTGAACTCGTCGATCTCGCCGTCGGCGGTCAGCTTGCCCTCGGGGAAGATGCACACCAGCTCGCCGTCGCGCAGGTACTCGCCGATGCGCTTGAACGCCGCATCGAACACCAGCAGGTCCTCGCTGCGCCCGGCGATCGGCACCGTACCGGCGGTGCGGAAGATGAAGTTGAGCACCGGCAGGTTGTAGATCCTGTAGTACATGACGAAGCGCACCGGCCGGCGCACCGCACCGCCGATCAGCAGCGCATCGACGAACGACACGTGGTTGCACACCAGCACCGCCGGCCCCTCTTCCGGAATCGAGTCGAGGCCCTTGTGCGACACCCGGTACATGGAGTGGCCGAGCATCCAGATCAGGAAGCGCATGGTGAATTCGGGGACGATCTTGAAGATGTAGCTGTTCACTGCCACGTTCATCAGCGAGATGACCAGGAACAGCTGGGGAATCGACAGCCCGGCGACGCTGAGGAACAGGATCGACACCAGCGCCGATACCACCATGAACGCCGCATTGAGGATGTTGTTGGCGGCGATCACCCGCGCCCGCTCGTTCTCGGCGGTGCGCGACTGGATCAGCGCATACAGCGGCACGATGTAGAAACCACCGAACACGCCGATGCCGAGAATCGAGGCCAGCACCCACCAGGCGTGGCCGAAGCCCAGCAGCGCCAGCCAGTCGTAGGGCTGCGCCGCCTCGGGAATGCCCCCCGACGCCCACCAGAGCAGAATACCGAACACCGACAGGCCGATGGAGCCGAACGGCACCAGGCCGATCTCCACCTTGCGCCCGCTCATCCGTTCGCAAAGCATCGAGCCCAGGGCGATGCCCACCGAGAATACGGTAAGGATCAGCGTCACCACGCTCTCGTCGCCGTGCAGCCACTCCTTCGAATAGGCCGGGATCTGCGTCAGGTACACCGCGCCGAGAAACCAGAACCACGAGTTGCCGACCAGCGAGCGCGACACCGCCTTGGGTTGCGTCAGGCCCATGCGCAGGGTCAGCCAGGTCTGCCGGAAGATGTTCCAGTCCAGGGTCAGGTCCGGCAGCGCGGCACTGGCCCTTGGAATGCCGCGGGCCGACAGGTAGCCGAGCATCGCCACCAGCACCACCGAGGCGGCGACGATCACGCCGTAATGCGCACTGGTGAGCATGAGACCGGCGCCGATGGTGCCGGCCAGGATCGCCAGGAAGGTGCCCATTTCCACCAGCGCGTTGCCGCCGACCAGCTCTTCGGGCTTGAGCGCCTGGGGCAGGATCGAGTACTTCACCGGGCCGAACAGCGCCGACTGCAGACCCATGGTGAACAGCACCGCGAGCATCAGCGTCAGGTTGCCGAGCAGCACACCGGCCGCACCGACGGCCATGATGAAAATCTCGAAGAACTTCAGCCGACGGATCAGCAGGTCCTTGGCGAACTTCTCGCCGAACTGGCCGCCAAGGGCGGAAAACAGAAAGAACGGCAGGATGAACAGCATGGCGGCGACGTTGACCAGCAGGTCGCGATCCGTGTCGAGGCTGAGCTTGAAGAGAATCGCCAGGATCAACGACTGCTTGAAGATGTTGTCGTTGAATGCACCGAGCAGCTGGGTGATGAAGAACGGCAGGAAGCGCCGGCTTTTCAGCAGAGCGAATTGCGATTGCTGACTCATCGAGACCTTTCCTTATGCGGATTCGATGAGCATTGGACTGCAACGGCCCGGGCAAAGCCACAGCCGCGGAGATTTTTGTCGACCGCCGCGCCTTTTCAGTTGAACAGCGGGTTGCCGCGCAGCCGCGCCACCGCCAGGTCGACGAAGGCGCGTACCTTGGCCGGCGCCTGGCGGCCTTCGGGATACAGCACGTGGATCGGCAGCGGCGGCTCCTCGAAGCCATCGAGCACGATCTGCAGGGCGCCCTCCTGCAACGCCTGGCCGACCTGATAGTGCAGCACCCGGGTCAGCCCCCAGCCGGCCCTGGCGGTGGCGATCGCCGACTCGTTGGTGTTGCACTGCAACAGCGGGTCGACCAGTACCCGTTGGCCCTCGGCAAAGCGCCACTCCGGCGAGGCCCAGGCGCTCTGCGAAACGGCGATACGGTGGTGTTTCAGCTCGGCGGGCGTGGTCGGTACGCCGTATTTCGCGAGGTAGGACGGCGCCGCGCAGATCACCCGGCGCACCGAGCCGACCTGGATGGCGGTGAAGCCCGAGTCCGCCAGGTGACCGATACGCACTGCCACGTCGATGCCTTCGTCGAGGATGTTCACCGGGCGGTCGACGAAAAAGGTCCGTGCGTGCATGCCCGGATAGGCATCCAGGTAATCGAGCACCAGGGGCAGCACGTGCAGGTGGCCGAACATCGACGCCGCGGTGACGGCCAGGGTGCCGGACGGCTCGGCGTAATGGCCGGCCGCGGCCAGTTCCGCCTCGGCGATGTCGGCGAGAATGCGCCGGCAGTCCTGCAGGTAGCGACTGCCCGCATCGGTGGTCTTCACCGAACGGGTGGTGCGCACCAGCAGCCGTGCGCCGATCAGGTCCTCGAGGCCGGCGACGATGCGCGTCACCGCCGGCGCGCTCATGTGCAGCTGCCGCGCGGTACTGGCGAAACTGCCGGTTTCCGCGACCTTTACGAATACCCGCATCGCCTGCCAACGATCCATCTGCCCGCTCCTCTGCTCAAGCGCTGGCTGCGCTGGTGGCGCAGCCCAGCGAGTATGCCGTATCCAAGCGTCTTGAGCGGCGATGCCATTTATGGCTGCACGGTCAGACGCCTATGCAGGAACGCATCCCTGCCATCCGCAATCGCGTAGGAGAGGCTTCAGCCTCGAGCTCTTGTGCGCCCTGCCGGCCGAATTCGAGCCTGAAGGCCCTCCCACAAAAGCTGCGCGGACTGCCACAGATTCGGTTGCGGCGTCGCTCAAAGCGCCAGGTCGAGGCGCCCGTCATCGGCGCCTTGCGGCTGCGCCGGCACTGCACAGCAGATCAGCACTTCGTCGTCGCCGTGCGGTGCGCTGGGTTCTTTCAGGTAGCTCACCGCGCCTTTCACCAGGCGCGTCCTGCAGGTACCACAAGAGCCTTCGCGGCAACTGAACTCCGGTTCCAGGCCGCGAGCCTCGGCCAGTTCCAGCAAGGTGCCGGAGCCTGGCGTCCAGCGCCCCTCCTTCAGCGATTCGGTAAACAGCACCGGCACCGCCTCGGTGGCTGGCGGAGCCGTCACGGCGGCGGCCGCCGGCTGATCGGGGCGACGCACCAGGGACGCCGGCCCGAAGCCTTCGGCATGGATGCGCCCATCGGCGATGTTGTAGCCGCGCAGGCCGTCGTACAGCCCCTGGGTGAAGGCCGGCGGCCCGCACAGGTAGAAGGCGTAATCGTCGAAGGCCAGATAACGGGTCAGCAGCGCCATATCGATGCGCCCGGCGGTGTCGTAATCGACACCCGGCTCGGCGCCACTGGTGTCGCTCAGCACCCGCACCAGCCTGACCGCGCCCTGGGCCGCCGCCACCAGATTGGCCAGCTCGCGGTCGAAGGCCCGCTCGGCTTTCGAGCGCGCGGCGTAGAACAGCGTGACCGGCCTGATCCGCTGCCGGCGCCAGCCTTCGTAGACCACATGGCGCAGCATCGCCAGCATCGGCGTGATGCCGATACCGCCGGCCAGCAGCACCAGCGGGCGCTGCTCCTGCGCGTCGAGGGTGAATGCCCCCGCCGGCGCGCGGGCGTCGATCAGGTCGCCCTCGCGCAACCCGTCATGGATGAATTGCGACACCCGCCCCTCGCGCTTGACGCTGATCCGGTAGATGCCGTCGGCCGGCGCCACCGACAGGGTGTAGATGCGAATCAGCGGCTTTTCATCCACGCCAAGCCGAAGCCGGATCGGCAGGTGCTGGCCAGCCAGGTGCGGCAACAGCCCGGCGCCATCGACCGGTTCGAGGTGCAGGGAACGGATCGAGTGGCTTTCCTGAACGATGCGCGTGATCTTCATCGGCCGCCACTGAGTGGCGTACTGGGCGGCGCGCAGCTGATCGGCGGCCTGCTGCCAGTTGCCGGTGAGCAGCGAACTGTCCGCCCAGCCGTCATCGCGCAGGGCCCAGCGCAGAGCCATGGCGCCCGGGCGGCGAAGGATACGCCGGGCCCGGAACGTCCACAGCCGTTCGGCCCCCTGGAAAGCAGCGATTTCCGGTGAGTCGAAGATGACCTCGGCGTCGCCGCTCAGTTGCAGCACATCACCCGTGGCGAAATCCACGAACAACAGGCCGGCCCTGCCGTTGAGCACGATATTGCCGAGGGTGGAAAAGAACAGGTTGCCGTTGAAATCCGGGATGGTCAGGGTGCCATCCGCCGCGACCCGCACGAAGCCGCTGTTGCCGCCACGGTGCGAAACGTCCACCTGGCGATGCCCCTCGACATCGGCATAGGTCGCCACGAAAAAGGTGTCGGCGCCCTGGATCAACGCCAGCGCCGCGGCATCCAGCGCCGGCAGCTGCTCGACGGTAGCGGCGAACGGCGCCGCCGGATCCCGGGCGAAGGTGAAGTCGCGCTGCTGGATATAGCGCGGGCAATTGCCGAAGCTCTGCTCGACCGCCACCCGCAGGCCCTGCGAGCCGGCCGCCACCACACCATTCATGCGGTTACGCCGACGGGTGTGCAGCTCGATACCCAGCAGCCCCAGCGCCGCGCCCTCGCCCATGCCCTGAGCGATGGGATCACCGGCCTGCGGCCACGCGGCGATATCCAGCACGGTAGGCGCTGGCGAGGTCATGAAACCAGCCTGCCCTTCGAGCATGCCGGCCCAGGGGTCGCCTTGGGCATCCACGCTGCCCAGCACGATAAACGGCAGCTGAGCGTAGAACTCGCGGTGCTGGTCGGGCATGAAGTCGCGCACCACACGCTGGCCGACCGCGTCCATCCGTTCGGCGACGCCGAGCTTGTTCTGGATGAAGGTTTCGCCCTGGTGCCAGGTAGCGGGCGTGCTCGTCAGATCGCTCATGGCTGTTCTCCCGGTAGCGGCAGCGGCGTGGATGCTTAGAACCTGTTCACGAGCTAGCGAGCTAGAGCCATACAAGGCAAAAACAGGCGAGGAAGCGGAGTTTACGTGCTGTAAATGAGCATTCTGAGCCTGTTTTTAACGCCGTAGGGCCGACGCGCAGCAGATCGTGAACAGGTTCTTAGGCGTTGGCAGTCAGCCCGGCAGCGGTCTCGGGAATCGCGACGAAGCCCGGCAGCGCTTCGATGCGCGCCAGAAAGGCGCGGACCTGCCCGTAGGCCGACAGGTTGACGTTGCCTTCCGGCGCCCGGGCCAGGTAGCTGTACAGCGCCACGTCGGCGATGGTCGGATGATCGGCGGCCAACCATTGGCGACCGCTCAGGTGACGCTCCAGGCGGGCGAGCAGCACATGGGCGCGGGCGATCACTTCCTCGGCGTTGAAATCGGCACCGAACACAGTGATCAGGCGCGCTGCGCACGGCCCGTAAGCCAGCTCGCCAGCGGCCACGGACAGCCAGCGCTGCACCGCGGCGGCACCGGCCGGGTCTTCCGGCAGCCAGTCGGTACGCCCGGTTTTCTTGGCCAGATAAACGAGGATGGCGTTGGAATCGGCGACCACCACGCCGTCGTCTTCCAGCACCGGCACCTGGCCGAAGGGGTTGAGCGCAAGGAACTCGGGCTGTTTGTTGGCACCGCCGGCCAGGTCGACCTCGACCAGCTCGGGCTCGAGGCCCAGCAGCGAGGCGAACAGAACGGCGCGATGGGCGTGGCCGGACAGCGTGACGTGATGGATTTTCATGGGTCGGCTCCTGGCTGACGGTGGGCCGGGAGAAGTCCCGAGCCGTGCAACCAGCTTGCGACCGCAGCGCGTTTTGAGGAATACGCGTTGTCGGCATTACTTTATTGCGATAAGTGGAACAATCCGATTCCGCGTCAGATCGGTAACTGCCCCAGCGCCCAGCGCAACCCGAAGAAGATCAGCAGCCCACCGCCGATGGTCGCCAGCAGATGACGCGTCACGACGGCAATCACGATGGTCGCCAGGCCCGCCAGCAGGTAGGCGTTGTCCCAGCTCAGCGCCCAGTGGCGACCGTCCGGCAGCAGCATGGCCGGCACCACGATGGCGGTCAGCACCGCGGTCGGCACGTAGTGCAGGGCCTGGCGCACCGCCACGGGGAAGCGCAGCTCGGGAAAGGCAAACAGGCTGTAGCGGGTGGCGAAGGTGATGGCCAGCATGCCGAAGATCAGGATCCAGTTTTCCATCAGCAGAGTTCCTCCTGCAGCGGCCGTTGATGACGCTCCAGCGCCACGCCGACGACGATGCCGGCAAAGGCGGCGGCCATCAGCCCGAGCTTGTACGGCAGGTCATGAAAGACCAGCGCAGTGACGGCTGCCACCAGCGCCGCGGCAATTTGCGGGCGGTTGCGCAGCATCGGCACCACGATGCCCACGAAGGTGGCGATCATCGCGAAGTCCAGCCCCCAGGCGGCGAGGTTCGGCACCGCCTGGCCGAACAGCAGGCCGATCAGCGTGCAGCCGATCCAGTTGCCATACATGGCCAGGCCCGCGCCAAGAAAGTACCAGTGCTTGTCTGGCGAGTCGTCGTTTCGCGCGTAGCGCTGCTGCACCACGGCAAAGGCTTCGTCGGTCAGCCAGAACGCCAGCGGGATGCGCCAGCGCTTGGGCAGGTGGCGCACGAAGGGCTGCAGGGTGGCGCTGTACAACGCATGGCGCAGGTTGACCACCAGGGTGGTCAGCCACAGCACCACCAGGGTGGCGCCGCCAGTGAGCAGGCTGACGGCGATGAACTGCGCGGAGCCGGCGAATACCAGCACCGACATGCCGATGGTCTGCCAGGCATCGAGCCCGGCGGCGCCGGCCAGGCTGCCGTAGATGATGCCGAACGGCATGGCGCCGAGCAGCATCGGCAGCATGTCGCGCAGGCCCTGGAAGAATTCTTGGTATCGGGACATCGACTCGTCGCTTGGCTGGAAAGACCGCCTGCGGGCGATCAGGAGCGCATCAGGCTAGCCCAGCCTGCCCCGGCTGTCTTGAACGATCTTGCGCAGTTCGCACATTAGGTAGCCCGGGTTGAGCGCAGCGATACCCGGGAAAACAAACCTGGGTATCGCTGCGCTCAACCGCAGGCTACGGGGCTGCGCTGGCAAGCCTTGCGGTATTCACCTGGCCCCACGCCATACACCTGCTTGAACTGCCGCGTCAGATGGCTTTGGTCAGCGAAGCCCAGTTGCAGCGCCACGCTCAGCGGTGCACAGCCGTCACGCAGCAGCGCCCGCGCCTGCTCCAACCGGCGTTGCTGCAGCCAGGCATGGGGCGGCAGGCCGGTGGCGCGGCGAAACACCCGGGCGAAATGAAACGGCGAGAGGTTCACCGCGGCCGCCAGTTCCTCCAGCGATGGCGGCTCGCCCAGGCGCGCGGCCAGGAGTTCCTTGGCCAGGCGCACGGCACGGGGCTCCTGGCCGGGCATGGGCGCCTGCCTGACCCCGGCATGCCGCTGGAACAGCATCAGCAGCGTCTCGCGCCAGGCGGTCTGTTGCTGCAGCACGCTGGCGTCACTGTCGAGCAGGCGATGCAGCTGGCCGAACGCCTGGTGCAACTGCATATCCTGCAGCACGCTGGCGGCGAACGACGGCAAGCCGCGTTGCGCCAGCCCGAGCTCGTCGAGCACACCGCTGACCTGTGCCGGAGCCGGGTAGAACGCCCGGTATAACCAGCCCTGCTCATGGGCGGCCGAGCCGGTGTGCACTTCGTCGGGGTTGATCAACACCATGCTGCCAATCGGCGCCAGGTGGTCGGCGCCGCGATGGCGAAAGCGCTGGGCGCCGCCCTCGATCACGGTGAACACGAAACCTTCGTGTACGTGCGGGGTGAAGCGCTGCTTGATATAGCGCGCCTGCAGCAGCTCCACGCCGGCCAGCGCGGGGCTTTCCCAGAAGCGGATGCGCTCGCCGGTGGGCATGGCTCACACGCCGAAGCGTGCCTCCAGCCCGGCCTTGACCAGCGGCCACTCCTGGTCGGTGATGCTGTACAGCACGGTGTCGTCGAGGCGCCCGTCGGCCAGGCGGCGATGGTTGCGCAGCAGCCCTTCGCGAACCGCGCCGAGCTTTTCGATGGCGCGCTGGGAGCGCAGGTTGCTGGCCGCGGTTTTCAGCTGCACGCGCACCATCTGCCAACTCTCGAAGGCGTGGCGCAGCATCAGGTACTTGACCATGTTATTGAGGCCCGTGCCGTGCTGGGCGGCGTCCAGCCAGGTCCAGCCGATTTCCACGGCCGGCAGGGTCGGCATGAAGTCGGCGAACCGCGTGGTGCCGACGATCTGGTCGGCGAGGCGAATCACCAAGGGCAAGGCGCGCTCCTCGCGCTGCTCTTGCAGGGCCAGGCGATACCAATCCAGGCGCTGGGTACCGTTCATGTAGAGCAGTTCCTCGCGGTTGGCTTCGGCCAGGCTGACCAGCGCCGGAATATCGCCATCGAGCAACGGTTCGATGCGCAGGGCACCGCGCTGCAGGGTGATCAATTGCGGCTTGAACATCGTTTTTCTCCACGTGCGACGCTGCCAGGCGGGGCAGTTTCTCACCGAACAACCGGCCTGTCTGCCTAAAAACCAGTGAGCACAGGGTGCCGCAAACCCGCCCCCCTGCCCCTGCGACCTTGGTAGCGCCTGACGCTACGCCGCTTTGCTGCGACACTAGGCAGGTGAGCGCAAATCGCCAGCGCAGGCAGGCCGGGATGCGCTCGCCTCACCACCCTCATGTTTTCGTGGAGTCTGCATGTCGCTGTCCAGTTGGCTTATCGCTGCAGTCGCCCTGCTCTACATGGCCGTGCTGTTCGCCATCGCCTTCTACGGTGACCGCCGCCGCAAACCGCTGCCGCCGAAGGTCCGCGCCTGGGTCTACTCGCTGTCGCTGGCGGTGTACTGCACCAGCTGGACCTTCTTTGGCGCCGTCGGCCAGGCCGCCGAGCAGCTGTGGTCGTTCCTGCCCATCTACCTGGGGCCGATGCTGCTGTTGCTGTTCGCCCCCTGGGTGATCGAGAAGATGGTGCTGATCAGCAAGCAGGAAAACATCACGTCTATCGCCGACTTCATTGCCGCGCGCTATGGCAAATCGCAGTCCCTGGCCATCGTCGTGGCGCTGATCTGTCTGGTCGGCGTGCTGCCCTACATCGCCCTGCAGCTCAAGGGCATCGTGCTGGGCGTGAACCTGCTGATCGGCTCGGAAACCGACCCTGCCGGCACCCGCGCCCAGGACACCGCGCTGATCGTCTCGGTGATCCTGGCACTGTTCACCATCCTGTTCGGCACCCGCAACCTGGACGTTACCGAGCACCACCGCGGCATGGTGCTGGCCATCGCCTTCGAATCCCTGGTCAAGCTGCTGGCTTTCATCGCCGTCGGCGCCTTCGTCACCTACGGGCTGTACAACGGATTCGGCGACCTGTTCAGCCAGGCGCAACGCAGCGCCGAGCTGGAGGCATACTGGGCCGAGGCGGTGAACTGGCCGGCGATGCTGGTGCAGACCGGCATGGCGATGATCGCCATCGTCTGCCTGCCGCGGCAGTTCCACGTCACCGTGGTGGAGAACACCGACCCGCGCGACCTGCGCCTGGCGCGCTGGGTGTTCCCGCTGTACCTGCTGCTGGCCGCACTGTTCGTGATTCCCATCGCCCTGGCCGGGCAGATGCTGCTGCCCGGCGGGGTGAGCCCGGACTCCTTCGTGATCAGCCTGCCGCTCGCCGAAGCCCACCCGGCCCTGGCCCTGCTGGCCTTTATCGGCGGCGCCTCGGCGGCCACCGGCATGGTGATCGTCGCCTCGGTGGCGCTGTCGACGATGATCTCCAACGACATGCTGCTGCCCTGGCTGCTGCACCGCAAAAGCACCGAGCGCCCGTTCGAAGCGTTCCGCCACTGGATGCTCACCGCACGGCGGGTGAGCATCGTGCTGATCCTGCTGCTCGCCTACGTGTGCTATCGGCTGCTCGGCACCAACGCGAGTCTCGCGACCATCGGGCAGATTTCCTTCGCCGCCATCGGCCAGCTGGGCCCGGCGATGTTCGGCGCCCTGGTATGGAAGCAGGCCAACCGCCGCGGCGTGTTCGCCGGGCTGATCACCGGCGCCGCGCTGTGGATCTACACCCTGGTGCTGCCGGTGCTGGCCCGTGGCTTGGGCTGGCCGTTGGATATCTTCCCCGGCCTGCGCACCCTGCTCTACGCACCGATCGGTTTCGAGGTCGACGCCCTGACCCGCGGCGTGGTGCTGTCGCTGGCCGGCAACCTGACGCTGTTCGCCTGGGTGTCGTTCTTCTCGCGCACCCGGGTCTCCGAACACTGGCAGGCCGGGCGCTTCGTCAACCACGACTTCGGCAGCAAGCAGGGCGGGCGCAGCGCCCTGGCCGTGCAGGTCAACGACCTGTTGCTGCTCGCCGGCCGCTTCGTCGGCGAAGAGCGCGCGCTGGACAGCTTCAGCTACTTCGCCCGGCGCCAGGGCAAGGCCTTCAACTCGGCGCAACCGGCCAACAGCGAATGGATCGCCCACACCGAGCGGCTGCTCGCCGGCGTGCTCGGCGCCTCGTCGACCCGCGCGGTGGTCAAGGCCGCCATCGAAGGCCGCGACATGCAGGTCGAAGACGTGGTGCGCATCGTCGACGAAGCCAGCGAGGTGCTGCAGTTCAACCGCGCCCTGCTGCAGGGCGCCATCGAGAACATCAGCCAGGGCATCAGCGTGGTCGACCAGTCGCTGCGCCTGGTGGCCTGGAACCAGCGCTACCTGGAAATCTTCGAGTACCCGGACGGGCTGATCTGCGTCGGCCGGCCGATCGCCGAGATCATCCGCTTCAACGCCGAGCGCGGCATGCTCGGCAGCGCCGACGTCGAGGAAAGCGTCGCCAAGCGCCTGTACTGGATGCGCCAGGGCACCGCCCACAGTTACGAGCGGGTATTCCCCAATGGCCGGGTCATCGAGCTGATCGGCAACCCGATGCCCGGTGGCGGCTTCGTCATGAGCTTCACCGACATCACCGAATTCCGCGAAGCCGAGCGCGCCCTCAAGGCCGCCAACGAGGGCCTCGAGCAGCGCGTCGCCGAGCGCACCCATGAGCTGTCGCAACTGAACAAGGCGCTGACCGCCGCCACCGGCGTGGCCGAAGCCGCCAACGCCTCGAAAACCCGCTTTCTCGCCGCGGTCAGCCACGACCTGATGCAACCGCTCAACGCCGCCCGGCTGTTCTCCGCCGCCCTCTCCCACCAGGAAGAAGCGCTGCCCCAGGAAGCCCAGGAACTGGTGCGCCACCTGGACAGCTCGCTGCGCTCGGCCGAGGACCTGATCAGCGACCTGCTGGACATCTCGCGCCTGGAAAACGGCCGCATCACCCCGGATCGCAACGCCTTCGTACTCAACAGCCTGTTCGACACCCTGGGCGCCGAATTCAAGGTGCTGGCCGCCGAGCACGGCGTCGACTTCCATATGCAGGGCAGCGCGCTGCGGGTGGACAGCGACAGCAAGCTGCTGCGCCGTGTGCTGCAGAACTTCCTCACCAACGCCTTCCGCTATGCCAAGGGCCGGGTGCTGCTCGGCGTGCGCCGCCAGGGCGGGCACCTGCGCCTGGAAGTATGGGACCGCGGCCCGGGCATACCCGAAGACAAGCGGCAGACCATCTTCGAGGAATTCAAGCGCCTGGACAGCCACCAGACCCGCGCCGAAAAAGGCCTGGGCCTGGGCCTGGCCATCGCCGACGGGCTGTGCCGGGTGCTCGGCCACAGCCTGGAAGTGCGCTCCTGGCCGGGCAAGGGCAGCGTGTTCAGCGTCACCGTGCCGATCGCCCGCAGCCAGGCCCCGGTAGCCCAGCGGGCGCGCCCCGAGGGCAACGGCCAACTGCTCACCGGCACCCAGGTGCTGTGCATCGACAACGAAGAAAGCATCCTCACCGGCATGCACAGCCTGCTGTCGCGCTGGGGTTGCCAGGTGTGGTCGGCGCGCACCCGGGCCGAATGCGAGCAACTGCTCGACGAGGACGTACGCCCGCACCTGACGCTGGTCGACTATCACCTCGACGAAGGCGATACCGGCACCGAGCTGATGGCCTGGCTGCGCACCCGCCTGGGCGAACCGGTGCCCGGGGTGGTGATCAGCGCCGACGGCCGCCCCGAACTGATCGCCCAGGTACATGCCGCCGGCCTGGATTTCCTGCCCAAGCCGGTCAAGCCCGCGGCGCTACGGGCGCTGATCAGCCGGCATTTGCCACGGCAGTAAGGCGACCACGATAGCGATGCAGTCCCCGTGGGAGAGGCTTTAGCCTCGAGCTCTTTGTTTTCCTTGATAAAAAACTCGCGGCTAAAGCCGCTCCTACAAGGTCGCGAGCGGCTGCTTTCGCCCCACATTGCTGCCATCGCCTCACGTTTGATATACGGCTGGCCCGGTCGTGAACGAATTGCCCGTCTCCACGATGCTCGCCGCTGTTGCAAAGCCCCGCATTTCCTGCGAAAAACGCGGCCCTCTGCACTCTCGGAATCACGCCAATGAGCGACGAACTACGTATCGAAGATATCCACCCGGGCGACGGCAAGGCGGTGGTCAAGGGCGCGCTGATCACCACCCAGTACCGCGGCTGGCTGGAAGACGGCACCGAGTTCGACTCGTCCTATTCACGCGGCAAGCCGTTCCAGTGCGTGATCGGCACCGGGCGCGTGATCAAGGGTTGGGATCAGGGCCTGATGGGCATGCAGGTCGGCGGCAAGCGCCGGCTGTTCGTGCCGGCGCACCTGGCCTACGGTGAACGCTCGGTGGGCGCGATCACGCCCAACTCGAACCTGAGCTTCGAAATCGAACTGCTGGACGTGCTGACGCGGGACGACTGAGCCGCACCATCGCAGTCAATCGCAAAGGTTCTGGCTCAGTCCGGCTCCAGCTCATCGAGCGGCAGCCCGGCTGCACGTTCGAGCAGCTCGGGCGGCAGGCTCTTGCTGGCCCGGGCGCCGAGCAGCTTGAGGTTTTCAGCGCGACTGATGAGGTTGCCGCGGCCGTCGACCAGCTTGTTGCGTGCGCCGGAATAGGCCTTGTCGAGCTGCTGCAGGCGCATGCCGACTTCATCCAGATCCTGGATAAAGGCCACGAACTTGTCGTACAGCGCCCCTGCCCGCTCGGCAATTTCCCGGGCGTTCTGGCTCTGCCGCTCCTGGCGCCACAGGCTGTCGATCACCCGCAGGGTAGCCAGCAGCGTGGTCGGGCTGACGATCACGATATGCTGGTCGAAGGCTTCCTGGAACAGCCCCGGATCGGCCTGCAAGGCCGCCGCGAAGGCCGCCTCGATGGGCACGAAGAGCAGCACGAAATCCAGGCTGTGCAGCCCGTCGAGGTGCTGGTAATCCTTGAGCGACAGGCCCTTGAGGTGGCTGCGCAGCGACAGCACGTGCTGCTTCAGCGCTACCTGCCGCGCCGTTTCCTCGCTGGCCGACACGTACTGCTGATAGGCGGTGAGGCTGACCTTGGCATCGACCACCACCTGCTTATCGCCCGGCAGCTGGATCAGCACGTCCGGCTGGAAACGCTCGCCCTCGGCGCTCTTCAGGCTGACCTGGGTATGGTACTCGCGGCCCTTCTGCAGGCCGGCATGTTCGAGCACCCGCTCAAGCACCAGCTCGCCCCAGTTGCCCTGGGTCTTCTGGCCCTTGAGGGCCTGGGTGAGGTTCATCGCCTCCTCGCTCAGGCGCTGGTTGAGGCCCTGCAGGCGCTCCAGCTCCTTGCCCAGGGAAAAACGCTCGCGCGCCTCCTGCTGGTAGCTTTCCTCGACGCGCTTCTCGAAGGCCTGGATGCGCTCCTTGAGGGGGTCGAGCAGCTGCCCCAGGCGCTGCTGGCTGGTTTCCGAGAAGCGTTGCTCACGCTCGTCGAAGATCCTGCCGGCCAGCTCGGCGAACTGCGCGCGCAAGGCATCGCGGGCGCCTTGCAGATCCTCCAGGCGCTGCTGGTGGTTTTCCTGCTGTTCGTGCAATTCGGCCGCCAGCCCCGCCCGCTCGCTATCCAGGCGACGCAGTTCGGTTTCCTGACGCTCACGCACGGCCTGGGCGCCCTCGAGCTGCTCGCGGGCCAGTTGCAGGTCGTTCTGCAGCAAATGGGTTTCACGGCGCAGCGCCGCCAGTTCGGCCTGCTGATCGGCCTTGATCTCGAGGATCTCGGCCAGCTCGTCGCGGCAGTTGTCCAACTGCGCACTGAGGCCGGCCTGGGCCAGCTGCGCCGCATTCATGCGCTCCTGGGCGAGGCCCGACTGCAGGCGCATCTCCTCGGCCTGGCGCAGGGCGGCAGCCATGCGCAGCCACAATGGAACGGCAGCCAGCAGTGCGCCGACCAGAACAGCCGGCAACAGGGTCAGGAGGTCGAAAGGCATAAAGGCATCCAGGCAGAACTGCCGGGCAGTATAACCGCCCAGGCCGCTCGACAGCGGCTAAAGACGCTGCAGCAGGTTCCGCGCCTCGTCGTGCCCCTGCAGCGCCGCCAGCTCCAGCCAGTGCCGGGCCTGCTCCGGCTCGAGGGTGCGCGGCTGGCAGTACAGACGGCCCAGCTCCAGCTGCGCCAGCCCGTCGCCGGCACGCGCCGCCTGGCGCAGCAGCTCCAGGCCGATGCGGCGGTCGCGGGTATTGCCGCACTCGCGGCAGAGCATCTGCCCCAGCCGGCTCTGCGCCTGAACCACACCATGGCGCGCCGGCTGCTTGAGCAGGCGGCCGGCAATGCGTTTCACACTGGGCGTACGGCCCAGGCGCGGGCTGTCCAGCAGCCAGGTGGCGACACGGACGGGAACCTGGGTACGGACGGGAAGGGTATGAAGTTCACTGCGGGGTGGAACGCGGGGCATAAGACGAAAGCGGGGCTTTGGAACAGGCGCGCCACTCTACTCTTTTTTATTCACAGGTAAAGCCCCGGCCCGCCCCAGAGCGGCTGCGCATGACAATCCACAGAAGCTGTGGATAACTTTGTGGGTATGGTGGGCGAAATATCCCCTAACACTGATGGAACGGGCCTCCCGGTCAAACTGCTCATTTTTTCACCACATCAAAAAAGTCTATATTTTTCATAAACTTATATTTATGCCTACGCTATTGCTAGGCTTTTGACAAGTGGCAATATGCGGCTTGACAAGCTGCTTCTCGATTGTGCACAAGTCCGCCGGCGATGCCGCTGAAATGCCCTTTTACGGGGCGAAATCAGCCTTGACAACGCGGCACGCCACGACCGGCGGGGCGCGCAGCCCGCGCACCAAATCCGCCCCCGTCATCGGCGCGTCATGAAACTGTGAAGCACCAAACAGGCGCGCAGGGTTTGGCAGCCCCCAGGGGTTCGGGTTAACGTCAGCCATTCATCCGTTCGTGGACCCATCGCCATGCTCAGCCGCCGCATCTGGCTGCGACTGTCCGTCACATTTGCCCTGCTGCTGATGCTGGTCGTCGCCGTTTATCTGGGTGGCCGCTACCTGTTGCAGCGCAGCGGCATCGAAACCCTCGACTGGCACGGCGCCTCGATCTCGGGCGCGGGCCTGCGAATCGATAGCCTGGCGCTACGCCAGCGCAGCGCTGCCGGCACCCTGGCGCTGCACGGCCATGACCTCCACCTGGCCTGGCGCGACTTCGCCTTCAGCCCGCCGTTCTGGCGGCATGTGGATATCGACCGTTTGTCGCTCGACTGGCAACCGGCACAGCAGGATGCCCCAAACGCCACGCCGTCGACCGACCTTGATCCGCGGCAGCTGGCGGCGCCGCTGGCCCTGCTGCCACGCAGCCTGACGATCGCTGATGTCGAGGCCACCCTGCCCTGCGCCCGCGGACGATGCGTCGCCAGCGGCAGCCTGGCGCTGCAGCGCAGTGAAGATGAACGCATCGCCCTGCGCGTGAACCTCGCTCAGCAGGCGCAGATCGTGAGCGCCGCGCTCCACCTCGGACCAGGCACTGACGCGCTCGACTTGCAGGTGACCCTGGCGGTGGACCAGCAGCCCCAGGCGACCCTGACCAGCCGCCTGCAGCAGCACGGCGAGGGCCTGACCTGGACGGGCCGGCTCGAGGCCAGCGACCTGACCCAGGCCGCCGCACTGCAGAACCTGCTGAGCGCCTGGGCATTGCCCGAAGGCAAGCAATGGCCGGCAGCCCCCGGCGCGGCCGGCCTCGAAGGCAGCTGGCAGCTCGACCTGCCACGCCGCCAGCTGGAGGTGAACAACCTGCTGGCAGCCAGCGGCCGGTTCGATGTACGCGGCAACCTGCCAGAACCCTGGCCGGTGCCTGGCGTCGGCCTGCTGCAGGGGCGACTGGCCCTGGCAGCGCACAATCAAGGTCAGCAGTGGATCGCCAGCCGCGTCGAGGCCGATCTGCAGCTCAGCGAGCCCAACCCCGACTGGCTGACGGCGCTGCCGCCGGAACTGCGCAGCGACTCCCTGCACGTGCAGGTGCAAGGGGATACGCCGCTCACCAACCTGCGCCCCGAATTGGCCGAGCGCAGCCTGCCCTTGCAAGTGACGGCTGCACTGCGCGGCACCACGCGCCTGGAGCTGCACGGCCGCGTCGCCGTCGCCAGCTCGGCGCCCTGGGCGCTGCAGTTCGCCGATACGCGCCTGACCACGCGCACCGCCAGGGCGAACCAGGCCGGCTGGCAAGCCACCGAGCTGCGCAGCGAGCTGAATCTGGCCGGTTACGCTGATGCCAGCGCAATCGAGCTGAACCTTGCCCAGGGTTCGCAGTTGCAGGCCGCCAGCCTGAAAGGCGCCGCGCTGGCCGCGCAGAAGCTGCGGGCCGATCTTGGCGGCAGCGACCTCAGGCTGGCGCTGCAGGCGGGTGCCCTGCAGGGCTGGCAATTCATCGGCCCGCTGAACCTGAGCACCGCGCGCCTGGAACAGGCCAACCTCAAGCCCCAGGGCTGGCGTTTGCAAGGCCAGCTGACCGCCGCCGATGGGGCCGGCACCCTGCAAGGCAAACTGGGCAACGACAGCGAACTGCAACTCGACCTCGATGCCGGCCTCGATGCGCAGCAGAACCTGCAGCTCAAGGCCACCCTCGGCGAGCTGTTCCTGCGCTCCGGCAACCCCTTGGCCAAGACCCTGGGGCAATGGCCCGAGCTGCTCGAGCTCAACAGCGGCCGCCTGAATGCCAACGCCGACCTGACGCTGGCCTCCGGCAGCAGCGCAGCAGACCTCGACCTGAACCTGACCGGCGCGGGCCTGGGCGGCATCTATGACCGCACGGAACTCAGTGGCCTGGACACCCGCCTGCAGTTCAAGCTGGCGCGCCAGCGTTTCGAGCTGTACATCCCGGAACTGAAAATCCAGCAGGCCAACCCCGGCCTGCCGATCGGCCCCCTCGAAGCGCGAGTGCGTTACGGCGCGCCGCTGGCCACTGCCGCCAGGGGCCGGCTGGAGGTCAACCTGGCGCGCAGCGCGCTGATGGGCGGCCAGGTCACCCTCACCCCAGGGCAATGGGACCTGGCCGCCGGTGATCAGCTGTTTCCCATCCAGATCCGCGGCCTGGAACTCCAGCAGCTGTTCGCCCTCTACCCCGCTGAAGGCCTGGCCGGCAGCGGCACCCTGGACGGCGACCTGCCGGTGCGCCTGGGCCAGAACGGCATCGAGATCGATAACGGTCACGTCGCCGCCCGCCAGCCCGGCGGCTACCTGAAGTTCAGCTCCGAGAGGATCAAGGCCCTGGGCCGCAGCAACCCGGCGATGCAGCTGGTCACCCAGTCCCTGGAGGACTTCCGCTTCACCACCCTGAACAGCGCGGTCGACTATGATCAGCACGGCACGCTGACCCTGGGGATGCGCCTGGAAGGCCAGAACCCGGCCATCGAGAACGGCCGGCCGATTCACTTCAACATCAACCTGGAGGAGGACATCCCCAACCTGCTCGCCAGCCTGCAGCTGACCGACCGGGTCAACGACATCATCACGCGGCGCGTGCAGCAGCGAATGCTGCAGCGCAACACCGCCCCCAAGGAGCCTTGACGAGGAGAAGCGCCATGCGCTTGCGTAGTTGCATCACCGCCCTGCTGCTGGGGCTGCTGACCACAGCCTGTACCCCGACGGTACAACTGGCGATGCCCAACGAGCCGATCAACATCAACCTGAATGTGAAGATCGAGCACGAGATCTATATCAAGGTGGATAAGGCGCTGGACGACGTGTTCAGTGAATCCAGCGGACTGTTCTGAGGAGCCTCGCATGAACCTGATCAAACCCTTCGCCGGCCTGCTGCTGTTGTTCAGCCTGAGCCTGCCGGCCCATGCCATCAGCCTCAACGAGGCGATGTCCGCCCTGGGCGATGCCAAGGCCAGCGGCCAGCTCGGCGAAATGCCCAATGGCTACCTGGGCGTGGTCAAAGCCGGCGGCCAGGCCGACGAGATCGCCAAGCTGATCAACGCCGCGCGCCGCGCCGAGTACCAGAAGCTCGCCCAGCAGAACGGCATCCAGCTCAGCGACGTGGAAACCATCGCTGGCCAGAAGGCCATCGACAAGACCCCGGCTGGCCAGTACATCCAGCAGCAGGGCCAGTGGCGCCGCAAGTAACCGTACAGAGCGCTCGCCGCCCACTGCGAGCGCTTTCTCAATTCCCAGCAGAACATCCCGCAGCCCGCGCCAGCTCTGCCCTGCAGCGGAACTCGGCTACCGGCGCCCAGTCTCACCTCCAGCTATCGCCACTGATCAATGGATGACCGAGATGAGCCTTATCGACTGCCCCGAGTGCCAACACCGCATTTCCGACAAGGCTTATGCCTGCCCACAATGTGGCAACCCGATGAAGCCGCAGCCCGGCAATCGCTGGCTGACCGAGAAGAACGTCGGTCAAGTGGCCGGCGCCACCACCGCCTGGCTCACGGCACCCTGGATCGCCCGCCTGGTGTTTGGCGTGGTGGCGATGATCTGTATCACCGTGATCATCGTCGCCGGCTGAATCTCGTTCAGGGGCAGCGCAGCAGCCGCGCCGCGTCCCTGGCGCCCCGCCCTCACCCACCTGACGATTTTCTTCAATACGGCACGAGTAGCGCGACGCCAGACTGGCGGCATCTTTCTCGACAAGCGATGCCCGCCATGCAGCAGTTCTTGATCATTGCCGCCGCCCACTTCCTGGCGCTGATGTCTCCCGGCCCGGATTTCTTTCTGGTCGCCCGCGCGTCCCTGGCGGCGGGCTGGCGGGTCGCCAGCGGTGCCTGCCTGGGCATTGCCGTGGCCAATGGGGTGTTCATCGTCGCGGCGTTCACCGGCGTGTCGGTGCTGCAGCCCGGCAGCGCGCCCTTCATCACGCTGCAACTGGTCGGCTGCCTGTACCTGCTGTACCTGGGCGTGCTGTTCATTCGCCATGCCGGCAGCAGCCTGCTGCAGGCTCCCGGCGAGGCGCCGCCCGGCGGGCGGACGTCCTGGCTGCAGGCGGCCGGCATGGGGTTTCTGTCCGGCCTCCTCAACCCGAAGAACGCGCTGTTCTATGTCAGCCTGGCGAGCATGCTGGGGGCCCAGAGCAGTGCCGCCTGGAAGACGTTCTACGGCATCTGGATGTTCACCGTGGTGCTCGGCTGGGACCTGCTGGTGGCCCTGGCCATCGGCAATGGCCGCCTGCTGCGCCGCTTCCAGCGCGCCCTGCCGCTGCTCGAGCGGCTCTCGGGCCTGGTGCTGATCGCCCTGGCGCTGGGCATGGCCGGGTTGCTGGCGAGCTAAGGGCGGCTCAGCGGCCCTCACCCTTCAAGGCGTGGTAGAGGCTGGCGCGCCGTGGTTTGTGCAGCAGGTAACGGATGGCCCGATAGCACGCCAGGCTGCCCAGGCCGGCGCCGCCGATCACCAGGCACATGGGCCGCGCCGTGCCGTCCGCCAATGCGCTGACCAGCCAGCTGAACAGCGCGCCGCAGGCGAATTGCAGGGAAATGCCCAGGCCCACGGCCGCGCCGGCATTGCCCGGGAACAGGCTCATCAGGCTGGCGATGCAGTTGGCGCCGATCAACCCGCTGATGCCCATGAACAGCAGCACGCCGCCGCTGATGGAAACCGGCTGCCCCCAGCCGGTGAAACCAATGACGATCAGCAGCGCCCCGGCACAGGCAGCAACGACACTGCCGACGCCGAGCATCTGCAACGGGCCGAGGCGGCGCACCAGACGCGCATTGATGACGGTCGCCAGGATGATGCCGGCGATGTTCAGGCCGAACAGCAGGCTGAAGGCCCGCGGTGAAAAGCCGAAATGGTGGATGAACAGGAACGGCGAGGCGGTGATGAAGGCGAACATGCCGCCCACCGACAGGCCCATGGCAAGGATGTAGCACAGCGCCAAGGGGTCGCGCAGCACGGTGCCGTAGTGGCGGAACGAGGCCAGTACCGAGCGGGTGCGTGCTTCGACCGCCAGGCTCTCCTGCAGGGCCGTCGCGACCGCCACCAGGCAGCCGGTGCCGAGCAGCGTCAGCATGACGAAGATGACGCGCCAGCCGCCAAGCAGCACCAGGTAGGTGCCCATGATCGGCGCCAGCAGGGTGGCGACCATGGCGATCACGTGCATCAGCGACAGCGTCCGCGCCGCCTCGCTCAGCGGGTACAGGTCACGTACCACGGTTCTGGCCAGCACCAGGGCACCGGCGCCGCCGACCGCCTGCAGGAAGCGCAGCACGACCAACTGCTCGACGCTCGCCACCCAGATGCAGCCGACCGAGGCGAGGATGTACAGCACCAGGCTGCCGAGCAGCAGCCGGCGGCGCCCGTAGCGGTCCGACAGCGGCCCGTACAGCAACATCCCCGAACACAGCCCGGCCAGGAACACGCCGGTGGTCAATTGCACCTGCGCCTCCTGGGCATTCAGCTCCCGGGCGATATCCGGCAGGCTCGGCAGGTAGGTGTCGATGGACAGCGGTGAAAAGGCGGCGAGCGTGGCCAGCAGCCACACGAGCCAGCGTGGCCGGGTTTGCGAAGACATTCGAACGCTCTCGGTGGGCGAAAAGGGGTCGGTCAGCCGGCTGCCCGGCGGGTTTCGGACGGGTACTCGCCGAACAGGCCGCGGTAGTTTCGCGAGAAATGGCTGAGGTGAAAGAAGCCCATCTGCGCCGCGGCCTCGCCCACCCCACAGGCTCCGATCGAGGTGCTGGCCAGGCGTCGGCGCACCGCATTGAGGCGCAGGTTGCGCAGGTACTCCACCGGCGGGATGCCGGCCACCACCTGAAAGCTGTTCTGCAGGGTGCGGCGGCTGACGCGCAGGCGCTCGCACAGGTCCAGCACGCTCAGCGGCTCGTCGGCGCAATCGCGGGCCAGCTCCTGGCTTTTCTTCACCAGATACGAGCTGACCGCCAGGTTGCCATGACGCCCCCGGCACTCGCTCTGGGCACTGCCGAACAGGTCCAGCAGTGCAGCGATCAGACCGTCTTCGAGCAGCCGCTCCGCGGCGACGCCGACCCTGTCCGAGTTGTGCAGCAAGTGCTGGAACACCGGGTAGACATGCTGCTGAAAGCGCTTGAGCGCCCCATCGGGCACGGCGATCTGCGAGGCACTCTTGAGCAGACCGAGCTGTTGCTGGGGCAGCTCCAGCGCCGCCAGCTTGGCGAAACGCACGGTGTCCACGGTCACGGCGAAGAAATGCGTACCTTCCGGGGCGTGCAGCAGGAACTCCTCGCCATCACGCAGGAGCACCACGCTGTGGGCGCCTACCTCGTGCTTCTGCACCACCGGCGCACAAGCCGAGCTGAGCACCAGGGCCAGGCACAGGCGCCCTTTCGGTGCGTGGCCGTGCTGCACCACGCGCTTGTCGAGCACCTCCTGGAAGATCTGGAAGCGCTCGGAGGAAACCTGCTGCAGTTTGCTGCTCAGGCTGCCACGGCCGAGCTGGTCGTAGACCTGTCGCCAGCCCAGGATCGAGCCGGCGTGTTGTTGTGGGTCATTGAAGGAACGCACTTCTGCAAACATGATGGCTGCACTCCACGGCTTGTCTGTAACGCTTCGCCACACATGGCTCTGGCGATGAAAGGCGCTGTAGCGAAACGCGCGCTTTCCCCTCCCGGCCACATTTATTGTTGTCGGCGACACCGCCTGATCAGGCGATATGCCACTACAGGCTCCCTGGCCCTCGACCCACTTCAAATTGCAAAGCCAACTCCATGCCAAGCATGCTCAGCCGGTAGCAACCCGGCTCGATGGCGATAGGCGGCAGCAGCGCGCCGGACAGGATGACCTGCCCGGCACCGAGCCGATGCCCGTCGGCCAGCAAGCGGCGAATCAGCCAGCAGCTGTTGCTCAGCGGCGACTCATCACCAAGGCTGCTGACCCCACCGCCCAATGCGTGGCCTTCATGCACCAGGCGATACTCCACCTGGGCATGGCGCCGCGCATCGAACGGCTGGCGGGCAGACAGGCAATAGGCTGCGGCAGCCGAGTTGTCGGCCACGAAGGCACCAGCCTCGAAACCCCAGCTCTGCCAGCGGCAATCGGCGATCTCGAAGGCGGCGGCCACCTCGCCGATGGCCGCGAGCAACTCCTCATCGCTGTAGAAGCCCGGGTCGAGATCCTGGCCCAGGATCACCGCCAGTTCGATTTCCAGCTTGGGCTGGATCAACCCGGCCAGATCGACAGGCTGCCCTTCGGTAACCGCCATGGCATCGGTCAGCGCGCCATACACCGGCTCGCTGAGGCCAAAGCGGCGCTGGGCTGCAGCGCCGGCAAACGCCACCTTCCAGCCACTCAGGTGCTCATGCCGCGCCTCACGCACAAGCACGCCGAGGCGCTGCAGTTCGTAGCCCGCGGTGAGGTCCATGCCGTCGCCCTGCTCGCGGGGCAGTGCCACCCGTTCACGCGCTGCCTGCAGCAGGCGCTGGGCCAGATTGGCCTGGCTCATGACAACTGCCCCTGCAACTTGGCCAGCACGCTGTCGAGGCGCTCGGGGGTGGTGATGGCGGCGACGAAACGATCCGGCCGCACGATCACCACGCAGTCACGCACCTTGGCGAACCAGTTGCCGAGCTTGTTATCGACGTCTTCGACGCTGATCACCCCGTCAGCGCTGAGCGGCTGGTTACGGCTGCCGCTGCGCGACCGGTTGACCTGGATGAACCGGGTGTTCCAGCGCGCCCAGTAGGCCTTGGTCGCGTCGCTGAGCTCGGCCGTCGGGTTGACCCGATACCCGAGCACTGCATAGGAGTCGCCCAGCACCTCGTCGAGCCGGCGCTTGTTGCGCTCGGCATCCTCGACAGAGGGCTGCACGAACAGCTGGCCGACCAGGTCGCCTTCGCGCAGCTCTTCACGCTCGTGGTAGACCAGCCCCTTGATGATGGTGGCCTTGGGTTTGAACTTGAACTCCAGCAGATGCGAGCGCAGGTTGTCGACGGTGTTCACCGCCTGGAACAGCCAGTCGCGCACCCCCGCCATCAGCGGGTTGGTCAGGCCCAGCACGGCGCCCATGTTGTCGGCCAGGCCGATCAGGTCGGTGGCGTGGCCACGGCGCTCGATGTCGTAGCTGGCGATGATCTTCGGCGCAGCGCGGCCTTGCAGCACGGCGACCAGTTTCCAGGCCAGGTTGGCGACATCACGCAGCCCTGAATTCAGGCCCTGGCCGGCCCAGGGCGGTGAGATGTGCGCGGCGTCGCCGACCAGTGCCACGCGGCCTTCGACGAAGCGTGCCGCCACCCGCGAGTTGTGGGTGTAGGCGCGGATGCGCACGATCTCCAGCTCATCCACCGCATCGCCGATATGGTTGCGAATCAGTCTGCGAATGGCGGCTTCCTCGCACATCTTCGCTTCGTCCTCGCCCTCCTTGAGCATGAACTCCCAACGGCGCTGGCGGTACGGCAGGTAGATGCACACGAACGGCCGCTCAGGGACGGCGTGCAGCGCGGTGTAGGGGGCGTCGAGGGAATCGTTGGTGACATCGACCACCACCCACTTGCGTGGATGGGTCATGCCCAGCAATTCGATGCCGAGCTTCTTGCGCACGCAGGAGCGTCCGCCGTCAGCGCCGACCACGTATTGCGCGTGAAGCTCGTAGGGTTCGCCATCGGCACCCTTGACCTGCAGGGTCACGCCCTCCTCGTTCTGGCTGAGGTCGAGCATCTCGTGGCCCAGGCGCAGGTCGACGCTGGTGTGACGCGGCAGCGCTTCACGCAGGGTGCCTTCGAGCAGTTGCTGCATGAAAATGTTGCGCATCGGCCAGCCATACTCGGCGACCGTCGGTTTGACCTCGGCGAAGCACACGCCCCGGGCGTTGTAATAACGCAGCGGCACATCGCAGATCATGTCGCGAATGGCGATGTCGGCGATGCCGATGCCCTGCAACACACGCAGCGCCTCATCGTCCATGCCGACCGCACGCGGGTACGGGAGAATGCCCTCGGCCAGTTCCAGCACCACGCATTCGATGCCGTGATGGCCCATGTAGTGGGCCATGGCGATGCCATTCGGCCCACCGCCGACGATGACTACCTGAGTCGTCTCGCGTTTCATGCGTTCACCTGTTTCTTGTAGGTTTCGGTGTAGTTGGGGCTAGCTTGGTTGTGCCCGCAGGAAGTCGCCGACCACCCGGTTGAACAGCGCGCTCTGGTCGTCATGCACGTAGTGGCTGGCGTCGTCGATCACGGTTGTGTGGATGTTGCTATTGGCGCTTTGCAGCGCCTCCAGGGTTGGCAGCGGCAGGAAGTCCGAGCGCCCACCGCGAATGAACAGCGTCGGGCAGTCCAGTGCATGCACCGCCGGCCACAGATCGGTCGGGGTGATGCTCAGGCGCGCCTCGGCGATGCCCTGCTGGTCATGGCGCCAGGTGATGCCCTGCTCGGTTTGCTTCATCGAATGGGCCAGCCGCGAGGCCAGGCCCTCAGCCGACAGGCCTGGGCGCGAGCGCTGCCAGAAGGCCCGCGCCTGTTCCCAATCGGTGAAATACAGCGGGGTTTCGCGCATTTCCCGGCGGATCCGCTCGGCACCGTCGCCCACGCTCGACGAGCCCGGGCCGATGTCCTCGATCACCAGGGCCGACAGCCGCCCGGGATGCTGGCGGGCGTACTCCAGGGCATTGGCGCCGCCCAGGGAATGGCCGACCAGCATGAAGCGCCCCAGGTGCAGGTACTCGACCAGGTCTTCCAGGTCACGCACGTAGTGCTCGGTGCAATAGGTGCGGCTGTCGGCCCAGTCACTCAGTCCGCGGCCGCGTTGGTCGAGTGCATAGCAGCAGAACGCGTCACCCAGGGACTCGGCCAGCGACTGCCAGGTCTGCGCGTAGGCGCGCAGGCCGTGCAGCAGGATCACCGGCGTGGCGTCCAGCTTGCCCCACTGCAAAAAATGCAGCGGCAGCATCGAGCGGTTGTGAAAGAAGTGACTGTTGGACATGGCGGTTCTCCGGCCAGCGTGGCGTGATCAGGTCAGCCCGTTGTCGCCCTGGATGGCGTCGGCGGTCAGGCCGCCCAGGCGGGCGTGCAGGCGCCCACGGGTGGCGAAGGCCCAGATGATGATCACTTCGTCCGGCGCCGGGCCGTCGCCAAAGGAGGCCGATACGGTGTCGTAGTGCGAGCGCACGTAGAGGGCGTCCTTGTGGGCCAGCGGAATGTCGATGGTCACCCCCGGCGCGCCGCGCTTGCCGGTCGACGGCACCCAGGACTTGCCGCCACCCAGGGCGACACGAATGGGGTCGGCCGCCGGGTTGGTCAGAAAGGCGTTGCCGTGCTCGTACTCGCTGGCGCTGCCCACCAGGCAGGCCTTGCCGTAGCTGATCACGGTGCGACCGGCGGCCAGTTCGTTGATACGTCGGCCGAATTCCTGGCCGAGCAGCGGCGAATCGTCGATCAGCTCGTCGAGGCTCTCGCTGAAGCGCCCGGCGTAGGGGTTGTGGATGGCCGCGGCGATCACGTACTTGAACAGCGGCTCGCCATCGGCCAACTGACCGGTTTCGTTGGCATGGGTTTCTTCGGTGAAGCTGTACCACTTGCGGATATGGTAGCTGGCGAAATTCTTGGCTTTCATCTGCATGTTCCTTGCTCAGAGGGGGTCGACGGTGAAGTTGCGGCTCGGGGCCCCGGCCGCCTTGAAACGCGCCTTGGCCAGGGCGTCGTCGTGTTCGGTTTCGAAGAAGAATTCCAGGCGGTTGCCGTCCGGGTCGTGGAAGTACAGGCCGTTACCGATCTCGTGGTCGGTGATCTTGACGATCTCCACGCCCTTGCTCAGCAACATGCCGTACAGCTCGCGCAGGGTGGTCATGTCGCCGGCCACTTCCAGCCCGTAGTGCTGCAGGCCCAGGCCGCCCTGGTGGGCACCGGGCTCGGCCTTGATCAGCGCGATGTCGTGGTGCTTGCTGCCGAACGCCATCATCACCCAGGCCTCGCCGCGGGCACTTTCATGCATGCCCAGCACATCGGCGTACCACAGCGCCGAGGCGTCCGGGTCGGTGACGAACAGCGAAATATGGGTGCGCAGGATGTCGATCTTCATCGCAGGGCCCTCACTTCTTGATGACGGACGTGTGCCCGGCCTTGATCTGCGCCACCGCAGGCGTCCACAGCACGTCGGCGATCTCGCTGAATTCGCGCCACTGCTTCTGCCAGCCGTTGCCGCCGTTCACCGAGGTGAACAGGTGGCCATACTTGGTGCCGGCGACGATCTGCAGCGGGTTGGCCGGGTTGAAGGCGATGGCCCAGATGCACGAGTTGGGCTGTTGCGAAAGCGGCAGCACCTCCCAGGTGGCGGCGGCGTCGCGGGAAACCAGCACCTTGCTGGTGGTGCCCGGGGTGCCGTCGGAGATGCTCAGGTACAGGGTGTCTTCGCTGCCCACCGGCGCATTGAGCACACGCACGTAGTACAGGCCGAAGGCCTCGGCGCCGATGATCCCGGTCCAGGTCGCGCCCTCGTCGAAGCTGCGGTACACGGCGTTGACGCACACCACCACGATGACTTTCTTGCCATGGTTGGGCAGCACCACGATGTTGTGCACATCGGAGTTGTAGTCCCACAGCAGGCGATCATCGACGCGGGTGAAGGTGTCGCCGCCATCGCGGCTATGGAACAGGCCGCCCTCTTCCAGGCCGAACCACACCTGGTCGCGGTCGGTCGGGTCGTAGGCGAAGGCCAGCAGGCGCGGCTTGCTGACGCCCTCGCAGAACTCGGGAATCTCCACCGGCACGCGGTACCAGCTGGCGCCGGCATCGAGGGTGCGCCACAGCACGGCACGCGACGGCGCGCCGGTGCCGACGAAGATGCGCTTGGCGTCTTTCGGGTCGACCGCCACCTTCCACACGGTTTCGCCATTGAACGGCGAGTCGACGCGGGTCCACTTGCCGCCGGTGTCGTGGCTCACGCACAGGCCGACGTCGGTGCCGGCGTAAATCACTTCCGGCGCTTGCGGGCTGACGCTCAGCGAGCGGGTGATGGCGTCGAACTCGATGGCCTGGCCAAGGCCCAGGCGATGCCAGGTCTTGCCGTCGTCGGCGCTGCGGATCACCGCCTGGCCGACGGTGGCCACCAACAGGGTTCCGTTGCTCATGGTTGCCTCCTCAGATGAAGATGCCGCGGGTCAGGCCGCCATCGATACCGATGGACTCGCCGGTAACGGCGGCCGCTTTGGGGGATGCCAGGAAGCCGATCAGCCAGCCCATTTCGATTGGCTGCAGGGTGCGACGGATCGGCGTGGAGTCGATGTAGGCCTGCTCGACCTGCTGCGGGGTCTTGCCCTGCTTGACGCCTTCACGCTCGTACAGCTCGTGGATGTGCGGGGTGTCGACCACGCCGGGGTGGATCAGGTTGACGGTGATTCCCGAGGGGCCGAGCTGGTCGGACAGGGTCTTGGTCATGTGGCTGATGGCCAGGTTGCGCATGCCCGACAGCACCTTGCTGCCACGCCCGGTGAGGCCGCCGATGTTGATGATGCGACCGAAGCCGGCGGCCTTCATGTGCGGAGTCACCGCCTTGGCGCAGCGGAAGTAGCCGATAACCTTGGTGTTGAGGTCCGACAGCAGCTCGTCGTCGCCGGCGTGCTCGATGTCGTTGCGCACCACGCCGGACGGCGCAGCGGCGCCGTTGACCAGGATGTCGATACGGCCGAAGTGCTCCTTGGCCTGCTGCACCATGGTCGACACGGCCTGCATGTCGTTGGTGTCACAGAACAGCGGCAGCACTTCGTTGCCGGTTTGTGCGCTGATTTCCTCGGCGGCGGCGCGCAGGTACTCCATGCGGCGCGCGCAGATGACCACCTTGCAGCCCTCTTCGGACAGGAAACGCGCGACTTCTTTGCCGATGCCCATGCCGCCGCCGGTGACGATGGCGACGCGGTCTTGCAGTTGCAGATCCATGATCTTTCCTCTTGTTGTCGTGCGGTCAGGCGAGATCGACGTAGACGCTCTTGGTCTCGGTGTAGGCGTCGATCACGTTCTTGCTCATTTCCCGGCCCCAGCCGGACTGCTTGTAGCCACCGAAGGGCGAGGCCGGGTCGACCACGTTCCAACAGTTGATCCATACCGAACCGGCCTTGAGCTGCGCCGCCAGGCGGTGCGCCGAGCGCAGGTCGCGGGTCCACAGGCCGGCGGCCAGGCCGTACGGCGAGTCGTTGGCGCGCTGGGCCAGTTCGTCGACGTCACTCCAGCTCATCACCGTGAGCACCGGGCCGAAGATTTCCTCGCGGGCCACGCAGGCCTGCTCGGCGCGGTCGAAGAACACCGTGGGTTCGATGAAGTGGCCCTGTTCCAGGTGCGCCGGGCGCTTGCCGCCGCAGATCAGCTCGGCGCCGTCCTGCACGCCGCGCTCCAGGTAACCGGTCACGGTGCCCAGCTGGCGCTCGGAAACCAGCGGGCCGAGGGTGCTGCGGCTGTCCAGCCCGGAGCCGATGACGTGGGCGGCGGCGTGCTTGCGCAACTCCTCGAGCACCTGGTCGAGCACCGATTCGTGCACGTACAGGCGCGAGGCGGCGGTGCACACCTGGCCCTGGTTGTAGAAGATGCCGTCGGCGGCGCCCTTGGCGGCGCGCAGGATGTCGGCGTCCGGCAGGATGATGTTCGGCGACTTGCCGCCCAGCTCCAGGGACACCTTCTTCATGTTGCTGGTAGCGGCCTGGGCGATCAGGCGGCCGACATGGGTCGAGCCGGTGAAGGCGATCTTGTCGACATCGGCGTGCTGGGACAGCGGCGCGCCGGTGCGGGCACCGAAGCCGGTGAGCAGGTTGACCACGCCGGCGGGGAAGCCCGCCTCCTCGATCAGTTGCACCAGGCGCACGGCCACCAGCGGCGTCTGCTCGGCGGGCTTGAGCACCGCGGTGCAGCCGGTGGCCAGGGCCGGGCCGAGCTTCCACACGCACATGTTCAGCGGGAAGTTCCACGGCACGATGAGCGCGCATACGCCCACCGGCTCGCGCAGGGTGTAGTTGAGCATCGGCGCGCCACTGGCCGGCGACACCGGCAGCGTGCTGCCTTCGATCTTGGTCGGCCAGCCGGCGAAATAGCGCACGATGTTGGCCGCGGCGGTGGCTTCACCACGGGCGGCGGCGATGGTCTTGCCGTTCTCCAGGGTGATCAGTTGCGCCAGCTCTTCGCGGTGCGCGTCGATCAGCTCGGCCAGGCGGAACAGCAGGTAGCCGCGGCGCGCTGGCGTTTCCCAACGCCACGGGCCTTCGAAGGCGGCACGGGCGGCGGCAACGGCAGCATCGACATCGGCCTCCTCGCCCTCGGCGACCTCACACAGCCGGGTGGCAGTGGCCGGGTTCTCGACGCCGAAGCGCTTGCCGCTGGCGGCGTCCACCCACTGGCCGCCGATCAGCAGGCGCTTGGGCGTGGCCAGGAATTCACGGACGGCAGGTAGCAGTTGAATCTCGCTCATGGCTCACAGCTCCATTTCGATCAGGCAGGGCGCCGCACTGGCGATGGCACTCGCCAGGGCCTGACGCAGTTCGAGGTTGGTGCGCACGCTGCTGGCCGGTACGCCGTAGCCTTTGGCCAGGGCCTGCCAGTCCACCCGCGGGCGATCCAGCTCGGTCAGCGCCAGGGCCTGCGGGCCGAAGTCGGTCACGCCGTAACGGCGCAGCTCGTTCTGCAGGATCGCGTAGCGGTGGTTGGCGGCGATCAGGATGATCACCGGCAGTTGCTCGCGGGCGATGCTCCACAGCGTCTGGATGGTGTACTGGGCGCTGCCGTCCGATTGCAGGCAGAACACCCTGTTGCCGCGCTCGGCCAGGGCCGCGCCAAAGCCGGCCGGAATGCCCTGGCCGATGGCACCGCCGGTGTTGGTCAACACCCGGTGACGCGCCGCACCGGCCGAAGCGGTGAAGAACGGGTAACCGCAGGTGCCGCCCTCGATGGACACGATGCAATCGTGGGTCAGGGCGGCGGACAGCACCCGGCCGATGGACTGCGGCGACAGCGCGTCTTCAGCCGGCGGCATCTCGATGCCTTGCGGCACAGGCACATGGGCCGGCGCCTGCAGGGCATCGGCCACGGCGCTGAGCGCGCCGACCACGTCGTCACCGACCTCGGCCAGCGACAGCAGCCGGTCACGCTCGGCCAGCCGCGAGGCGATGCCTTCGTAGCCGAAGTAGCTGATCGGCTCCGACACACCGGCGCAGACCACCAGGTCGTACCTGTCGAGAATCTCGATGGCCACTTCCGGGAAGTACGGCAGGCGGTCGAGATCCGGCAGGCCGCCACCGCGATGGCTGACCCGCGGGAAGGTTTCCGCGAACAGGCGCACGCCCGGCAGCTGCGCCAGGCGGCCGGCAGCCTCCAGCCCCTGGACCGACAGCCCGCTGTCACCGACGATGAACACCAGGCGCTTGCCGGCCCTGAGGGCGGCCACCACCTGCTCGACCTTGTCAGCGGCCAGACGGCGAACCGGCGCCTGCAGCGGCGCGAAGCGCGCGGCACCAGCCGACACCTGATTGGCCTGCAGGTCCATCGGCAGGATCAGGCTGGCGATCTGCCCGCGTGGCTGCCAGGCGGCCTGCACGGCGCTCTGGAAATCCTCGCCAACCCGCTCGGCACTGCGCGAGGTGCGCACCCAGCCGGATACCGCGCCGGCCAGGGCTTCGATGTCGCTGGCCAGGGGTGGATCGTAGTTGACGTGCCAGGAGGCGTGGTCGCCGATCACGTTGACGATCGGCGTGTTGGCGCGGCGGGCGTTGTGCAGGTTGGCAATGCCGTTGGCGAAGCCCGGGCCGAGGTGGGTCAGGGTCATGGCCGGCTTGCCGGCGATGCGTCCGTAACCGTCGGCGGCGCCGGTACATACGCCCTCGAACAGCGACAGCACGGGTTTGAGCATCAGCGCAGGGTGCTTCGCGATGGCCGCCACCAGGGGAATCTCGGTAGTCCCCGGGTTGGCAAAGCAGTACTCGACTCCGCTGGCGGCAGCGGCCTCGATCAGTAATTCGGCACCATTCATTGGTCTGGCCTCGCAGGCATATTTTGTTTTGAGATTTATTCCATCAAACAAAATAACCAACAAGTTATTTTTAGCGATTTACTCAAAATACGAGACAAATGAGATTTTTATAGGTAATTTGACAATCGATTATCGGCCTACGGAACTGCCTGCCCTCGCCTGCTCGACCAGGCCGCCTTGTCGGCAGGTATCCTGGGGCGCCATGGTGGTCAGGTCGGCAAACGCTGGCGGCACGAGGCCGCTGCGCAAGGAGTGATATGAGCAGCTTGAGCAAGACCCTGGGGGTGCTGGACCTGTTCGGCCCCGAGCAACTGCAGGTGGATCCGGAGACCATCGCCGCGCGCATGGGGTTGTCGCGGGCCACGGTGTACCGCTACGTGAAGGACCTCTGCGAGGCGGGCCTGTTGACCCGCGTGGGCGCCGGCAGCTATGGCCTGGGGCCGCGGATCATCGAGCTGGACTGGATGATGCGCCAGTACGACCCGATTCTCAGCGCCGGCCGCGAGCTGATGCACGAGCTGGCCGACAAGACCGGCCTGGCGGTGTTCGCCAGCGTTTTCTACACGGCCACATCATCAACACCTACATCACCGAATCCCACGACGCCTCGCACTTCGCCTTTGGCCGCGGCCACCCGCTGCCGCTGTTTCGCGGCGCACAGTCCAAGGTGCTGGTGGCCTCGCAGAAGGGCAAACGCCTGCAGAAGCTCCATGAAGAGATCGCCCGCGACCCCAGCAACCCCTACAGCACCTGCAGCTGGTCGGAGTTCGCGCGGATGGCCAAGAAGATCCGCAAGGACGGCTACAGCATCACCCACGACGAGCTCAACACCGGGCACACCGGTATCGCCGCGCCCATCGTCAGTGTCGACGAGAAGGAAGTGATGGGCAGTATTTCGGCAGTGGGCACCACGGCCAATTTCCGCCTGCTACGCCAGGAGACGGTGCTCGACATGCTGATCGAAACCACCAGACAGATCGCCCGGAACATGCACGCCCAGCGCTCGATACCGACTGCCTGAAGCGGATGAGGGATAGGAAAATCGACTGCCCGCAAGCGGGCAGTCGTGCGACCAAGTGCGTGGAGCGGATCGCCAAGAGGGTCAGGTGAAACGCTGCTTGGGTGGCGCGTAGTTCACGATCTTCATGCTGGGCTTTAGCTATTGACTGCAACGCGGCGGTAGCGGCCGGTGAATGCGTGGCTTTTGTGGGAGGGGCTTTAGCCCCGAGCTCTTTGTTTGCCTTAATAAAAAACCCGCGGCTAAAGCCGCTCCCACGAGTTCGCTGGGTGTCTGCTTTCGCGGGCGGATTCAATTGGTCAACGCAACACCATAATTCCTGTGTAAGCAGGTAGGAGTGTTGCAGATGAAGCAAAGACCTCGAATCTATTACACCGAAAGCCAGAAAGCGCTGATGTGGGCGCACTGGAGAAGAGGAGACTCTCTCCAGCAGATCGCCCAGCTCTTTGATCGCAACCACTCCTCGATACAGCGCATTTTGGCGCAGACAGGAGGGATACGACCGCCGATACGTAAACGCTCAAGG
>Ga0209371_1000435_pt1 | contig 42480 bp, 35 predicted proteins | sample AgamicAtAmrz_FD_187165 | JGI IMG/M metagenome (GOLD analysis project Ga0209371, IMG submission 187165) | Agave microbial communities from Guanajuato, Mexico - At.Am.rz (SPAdes) (version 2) | ecosystem: Host-associated > Plants > Roots > Rhizosphere | place: Guanajato, Mexico | collected 2012-06-07
ACCTCACGAAGGAATCCGCTTTTGCACAAACTGTTTAACTGGTCTTTATCAGCTTTGAGGAGTGCTTTAGCGAGCCTTTTATAGGACTCAAGTTCGTCATCCTCGATTTCTTTCGTACTTTTGTCACTAAGGCGGCTTTTAACCCAGCCATCGTAAAAAAAGAGGTGGTGACCAAACATAAAGAAAATAATGGTTCTCGCTCCACCTCTTTTTCCCTCATGCAGCGATACCCTTTTCTTAATGACGCCACTACCCAAATTTGCCTCAAACTCACCGCGTATCACTTGCTCAGCGATGTCATGCAAAATGCGCTCGGTCAGGCCAATTTTCTTAAAGCTCTTGTCGAACCGCTTGTGTACATAAACAGTCAAATCCCTGACCTCTGGTTTTATGCAGTATAGTAACCATTATTATAATAATGGTTATAGTGAAGGCAATAGATTCAGTTCTGATGTCTGTGACAAAGACATGCTTTTTCTTTCCGTACGTTTATCGCTGGCATTAGGCCCATCAGCAATACACCCATGGACCCGAAAAGATCATGCCTGCCACAAACTAACGATGGTAAGTATCATTTTCTGACAGCGTCACGGCCGGTGCATCCACCGTCACCCGGTCAAAAACCAGCTTATTCACCCCGGCGATTTTGCCAAACTCCTGCGCCTGCAAACCGATCTCACTGAAACAAAGCCCCTCAATCGGACGTTCGCTCGCCCCTTCAATAAAAAATGCCCGCGAAAAAGCGCCTGGCTGCGTCAGCTTGCTGCTGATATGGCTAATAGTAATATCTTCCACCTGCGTTAAACCCGCTGCGCCTTCCACGCCGTCAGCCAGCTTTCGCCAGTGTGGTGGTTGTTCTGTACCGACAGCCTGCTCGCCGTAGCTGTACTGCGGGAACCAGTTCAGCTGCAGCATAAAGGGATAGCAAACATCTTCCAGCGTCAGATGGCGAACCGTCACGTTCTTGATCCAGCCGCCGCGATTGCGGGCTGACTTAATGCGGAATCCTACGCCAGTGCCGGAAAAATGGTTGTGCTCAATCAGGACATCTTCAATACCGCCGGAGGTCTCGCTGCCCAGCGTAATGCCTGAGCCTTTCAATAAAGTGCAGTGACGGATAACGATCTCGCGCGCTGTTCTCGCCAGCTGCTGTGCTTCCGCGCCGCGCCCAGATTTCACACAGATATTGTCGTCATTGCAGGAAACCGTACAGCCTTCGACGCGCACCTGCTGGCTGGAGTCGATATCAATACCGTCTGTACTTGGGCCGGTTGAGTTTTGCACGCTGAGCCGCTGCAAAACCACTTGTTTTGAATAACAGATATGGACATTCCAGAAGCCGGACTCACGCGACGTAAAGCCATCCAGCGTGACCGACTCACTCTTATATACCACCAGGTTACGCGGACGCTCGCAGTCGTAATCCACCACCCAGCGCAGACCGCGCTGGCTATAGTCAGCGAGCATGCCGCCGTTCTCATCGTCGCCCCAGAATTTGTGCCACCAGACAGCACCCTGACCATCAATAGTGCCGTTTCCGCTGATGGTGACATTGTGGCAGTGATTCACGTTCAGTATCGCCGCGGGCCAGACCATATCAATGCCCGCGACGCGCGTTTCAATCCTGGGATAGTCTTCCAGCCGCTGGCTGCCGAGCAACACGGCATTGTCTGCCAGCTCCAGCGTCAGGTTGCTTTTTAAAAACAGCGAGCCGGTCAGAAAGCGGCCCGCGGGGATCCGGACGGTATCACCAGCCGCCGCGCTGTCGATAGCACGCTGTATCGCCTGGGTGGAAAGGGTAGTGGCGTCCGGGACGGCATCGAAATCTATTACGTTTATAGTTGCCATTTTTTCTGCCTGTAGTGGTAGGAGAGGGTAAAGATGGAGCGCTGAACATAGCACTCTCAAACAGGGCGTTTATTGTTTGCGATCAGGCAGGTTTCGCCGTCGTCAGTCTGGCAGGTCGATAAATAAGAAAAGGGCGCGCATCCGTGAAATAACCCAAGGGTGCGCGCTTATCAATTACAGCGTTTTCAGCCCCACCGCCGGAATATTGCGGCCGTAGTAAATCTCGCGCATCTCTTTCCACAGCAGGTCGGTAATGCGCTTATGCTCTTCCGGTCTGAGATCTTCAGGACGGGTATTAAACAGGTAGTGCTTCAGCTCAAACTCTTTCAGCAGCATCTTGGTGTGAAAGATATTTTCCTGATAAACGTTCACATCCACCATGTCATACATCGCCTTCATGTCTTCCGACATAAAGTTTTGAATCGAATTGATCTCATGGTCGATAAAGTGTTTTACGCCGTTCACGTCGCGGGTAAAACCGCGTACGCGATAGTCAACGGTAACGATGTCTGACTCCAGCTGGTGGATCAGGTAATTCAGCGCCTTCAGCGGTGAAATCACGCCGCAGGTAGAGACTTCAATATCGGCGCGGAAAGTGCACAAACCACCTTCAGGATGGCTTTCCGGGTAGGTGTGCACGCAGATATGGCTCTTATCGAGGTGCGCCACAACGGAATTAGGCAGCGGGCCAGGATGCTCCGAATTGTCGATGTCCCGAGGATCGATCGGCTCTTCGCTCACCAGAATGGTGACGCTGGCGCCCTGTGGCTCATAATCCTGGCGTGCGATATTCAGCACGTTCGCGCCGATAATCGAGCAGGTTTCGGTCAGGATCTCGGTCAGACGATTAGCGTTGTACTGCTCGTCGATATAGGCGATATAGCCATCGCGCTCGGCTTCAGTATTCGCATAACAAATATCGTAAATACAAAAACTCAGGCTTTTGGTCAGGTTGTTGAAGCCATGCAGTTTAAGCTTTTGCAATTTGGTTCACCTCCTTATAAAGGCTGTCTAGCAGATATTGCGGTAGCGCGAAACTGCCGCTATGGATAGCTGGATTGTAGTAGCGGCACGCCAGGCCTGCGTCATCAAATCGCGCCTGCAAGGTGGCAAGATCGAGTTGACGCAACGCCGGGTTATCGCTTGCCCAGGCGAAAGTCATAATGCCGCCGTAATAGGTCGGGATCGCCGCCTGGTAAAAGCTGACGTCCTTGAAGTAGTGGCTGAGCTTGCGGTGGCTGTTGATAGCTTCGTCCTGTTGCAGGAAGCAGACGCCGTTCTGCGCCACGAAAATGCCGCCGGGATTCAGCGCGTTTTTACAGCCCGCGTAGAACTCGGAGGTGAACAGACTCTCGCCCGGACCGACAGGATCGGTGCAGTCAGAGATGATCACGTCGAATTTTTCCTGCGTCTGATTAACGAAGTTTACGCCGTCGTCGATTACCAGATTGAGACGCGGATCGTTAAAGGCACCCTGGCTGTGGTCAGGCAGATATTGCTGGCAGAAGGTGACGACGCCAGCGTCGATCTCCACCATCGTAATGCTTTCCAACTGCTGATGGCGCGCCACTTCGCGCAGCATCGCGCCGTCGCCGCCGCCGATAATCAGCACGCGCTTCGCCGCACCGTGCGCCAGCAGCGGCACATGGGTCATCATTTCGTGGTAGATAAATTCGTCGCGCTCGGTGGTCTGTACGACGCCATCCAGCGCCATTACGCGGCCCATTTGCGCGTTTTCGAAGATGATTAAATCCTGATGCGCCGTCTTTTCCCGGTAAAGCTGTTTGTCGACCGTGAAATACTGTCCGAAACCGGTATGAAGGGTTTCATACCACATTTCTTTTTGCGCCATGATGGACTCCTCTCTGATGACGTTGCCATGAAAAAGAGCGGCACATCATAACCAGAACTGACCGTGCATGCACGGTCAAATGTTCAGCAGGGGAGCGGGGTGCGGGTTATTTTACGTAGGCGAGCAGGCTCAGAGAATCGCGCGCCAGCGACTTGCATTTCTTGTCATTGGTGATGGCGATGCCGCTCAAATCTTTATAGCTTGCTTCGCCCAGCGCCTTCATGTTGTAGCTGGCGTAGTTGCTCAAATCCCAGCGGTTTTGCTGGGCAAAAAATACCAGCGCCTTGCGGATTTGCGCATCAGGCAGATCCTGATAGCCGCAATCATTTTTCAGATAAACAAACACGGCGGTGAGATCGGCCAGATCTTCTGCTTCGGATTCGCTCAGGGCAAAACTGGTGGAGGAGAAGCCAAGGAGTCCTGCCAGTAACAGGATCTTGATGCTTTTCTTCATAGTAATTCTCATTCATTAATCGTCCTGTGACGATAGCACAGAGAATGGCAGGATTCCGATTATTTTGCCGTTAACGCTAGTGTGGCGGCTTTTTTCAGGCGTTTCCGCTATCAAAGCTTGACCCTCCCGCAGGGTAAGGGTTTAGGCTGTGGCTTCTCTTATCACACGGATGAATAAGCTATGCATCGTCGCCATTTCCTTAAACTGACCGCAGCGCTGAGCGCGGCCGGGGCGCTGCCGCTCTGGAGCCGTTCCCTGATGGCAGCCAGCCGCCCATTGCTACCGGTTCCTCCACGGCTGGAGGCGGATCCGCGCGGCCAGTTCCAGATTACCGCCATGACGGGCACCAGCCAGTGGCAGGGTAAGGATGTGCCCACCTGGGGCTACAACGGTGGTTTGCTCGGCCCGGCCATTGTGCTGCGGCGCGGCAAAACGGCGACGGTCAATATCCATAACCGGCTGCCGGAAGCGACGACGCTGCACTGGCACGGGCTGGCAATCCCCGGTGACGTTGACGGCGGCCCAATGGCGCATATCGAACCCGGCACCACGCGCCAGGTGAGTTTTACGCCCGATCAGCCTGCCGCGACCTGCTGGTTCCATCCGCATCTGCACGGCAAAACTGGCCATCAGGTGGCGCAGGGGCTGGCGGGCCTGATCCTGCTGCAGGACGATGAAACCGATAAGCTGCGCCTGCCGACGCAGTGGGGCTCAGACGATGTGCCGCTGATTTTCCAGGATAAACGGCTGACGCAGGATGGCAGCCGTATCGACTATGAGCTCGACATCATGAGCGCGGCGGTCGGCTGGTTTGGCGATATGATGCTGACCAACGGCGTGCAGTACCCGCAGCAGGCGGTGCCGCGCGGCTGGCTGCGGCTGCGGCTGCTGAACGGCTGCAATGCGCGTTCGCTGCATATCGCCACCAGCGATAACCGGCCGCTCTATGTTATCGGCAGCGACGGCGGACTGCTGGCGGAGCCGGTAAAGGTGGCATCGCTGCCGCTGCTGCCGGGTGAACGTTTTGAAGTGATGGTGGACACCTCTGACGGCAAGACGTTCGATATCGTTACCCTGCCGGTAGAGCAGATGGGCATGACGCTGGCCCCGTTCGACCAGCCGCTGCCGCTGGTGCAGATCCTGCCGCTGCGCGTGATGGCGAGCGCAACGCTGCCAGACCAGCTGGTGCAGCTGCCGCCGATCCCCTCAGCTGAAGGGTTGAATACGCGCTGGCTACAGCTGATGATGGATCCCCAGCTTGACCAGCAAGGCATGGCGGCGCTGATGCAGCGCTACGGCGATAAGTCGATGGGCAAGGCGGGCGGGCATCATGTCATGCCATCAGGCGGTGATGAGACGATGGCAATGGACGGACACGATATGTCGATGCATGGTGCTCATGGAGCCGCACCCAAAGGTTACGACTTCCATAATGGCAACAAGATCAACGGCCAGGCCTTTAATATGGCGAAGCCGATGTTTAACGTTGCGCCCGGCCAGCTGGAGAAGTGGACCATTTCCGGTGAAGGCGACAAGATGCTGCACCCGTTCCATATTCACGGCACGCAGTTCCGTATTCTCTCCGAGAACGGCAAGCCACCCGCACCGCACCGTCAGGGCTGGAAAGATATGGTTAACGTCGACGGCTGGCGCAGCGAAGTGCTGGTGCGCTTCGATCACCGCGCCGCCGCCGAACACGCCTATATGGCGCACTGCCATCTGCTGGAACATGAAGACACCGGCATGATGCTGGGCTTCACCGTCGGCTGATCAGGCTTTTTCCAGTGCCAGACGAATGTCCTCCACCAGATCGCCGGCGTTCTCAATGCCGATTGAGAGGCGGATGGTGGCGTCGCTAATGCCGATGCGCTGGCGCACTGCTTCCGGCACGCCGGAATGGGTGGTGCTGCCGGGATGGCTGGCGAGCGACTCGGTACCGCCCAGGCTCACCGCCTGCTTAAACAGACCCAGCGCGTTGAGGAAACGGAACGCGGCTGGCTGTCCGCCGACAATATCAAACGAGAAGGTCGAGCCAGCGCCGCTGCACTGCTGGCGATAAGTGCGGCCTTCCGGGCTGTTCTCATCGAGATAGGGCAGCCATTGCAGCTTCGCCACCTTTTCGTGGTCGCGCAGAAACGCCGCCACCGCTTCGGCGTTCTGCCAGGCTTTCTCCATGCGCAGCGACAGCGTCTCCAGCGAACGGCCAATCATCCAGCTGGAGTGCGGATCGAGCTGCGTACCGATGGCGCTGCGCAGCGAGCGGATCTGGGTAATCAGCGCTTTGCTGCCCATCGCCGCACCGGCAATTAAATCGGAGTGGCCGCCAACATATTTGGTCAGCGAGTAGAGCGAGATATCAGCCCCAAAATTGAGCGGGCGCTGGAACAGCGGGCCAAGCAGCGTATTGTCGCAGGCTACCACCGGACGCGATCCCTGCTGCTGGGCAATCTCGTCGGCGATGCGCGCGATCAGCGCAATATCCACCAGGCTGTTGGTCGGGTTAGCGGGCGTCTCGATCAGGATCAGCGCCACGCGGCCGAGTCCCAGCGCCTTCTGCGCGGCGGCACGCACTTTCTCCTCATCGGTGCCGTCGCTGAAGCCGACCGGCTCAATATTGAGATTGTGCAGGGTCTTGCTCAGCAGCGTCTCAGTGCCACCATACAGCGGCTGCGAGTGCAGGATGACATCGCCGGGCCGTGCAAAGGTGAGCAGCGTGGTGGAGATCGCCGACATCCCCGATGAGAACAGCGCACAGCTCTCGGCCTCTTCATAGATCGCCAGCCGATCTTCAACGATTTCACTGTTGGGATGGTTAAAGCGCGAATAAACCAGCCCGCCGCTTTTGCCTTCTGGCGGCTCGCGGCGTCCGGCAACGTAATCAAAGAAATCGCGGCCCTCTTCGGCACTGTTAAACACAAAGGTTGAGGTCAGGAACACCGGCGGTTTTACCGCGCCTTCCGACAGGCGCGGATCGTAGCCGTAGTTCAGCATCTGGGTTTCGGGGTGCAGCTTGCGATCGCCAATATGGGTTTTTTTACTGGAGTTGTGGGACATGGGATCTCCTGCTCAGCGCAGTTGTAAGGTAACGATATGTTGAGCATAGGCTAGCATGTAGAGGATTGTTCTGTTAAAGGCCGGGAAGTTCTAAGTTAATATCATCTGGTTGCAGAGAAGCCGCGCTGCATCTCGCCGCATCTGGCAAGCTGTGGTACTCTCCTGCGAATCGCTATCCGCTCAGGTCTGGGCGGGTTCCCCTTGTTCATCCGCTGCTGAGGATGGACGAATCCTTTAAAATCAACGAGAAGTGCAGGTTTTGAAACATACTGTTGAAGTGATGATTTCCAGAGAGGCGATCGCGGCGCGTATTGCTGAACTGGGTAAAGAGATTTCCGAGCGCTATCGCGACAGCGGCAGCGAGATGGTGCTGGTTGGGCTGCTGCGCGGCTCCTTTATGTTTATGGCCGATCTCTGCCGCGCCGTCGACGTACCACACGAAGTCGATTTTATGACCGCGTCCAGCTACGGCAGCGGCATGTCGAGCTCGCGCGATGTGAAAATCCTCAAGGATCTCGATGAAGACATTCGCGGCAAAGACGTGCTGATCGTGGAAGACATCATCGACTCCGGCAACACGCTGAGCAAAGTGCGCGAGATCCTGCGCCTGCGCGAGCCGAAATCCCTCGCCATCTGTACGCTGCTGGATAAGCCCGAGCGCCGCGAAGTGGATGTGACAGTAGAGTATGTCGGCTTCGCCATTCCTGACGAGTTCGTGGTTGGCTTCGGCATCGACTACGCCCAGCGCTATCGTCATCTGCCCTATATCGGCAAAGTGGTGCCGCTCGAGTCCTGAGTCTGACCGCACAATCTTCCAAGGCCGAGCGCATCGGCCTGGTGTAGGCTGTGCTCCGTTACAGGAGTTCAGCCTGTACCTCCGCAAAAAAATGCCCATCCAGGAAGATTTTACGCTCAGGGTGGCTCATCATAAGTAGCAACGTTGCGGCGACATCGCGCCAGCCAGCGGCTCGCTATGTCTGTTACGACACACCGACATTAAAACAGGATATGGATTCGGAATGACTTATGCACTGGAACTTTCCCGGCTGACCAAGACTTATTCCGGCGGCGTACAGGCGCTGAAAGGGATAGATCTTAACGTCGAAGCCGGTGATTTTTATGCGCTGCTGGGACCAAACGGCGCAGGTAAATCAACCACCATTGGGATTATCAGTTCGCTGGTAAATAAATCAGGCGGCAGCGTGCACGTGTTCGGCCATGACCTCGAAAAAGATATGGTCAACGCCAAACGCCAGCTTGGGCTGGTGCCGCAGGAGTTCAACTTCAACCCGTTTGAGACTGTGCTGCAAATTGTGGTCAACCAGGCGGGTTATTACGGCGTTGAGCGCCGTGAAGCGCAGCAGCGCGCAGAGAAGTACCTGACCCAGCTCGATCTGTGGGGCAAGCGCAACGAGCGTGCGCGCATGCTTTCCGGCGGCATGAAGCGTCGTCTGATGATCGCCCGTGCGCTGATGCACGAACCGAAACTGCTGATCCTCGACGAGCCCACAGCAGGCGTCGATATTGAGCTGCGCCGCTCTATGTGGACCTTCCTCAAAGAGCTGAATGAAAAAGGCACCACCATTATTTTGACGACGCACTATCTGGAAGAGGCAGAAATGCTGTGCCGCAATATCGGCATTATCCAGAGCGGCGAGCTGGTGGAAAACACCTCGATGAAAGGGCTGCTGGCGAAGCTACAGTCGGAAACCTTTATTCTCGATCTTGCGCCGGGCAGTGCGCTGCCGACGCTGGAAGGGTTCCAGTATCGTCTGGTGGACGCCTCAACGCTGGAAGTGGAAGTAATGCGCGAGCAGGGCCTGAACAGCGTGTTTAGCCAGCTCAGCGCGCAGGGCGTGCAGGTACTAAGTATGCGTAATAAAGCGAACCGCCTGGAAGAGCTGTTTGTCAGCCTGGTGCAGGGCAAAGGAGTGAAAGCATGACACATTTGTACTGGGTGGCGCTGAAAAGTATCTGGGCCAAAGAGATCAACCGTTTCGCCCGCATCTGGATCCAGACGCTGGTGCCGCCGGTGATCACCATGACGCTCTACTTTATTATTTTCGGCAACCTGATCGGCTCACGCATCGGCGATATGCACGGCTTTAGCTATATGCAGTTTATCGTGCCGGGCCTGATTATGATGGCGGTGATCACCAACGCCTATGCCAACGTCGCCTCATCGTTCTTTAGCGCCAAGTTCCAGCGCAATATTGAAGAGCTACTGGTGGCACCGGTGCCGACACATATCATTATTGCCGGTTATGTCGGCGGCGGCGTGGCGCGCGGTCTGTGCGTTGGCGTGCTGGTGACGGCGATTTCGCTGTTCTTTGTGCCGTTCCACGTCCACTCCTGGACCATGGTGGCGGTGACGCTGCTGCTGACGGCGATCCTGTTTTCGCTGGCGGGTCTGCTGAACGCAGTGTTTGCGCGTACCTTTGACGATATCAGCCTGATCCCGACCTTTGTGCTGACACCGCTGACCTATCTGGGCGGGGTGTTTTACTCGCTGACGCTGCTGCCACCGTTTTGGCAGGCGGTGTCGAAGCTTAACCCGATCGTCTATATGATTAGCGGCTTCCGCTTCGGCTTCCTCGGCATTAACGATGTGCCGCTGGTATTTACCCTGTCGGTGCTGATCGCCTTTATCGTGGCGTTCTATATCCTGGTCTACGTGCTGATCCAGCGCGGTCGCGGCCTGCGTACCTGATAAAAAAAGCAGCCAGATGGCTGCTTTTTTCTTTTACTGAGCCGGTTCACGTCGCCCACGTACGCACATCAGCCTCAGGCAACCTGCACCGGCAGCGCTTTCGCCAGGCGCTTCATCTCATTCTCGCCCTCAAAATAAGCAACTTTCGGCTGCCACTGGCGCGCTTCCGCATCTTCTACCTGCACGTAAGAGCAGATAATCAGAATATCGCCCTCGCAGGCGCAGCGCGCCGCCGCACCGTTCACCGAAATAATCTTCGATCCGCGCTCGGCGGCGATGGCGTAGGTGGAAAAGCGCTGGCCATTGGTAACGTTATAAATATCGATGGCTTCATATTGCAGAATGCCCGACGCGTCGAGGAAGTCCTGATCGATGGCGCAGGAACCTTCGTAGTTCAAATCTGCCTGGGTCACCTTCACGCGGTGCAGCTTGCCTTGTAAAACGGTACGAATCATAAAAGACCTTATTGTTCTTTCTGACAATGACCTGCGCTTACTGCGTGAGGTCGACCTGTTGATTATCAATCAGACGCGCTTTGCCCAGCCATGCCGCCATCAGGATCACCGCGCGACGGCTCTCGACCGTCAGCGGCTCCAGCGTATCGGCGTCGCAGATGGCAAGCCCGTCCGGGCGTAATCCTTTCTCGCTAAGCTCCGCCTCAGCGGCTTCAATAATCTCTTCGATATGGCGCTCGCCGTTGGCGAGGCGCGCCGCCATACCGTTCATCACCTGCGCCAGAACCGGCGCGAGCTGACGCTCATCTTCGGTGAGGTAGCCGTTGCGCGAACTGAGCGCCAGGCCGTCTTTGGCGCGCACCGTCGGCACGCCGACAATCTCGATATCGAAGCCCATATCCGCCACCATCTTGCGGATGATCGCCAGCTGCTGAAAATCCTTCTCGCCAAAGCAGGCGATATCGGGCTGCACCAGATTAAACAGCTTACTGACGATAGTGGCGACGCCGCGAAAATGGCCGGGACGGCTGGCGCCTTCCAGCAGCGACGAGAGCACCGGCACCTCGACAAAGGTCTGGTTCGCCAGCCCGTGCGGATAAACCTCTGCCGGCGCGGGCGCGAATACCACATCGACGCTGCGGCGATTCAGCTTCTCGCAATCTTCCTGTAGCGTGCGCGGGTAGCGCGCCAGATCGTCGGCGCGATCGAACTGCATCGGGTTGACGAAAATCGACACCACGACAATATCGCCGCGCTCGCGCGCCTCGTCTACCAGCGTTAAATGGCCGTCATGCAGGTTGCCCATGGTCGGCACCAGCGCGATGCGTTTTCCTGCCTGCCGCCAGCGACGAATTTCACGGCGCAGCATCGGCAGCGTTTCAATGATCAGCACGGTAAGGCTCCCTAATTACTGGAAACTGTGTTCAGCCGCAGGATAGGTTCCCGCTTCAACTTCGGCGATATAGTGACGGATAGCGGCGCGTATGTCGCCCGCCTCGGCGAGAAAGTTCTTCGCGAATTTCGGGATATGGCCGCCGGTAATGCCGAAGGCGTCATGCATCACCAGAATCTGGCCGTCGGTGACGTTGCCTGCGCCGATGCCGATCACCGGGATCGTCAGCGCCTGGGTGATACGCTGCGCCAGCGAAACCGGCACGCACTCCAGCACCATCAGCTGCGCGCCCGCCGCTTCCAGCGCCAGCGCGTCGGCCAGCAGCCGCTCGGCGGCCGCCTCGTCGCGGCCCTGCACCTTATAGCCGCCGAAAATATTCACCGACTGCGGCGTCAGGCCGAGGTGGCCGCACACCGGCACCGCGCGCTCGGTCAGCATGCTCACCGTTTCCGCCAGCCATGCGCCGCCCTCCAGCTTCACCATATTGGCGCCGGCGCGCATCAGCTGCGCGGCGCTGTCGAAGGTTTGCTGCGGCGTGGCGTAGCTCATAAAGGGCAGGTCGGCCATCACCAGCGCCTGCGGCGCGCCGCGGCGGACGGCGGCGGTGTGATAGGCGATATCGGCGACGGTGACCGGCAGCGTCGACTCATGACCCTGAACGGTCATGCCGAGCGAATCGCCGATCAGCATCACCTGGATGCCTTCATTGGCGAACAGGCGGGCAAAGCTGAAATCGTAGGCGGTCAGGGTGGCGAACTTACGTCCGCTCGCTTTCCACTGACGCAGATGAGAAATAGTGGTGGGTTTCATTGCGCTCTCAACTCAGGTATTTCAGATGGGCGCAGTGTACTGGATAGCGCGAGAGAGCGGAATCTCCCGCGTATCAATCTGTGCGGCGTCAGCCGTGCCAGGGGCGAAGGGCGCTGGCGTCGAGGGGCGCCAGCAGATCGCGCAGCGGGCGGCCGTCCGGCAGCGTCGCGTCGGGCGCGATCTCCAGCAGCGGCACCAGCATAAAGGCGCGGTTGTGCATATCGTAGTGCGGCACGATCAGACGCGGCGTGTTGAGGCGCAGCTGGCCGAAGAGCAGGATATCGATGTCGAGCGTGCGCGGCCCCCAGCGTTCCGCTTTGCGCACGCGGCCGTGCTCAAGCTCAATACGCTGAGTGTGATCCAGCAGCGCTTCCGGCGCGAGAGTGGTCTCCAGCGCCACCGCCGCGTTCAGGTAATCGGGCTGATCCGGCGGCCCGTAAGGCGGCGTGCGGTAGAAAGAGGAGGTGGCGACGCGCGCCGTCTCCGGCAGCGCGTCGAGCGCCCGCAGCGCCGCGTCGACCTGTTGCAGCGGATCGGCAAGGTTGCTGCCGAGCGCCAGGTAGACGCGTGTCACGATGCGTTCTGGCTGTCGCGGCGGGGCGCGGCGGGGCGGCGGCGCGGACGACGCGTTTTGCGGCGCGGCGCCGGGTCGTCGCCCAGCGTATTGAGCATGGTTTTCTGCTGCGTCGGCGCGGCAGCCTGGAATTCGCCCCACCAGTGGCTGAGGCGGATCAATTCCGGGTTGTTCTCGACCTCGGCGCGCAGCGCCAGCAGATCGTAGGCGGCGCGGAACTTCGGATGCTCCATCAGCTTCCAGGCGCGTTTGCCGTGGCGGCGCGACATGCGCAGCTGCAGCTGCCAGATATCGCGGATCAGCGTGGTGATGCGTTTCGGGATCGCCAGCGCGCGGCAGGCTTCATCCAGCGTATCGTTCATCGCCATCGCGAAGGCATCGAAATAGGTCAGGCCGCTCTCCTGCGCAATACGCTGTGCCGCTTCGAGCTGCGGATACCAGAACATCGCCGCAAACAGGAAGGCCGGATTGACGCGCATATCGTTGTGGATGCGGTTATCGGTGTTTTTCAGCACCTGCGCCACCATCCGCTCCATATAGCTATCGCCATCTTCGGTGAAGTTGCGCGTAATGGTAGGGAACAGCGGCTGGAACAGCTGAAACTCGCGCAGCTTGATATAGGTGCTGTAGCCGTAGCCCGCCTGCAGCAGCTTCAGCGCCTCTTCAAACAGGCGCGCCGGCGGGATATCGCGCAGCAGCGTGGCGAGACGCGGAATCGGCTCGGCGGTTTCCGCCGCGATGGTCATATCGAGCTTGGCGGCGAAGCGCACCACGCGCAGCATACGCACCGGATCTTCGCGGTAGCGCGTCTCGGGATCGCCAATCAGGCGAATGATGCCCTGCTGCAGATCCTGCAGGCCGCCGACGTAGTCGCGTACGGTAAAGTCGGCGACGTTGTAATAGAGGCTGTTGATCGTCAGGTCGCGGCGCTGCGCATCGTCTTCGATGCTGCCGAAGATATTGTCGCGCAGCAGCATGCCGCTCTGGGCGCGCTGCGACTGATTGCGATCCTCTTCGACGTCCTCTTCAGGCTGATGATGGCCGCGGAAGGTCGCGACTTCAATCACTTCAGGCCCGAACATAACGTGCGCCAGACGGAAGCGACGCCCGACCAGACGGCAGTTGCGGAAAAGCTTGCGCATCTGCTCTGGCGTGGCGTTGGTGGTGATATCGAAGTCCTTGGGCTTTTTACCCAGCAGCAGGTCGCGAACGCCACCGCCCACCAGATAGGATTCATAGCCTGCTTTGTTCAGGCGATAGAGTACCTTGAGGGCATTTTCGCTAATGTCTTTGCGCGAGATGTTATGGCTCTCACGAGGGATAATGGTCATCTGATGACGCTCAGTTTCAACCTCGACAGGCGCCTCCTCATCACGCATGAGGACTTTCCGGCAAAAATTAGCAACTCGGGTAAAAATGGGACACCTCGACAGCGACGTAAAGTGGTGTAAATAAAATCAGCGGCTAATCATAGCCTGTTGCGAATCATTTAGGAATGGTGTTGTCGGCTCAGCCGGTTTCAGGGCGTTCTCCCGGGGTATCAAAGCGATATTCCACTGCGAGACCGCGCTTTCCAGCAGTTTCTCCTGCGTTTCGTCTTCCCATTCTGGCGCGACAGGCTGCCCCAGAAAGCGCAGCGCCTGCACCAGCAGCGGTCGCGGGTCCCCGGCGGGGAGCGAGGGGGCATGATTCTGCTTCGACAGTTTATTGCCGTCAGGATTGATCGCCAGCGGCAAATGCAAATATGCAGGCAGCGGCCAGCCGAACTGCTGATACAGCGCAATTTGCCGGACCGTCGGCTCAATCAAATCCGCCCCGCGCACGATCTCCGTTACGCCCTGAAAATGGTCGTCGACCACCACCGCAAGGTTATAGGCGAACAGGCCGTCGCGGCGATGGATAATAAAATCCTCCTGCGCCAGGCGCGCATCCACCGCTAAATGTCCATGCAGCCGATCGTCGAAGCTAAAAACCGGCGTGTGCTGGCGTAGACGCAGCGCGGCGTTTTCCGGCCCCAGCTGGCGATCGCGGCAGTGGCCGTCATAGAACCCGCCGATCTGCTGGATGCGGCGACGCGTGCAGGTGCAGTAATAGCTCTGGCGATGCGCCTGCAGCCAGGCCAGCGCCTCGCGATAGGCGTCATGACGCTGCGACTGCCACAGGACGTCGCCGTCCCAGTGCAGGCCGTAGTGCGCCAGCTGATGCAAAATGCGCGTGGCGGCGCCGGGAACTTCGCGTGGCGGATCGATATCTTCGATGCGCACCAGCCAGCGGCCGTTTTGCGCGCGCGCGCTCAGATAGCTGCCAAGGGCGGCAATCAGCGAGCCGAAATGGAGGTCGCCGGAAGGCGAGGGGGCGAAACGCCCGATGCAGGGATGCGTAGACACAGGCTTTAAAAGTCACCGCACAGCGGCACAACAAGGTGCTTTTCCGCAGTGCGGTGAGTCAGGGGTGGCGTTAGCCAGCCATCTGTTTTTCGCGGATTTCTGCCAGCGTCTTGCAGTCGATGCAAAGATCGGCGGTCGGACGCGCTTCCAGACGGCGAATACCGATCTCCACGCCGCAGGACTCGCAGTAGCCGAAGTCGTCATCTTCAACTTTCTTCAGCGTCTTCTCGATCTTCTTGATCAGCTTACGCTCGCGGTCGCGGTTACGCAGTTCAAGGCTGAATTCCTCTTCCTGCGCGGCACGGTCAACCGGATCCGGGAAGTTCGCCGCTTCGTCCTGCATATGCGAGACGGTACGGTCAACTTCATCACGCAGCTGATTGCGCCAGGCTTCCAGAATCTTGCGAAAATGTTGCAGCTGGGCTTCGTTCATATACTCTTCGCCCGGCTTCTCCTGGTATGGCTCCACCCCAGCGATGGCGAGAATACTCAGGGACGATGTTTTACGGTTTTGCCCTTCTTGCATGTTGTTTCTCCTGGATAACACGCACTATACCTTTTGTGGTTCAGCGACAGCGATAACAGTGTCAGGCGGTTGAGTGTAGTCAGTACGCCTCATTTTGCCTGGCAAGATTCGCCGTGGTGCCCACAATCGGGTACATCGATCCCCCTACGGGGAAAAACAGGCCGCTATAAATAACAGAAGCAGTCAAGGTTGGCAATTATTGATGAACGCACCTTGACAAGCCTGTGAGGAACAGCGTATTTGGCGTTTCACTCTGCACATTCTTACCACAACAATTTGCAAAAGATATTACAAGGTTACGGCAACCGGCTTTTTCAGAAACACACCTGCCGGGGATAAGTCTGCGCGATACGCCAGAATCTCTACGCCATCCTGCTGCGCCTGGACCAGTTGGTCTGCGTAACGTGCGTCAATGTGACGCGCGGGGGAGACGTCCTCAATCCCCGAGTGCAGAACCGCAAACAACAAGACAGCCCGATGGCCGGCAGCCGCGACGGCGCTTAGCTCGCGCAGGTGCTTCTGGCCGCGGATCGTCACCGCATCCGGAAAATAGCCTTTTCCTTGATGTAAAAGGGTCACGGACTTGACTTCAATATAGCAGTTGCGCCTGTCGCTTGCCTGAAGCAGGAAGTCAATTCGGCTCTTTTCCGCACCATATTTAACTTCCGCCTGGCATCGTTCATAACCGGATAATTCCGCAAGGCTTTCTGCCAGCAGTGCTTCCTTTACTAGCTGGTTAGCGCGCAGCGTATTCACGCAGATCCAGTGGCCTTGCTGAGTTTCAGTCAGTTCCCAGCTGTGCGGGTACTTGCGCGTCAGGCTATCAGACGTTGAATACCACACCGTATCGCCCGGCGTGGCGCAGCCGGTCATTGCGCCAGTGTTGGCGCAGTGAAGGGTCAGGATATCGCCTTCTGGCGTCACTACGTCGGCAAGAAACCGTTTATAGCGGGTAATCAGGCGGGCAGATTTTAACGGCGGTGAAAACAGCATACGGCTCCAGAGTCAGCTTAGCGGCCAGCTCGCCAGCGCCTGATAGCGCGTGCGGCCTCGCGCATACTGTGACGAAAACAGTGAAAAATGATCCACGCGAAAGCGCCAGTGAAAGCCGCGCGGTGGCAGGGCGATACGCGCCGCCGCGTCGCGCAGCAGCGTCACGTGCGGATGAAACGGCTGGGCGTGCTGGGCGCAGCCGTGGCGCGCCGCCTGCGCGCGCAGCAGATCAGCGAGCTGCAGCAGGCCACGCGGCGGGCGCTGGCAGCCGAGCCACACCACGCGAGGACGCGGCCAGTGCCCGGCGTCGTCCAGATCAAGATCGAAGGCGGGCTGCTGAATGCGCGCCGCCAGCTGTTGCAGTTTCTGCGCGGTATCGCTTTTCACCTCGCCGAGAAAAGCCAGCGTCAGGTGCAGATTAGCCGCCACGATGGGGCGACCGGCGTCATCGGCAAAATTATCGGCGCGCCAGCGCACCAGCTGCTGTTGCAGCGCGTCAGGCAGGCCGATGCCAAAAAACAGGCGTTGTGTCTCCATGGCGGTCTCCGGCAATCCTCACGGATGAGTGCTACAATGCGCGCCATCTTAACACAGGCTGAACGGGAGTTTGCCGTGAGTGATTTACCGGTCAGCGCCGTACTGCCTGACCTGCTTCAGGCGCTCAACACCGCGCCGCAGATTTTGCTGGCGGCCCCGACCGGCGCAGGCAAATCGACCTGGCTGCCGCTGCAGCTGTTGCAGCAGGCAACGCTGCCGGGCCGTATTATTATGCTGGAGCCGCGTCGGCTGGCGGCGCGCAACGTGGCGCAGCGGCTGGCCGAGCAGCTGGGCCAGCAGCCAGGCGAAACCGTTGGCTACCGCATGCGCGGCGAGAACTGCGTCGGGCCTGCGACACGGCTGGAAGTCGTGACGGAAGGCATTCTGACCCGCATGTTGCAGCGCGATCCCGAACTCAGCGGCGTCTCGCTGGTGATCCTCGATGAATTCCACGAGCGCAGCCTGCAGGCCGATCTGGCGCTGGCGCTGCTGCTCGATGTGCAGCAAGGGCTGCGCGACGACCTGAAAATCCTGCTGATGTCGGCGACGCTCGACAATGCGCGCCTGTCGGCGTTGCTGCCTGACGCGCCGCTGATCGTCTCTGAAGGCCGCAGCTTTCCCGTGACGCGCCGCTTTGCCTCGCTCAGCTCTACGCTGCGCTTTGAAGAGGCGGTGGCGCGCGAAACGGCACAGCTACTGCGTGAAGAGAGCGGGTCGCTGCTGCTGTTTCTACCTGGTGTCGCCGAGATTGAGCGCGTGAAGCGCGAGCTGGAATCCCGCGTGGCGGAGGATGTCGATCTGACGCCGCTGTATGGCGCGCTGCCGCTGGCGGCGCAGCGTCGCGCCATTCTGCCCGCGCCGCCGGGACGGCGCAAAGTGGTGCTCGCCACCAATATTGCTGAAACCAGCCTGACCATCGAAGGCATCCGGTTGGTGGTGGACAGCGCGCTGGAGCGCACGGCGCAGTTTGACGCGCGCAGCGGCGTGACGCGGCTGCTGACCCAGCGCATTAGCCAGGCGTCAATGACGCAGCGCGCCGGTCGTGCCGGCCGTTTGATGCCGGGCATTTGCCTGCACCTTATCGCTGAAGAGCAGGCGTCGCGCGCCGCCGCGCAAAGCGAGGCAGAGATATTGCACAGCGATCTCGCTGCGCTATGGATCGAACTGTTGCAGTGGGGCTGCAACCAGCCAGACCAGCTGACCTGGCTGGATGTGCCGCCCGCGAAGCATTTACGCGTGGCGCAGCAGCTGCTCACCCGGCTCGGCGCACTGGATGAAAACGGCAGGCTGAGTGCGCTGGGACGCCGTATGGCGCAGCTCGGCAGCGATCCACGACTCAGCGCCATCCTCTGCGCCGCTGGGCAGGATGCCGATGCGGTCGCCAGCGCCGCGCTGCTGGCGGCGGTGCTGGAAGATCCACCGCGCAGCGGCAGCCCCGATCTGCGTGATGCGCTGCACCGCCCACAGCCGCAGTGGCTGCGTCGTGCAAAGCAGTGGCAGACGCGGCTTGGCGTCAGCGGCGGCAAGGTCGATGAAGATCGTTTCGCCGCGCTGCTGGCGGCTGGTTTTGGCGATCGGCTGGCGCGTCGGCGCGATAACGGCGGCCGCTACCAGCTTGCTAACGGGCTGGGCGCGATGCTCGACCGGGAAGAGGGGCTGAACCGCTACGAATGGCTGATCGCGCCCGCTTTGCTACAGGGCAGCGCGACGCCGGACGCGCGGATGCTGCTGGCCTTGCCGGTGGAGATCGACGCGCTGCGTCAGGCGCTGCCGACGCTGGTAGAAACGCGCACCGAGGTCGAATGGGATGAAGAGAAAGGCACGCTGCGCGCGCTAAGGCGCGAGCAGATTGGCGCGCTGGTGCTCAAGGCGCAGCCGATGGCGCGTCCGGAGTCCGACGTGCTGCACGCGGCCATGCTGCGCTGGGTGGCCGAAAAAGGGCTGGCGGTGCTGGGCTGGAGCCAGGAGGCCGAACAGCTGCGCGTGCGGCTCCAGTGCGCGGCGCAGTGGCTGCCAGAAGAGAACTGGCCTGCCGTGGACGACGAAACGCTGCTCGCCACGCTGGAAACGTGGCTGCTGCCGGAGATGGGCGCGGTGCGCGATCTTAAATCGTTGCAGGCGGTCAACCTTGTCACGGCGCTATTACATTTGCTCACATGGTCACAACGCCAGCGGCTGGATAGTGTGCTGCCAACTCATTACACTGTGCCAACTGGAAGTCGACTGGCTATTCGCTATCACGCCGATAAGCCGCCCGCGCTGGCGGTGCGCATTCAGGAGATGTTCGGCGAGGCGAGCAACCCTGCTGTGGCGGAAGGGCGCGTGCCGCTGGTGCTGGAGCTGTTATCACCCGCCCAGCGTCCGTTGCAGATTACCCGCGACCTGGCTGCGTTCTGGCGCGGCGCGTATCAGGAAGTGCAAAAAGAGATGAAAGGGCGCTATCCCAAACATCCCTGGCCCGACGATCCGGCCAGCGCCTTGCCCACAAGGCGCACCAAAAAATATTCCCCGCAAGGTTGACCCAACTGGATCGATTTCAGAGGGTTCCACCATGCGGAAAAGGTAAAAGTCGCTAGAGTATCGGCGCTGCCAACGTAATACCTGGAGAATGAAAGCAATGTCTGGGAACGATCGCGAACCCATTGGGCGCAAAGGAAAACAACCCAAGCCGCCGCGTAACGCTACGCGCCGGGGTCGCCGCAGGGATGAAGACGATTTTGAAAATGATGATTTTACCGATGAGGTTGAGGAGAAAGCGCCTGTGCCGCGTAAAAGTAAAGGAAAACGTCCGCCGCGTGGGAAGCGCCGCTGGTTAGGCTGGCTGATCAAGCTGTTCCTCGTATTTGTGGTGATTATGGCGGCCTGGGGCGTCTATCTCGACTCCGAGATCCGCGCCCGTATCGACGGCAAGGTATGGCAGCTGCCCGCGACCGTTTATGGCCGTATGGTCAGCCTGGAACCCGGCATGGCCTACAACAAAAAAGAGATGATTGCGCTGCTGGAAGGCACGCAGTACCGCGAGGTATCGCGCATCACGCGTCCTGGCGAATTCTCGGTGAAAGGCAACACCATTGACCTGCTGCGCCGTCCGTTTGATTTCCCGGACAGCAAAGAGGGCCAGGTGCATGCGCAGATGGTGTTTGACGGCGACGAGCTGGGCGAAATCAAGAACATGGATTCCGGTCGCGATTTCGGCTTCTTCCGCCTCGATCCGCGCCTGATCACCATGTTGCAGTCGCCGAACGGCGAGCAGCGCCTGTTTGTGCCGCGCGCCGGTTTCCCGGATCTGCTGGTCGACACGCTGATCGCCACCGAAGACCGCCACTTCTACGAGCATGACGGCATCAGCCCGTACTCGATTGGCCGCGCCTTCCTCGCCAATATCACCGCCGGTAAAGCGGTGCAGGGCGGCAGTACGCTGACGCAGCAGCTGGTGAAAAACCTGTTCCTGACCAACGAGCGTTCGCTGTGGCGTAAAGCGCGTGAAGCCTATATGGCCGTGATCATGGATGCGCGCTACAGCAAAGACCGTATTCTGGAGCTCTACCTGAACGAGGTTTATCTCGGCCAGGCGGGCAACGACCAGATCCGCGGCTTCCCGCTGGCGAGCCTCTACTACTTCGGCCGCCCGGTCGACGAGCTGAGCCTCGACCAGCAGGCGATGCTGGTGGGCATGGTGAAAGGCGCGTCGCTCTATAACCCGTGGCGCAATCCAAAGCTGGCGCTGGAGCGACGTAACCTGGTGCTGCGCCTGTTGCAGCAGCAGAAGGTGATCGACCAGGAGCTGTATGACATGCTCTCGGCGCGCCCGCTCGGCGTGCAGCCGAAAGGTGGCGTCATTACGCCACAGCCCGCCTTTATGCAGATGGTGCGCGGCGAACTGCAGGCGAAACTGGGCGACAAAGTTAAAGATCTCTCCGGCGTGAAGATCTTTACCACGCTCGATCCGGTGTCGCAGGACGCGGCGGAAAAAGCGGTGATTGACGGCATCCCAACGCTGAAAAAACAGCGCGGCCTGAAAGATCTGGAAACCGCGATGGTTGTGGTTGACCGCTTCAGTGGTGAAGTGCGCGCCATGGTCGGCGGCGCCGATCCGCAGTTCGCCGGTTATAACCGTGCATTGCAGGCGCGCCGCTCTATCGGCTCGCTGGCGAAACCGGCGACCTATCTGACCGCGCTCAGCCAGCCGAACACCTATCGTCTTAACAGCTGGATCGCCGATGAGCCGATTGCGCTGAAACAGCCGAACGGCAGCGTCTGGAAGCCGATGAACGACGACCGTCGCTTCAGCGGCAAGGTGATGCTGGTCGATGCGCTGACCAACTCCATGAACGTGCCGACGGTCAACCTCGGCATGACGCTGGGGCTGGATGCGGTGGTCGATACCTGGACGAAGCTGGGCGTGCCGAAAGATCAGCTCAATCCAGTGCCGTCGATGCTGCTTGGCGCACTTAACCTGACGCCGATTGAAGTGGCGCAGGCGTTCCAGTCGATCGCCAGCGGCGGCAACCGCGCACCGCTGTCGGCGGTGCGTTCGGTGATTGCGGAAGATGGCACTGTGCTTTATCAGAGCTTCCCGCAGGCGCAGCGCGTGGAACCGGCGCAGGCCGCTTACCTGACGCTCTACACCATGCAGCAGGTGGCCGATCACGGTACGGCGCGTGCGCTGGGCGCGCGCTATCCGAAAGCGCATCTGGCGGGCAAAACCGGTACCACTAACGATCTGATCGACAGCTGGTTCGCGGGCGTGGATGGCAAAGAGGTCGCTATCACCTGGGTTGGCCGCGACAATAACCAGCCGAGCAAGCTCTACGGTGCCAGCGGCGCGATGCAGATCTATCGCCGCTACCTGGACAACCAGGCACCGATGCCGCTGGTGCTGACGCCGCCGGAAGATGTCTCGATGATGAATGTCGATTCGGCAGGTAACTTTGTCTGCGGCACCGGCAGCAGCACCTGGCGCGCGCTGCCGGTCTGGTCGCTCGATCCTGATGCGCTCTGTCAGCAGCAGCAGCAGCTGTTCCAGCAGCAAGAGCAGCAGCAGTTGCAGGAGCAACAGAATCAGCAGCAAAACCAGCAGCAGATGCAGCAGCAACCGCAGCAGCAGGAGAAGAAAGAGAGCGACGGCGTCGCAGGCTGGATCAAAGATATGTTCGGCGGTAATTAAGCCACCGGTTAAAAAGGGCGCTAAGGCGCCCTTTTTTTGTGCCCGATCAATACTGCGCGAATGCCCGCCAGACGGCGCTGTGCGCGGGATTATCCCTTGCAGAAAACAAAGAGTTTCGCCTAAAATCCATTCGGCATAATAATCATTCTCGTTTCCATTCGCCTGCCCACACTTTTATTCAAGAGACACCTATTATGAATGCGCGAACGACTTTCCCTTGTTATCTGCGCGGCGCTTTTTCCCGCCGTCCGCTGGCTCTGAGCATAGCCGTGATTTTTGGTTCAGTGAGCGCCTCTGCGCTGGCTGAGGAGACGCTGGTCGTTTCTGCCGATGCCGGTTCGGCTGGGCCGCAGGAGAGCGCCTGGGGCCCGGCACCGACTATTGCCGCCAGGCAGAGTGCGACCGGCACGAAAACCGATACGCCGATTGAGAAAAACCCGCAGTCGATATCGGTCGTGACGCGTGAAGAGATGGAAGCGCGTCAGATCACAACGGTGAAAGAGGCATTCAACTACACGCCTGGCGTGCTGACCGGCAACCGCGGCAGCTCGCAGGTGATCGATGCGTTGTCGATTCGCGGCTTCAGCGAGACCAATACCAACCAGTATCTTGACGGCCTGAAGCTCCAGGGCGACAACTACTCTGAATTTGCCATCGATCCCTACTTCCTTGAGCGCGCGGAGCTGCTGCGCGGGCCTGTTTCGGTACTGTACGGCAAGAGCAACCCGGGCGGCGTGGTGGCGCTGGTGAGCAAGCGTCCCACCCAGGAAACCCTGCGCGAAGTGCAGTTCCAGATGGGCACCGATAACCTGTTTACGACCGGCTTTGATTTCGGCGGCTCGGTAGATGACGATGGCGTTTACAGCTACCGTCTGACCGGCCTCGCCAGCAGCGCCGATGCCCAGCAGGAGAGGAACAAAGAGAAGCGCTACACCATCGCGCCGTCGTTTAGCTGGCGTCCGGACGCGAATACCCGCTTTGACCTGCTGACCTATTTCCAGAACGAGCCGCAAACCGGCTATTACGGCTGGCTGCCACGCCAGGGCACGGTAGTGCCCATCACGCGCGCCGACGGCAGCGAGTACAAGTTGCCGACCAGTTTTGATGAGGGCGAACCGAGCAACAAGATTTCGCGCGATACCAAAATGGTTGGCTATAACTTTGAGCACGCGTTCAACGATACCTGGACGGTGCGGCAGAACCTGCGCTACGCCGATCTGCGCACTAACTATCGCAGCATCTACGGTAACGGCTTTGACGCGACGACCCAGTCCATTACGCGCGGCTCGGCGGTCTCGGACGAGAAGCTGAACCAGTTTGCGGTGGATACCCAGGCGCAGGCTAAGTTCGCTACCGGCGAGCTGGACCATACGCTGCTGCTGGGCGTCGACTATCAGCGTACCCGCAATGATATTGATGCCGCTTTCGGTAGCGCCGCGCCTATCAATGCGATCAGCCCGCAGTATGGCAATGACGCCAGTATCGGTACGCCATTCCCTTATCAGTATCTTAATCGCCAGGAACAAACCGGCCTGTATGCGCAGGATCAGATGGAGTGGGATCGCTGGGTGCTGACGCTTGGCGGTCGCTATGACTATGCCATGACCTCTGCGCTGAACCGTAACGGTGACACAGAAGTGAAAAACCACGATCAGGCCTTTACCTGGCGCGGTGGACTCAACTACGTGTTCGATAACGGTATTGCGCCTTACTTCAGCTACAGCGAATCCTTTATTCCTACAACGGGAACGACGTCTGGCGGACAGCCGTTCGACCCGTCGCGCGCAAAGCAGTATGAAGCGGGCGTGAAATATGTGCCGAAAGATCGCCCGATCACCATGACCGCCGCGGTTTACCAGCTGACTAAAACCAAAAACCTGACCGCTGACCCGGATAATATTTTATTCAGCGTTCAGGGTGGCGAAATCCGCTCGCGCGGCGTGGAGCTGGAAGCCAAAGCCGCAGTTAATGCCAATATCAACCTGACGGCGGCCTATACCTATACCGACGCGGAATACACCCACGACACGCTGCTGAAAGACCGTACGCCGGTTCAGGTGCCGAAGCATATGGCATCACTCTGGGCTGATTACACCTTCCATGAAACGGCGCTTTCTGGCGTCACCGTTGGGGCGGGCGTGCGTTATGTTGGCGAAAGCAAAGGGCTCTACAGCACCGGGACGCAAAACAACCAGAACTTCGACGTTGCCGGTTACACCACGGTAGATGCGATGCTGAAATACGACCTGGGCAATTTTGGCCTGCCAGGCTCATCAGTGGGCGTCAACGTGAAGAACCTGTTTAACCGCGAATATGTCGCCAGCTGTTATCGCGACTACGCCTGTTACTGGGGCGCAGAGCGTCAAATTGTCGGCACCGCCACGTTCCGTTTCTGATTCAACCGGGCACTGCGGTGCCCGTTTAACCTGGGATTACCATGCAGCCTCCGCACGATGTCGCCACCTTTACGCTGGATAATGTTAGCTTTCATGTGCCCGGCCGCACGCTGCTGCATCCGCTCTCGTTAACCTTCCCACCGGGTAAAGTCACCGCGCTTATCGGCCATAACGGTTCCGGTAAATCCACATTGTTAAAAATGCTGGGCCGCCATCAGTCCGCCAGTGAAGGGCGCGTGCTGCTAAATAATAAACCGGTAGCAGAGTGGAACAGCAAAGCGTTCGCGCGCGAAGTGGCCTACCTGCCGCAGCAGCTGCCCGCCGCCGAAGGGATGACGGTGCGTGAACTGGTGGCGATTGGCCGCTATCCGTGGCACGGCGCGCTGGGCCGTTTTGGTCAGGAAGATCGCGTGCGGGTTGAAGAGGCGATCGCGCAGGTCGGTCTGAAGCCGCTGGCGGCGCGTCTGGTGGACAGCCTTTCCGGCGGTGAACGGCAGCGCGCCTGGTTGGCGATGCTGGTAGCGCAGAACAGCCGCTGCCTGCTGCTGGATGAGCCGACCTCGGCGCTGGATATCGCGCATCAGGTCGAGGTGCTGGCGCTGATCCAGCGTCTGAGCCGCGAGCGCGGGCTGACGGTGATTGCGGTGCTGCACGACATCAATATGGCCGCGCGCTACTGTGATTGTCTGGTGGCGCTGCGCGGCGGTGAGATGATCGCCGAAGGCGCGCCGGACGCCATTATGCAGGCCAACGTGCTGGGAGCGATTTACGGCATTCCTATGGGTATCCTGCCGCATCCGCAGGGCGGCGCACCGGTTAGCTTTGTCTACTAAGGGCGAGAACATGGAAATTACCCGCCGTCGTCTGCTGGCGGCGCTGGCGCTGTCACCTCTGCTGAGTGCCTTGCCGCTGTGCGCCGCTACCTCGCCTGAGCAGCAGCGCATTATCGCACTGGAATGGCTGCCCACCGAACTGCTGCTGGCGCTCGGCGTCACGCCGCTGGCGGTGGCCGATACGCGCAACTACAACGTCTGGGTTGGCGAGCCGCCGCTGCCGCCGCACACCATCGACGTGGGGCTACGGACTGAACCTAATCTTGAACTGATGACACAGCTCCAACCGTCGCTGATCCTCTGCTCCAACGGCTACGGGCCGCCGCCAGAAAAACTGCAGCGCATTGCGCCGATCATGGGTTTCGACCTCAACCGTGGCGACGGCAAGCCGCTCTCTGCCGCGCGCGATTCGCTACGCGCGCTGGCGACGCGCATTGGCCGTGAAGCAGAAGCGGAGGCGCATTTACAGAGGGTGGATCGCGAGCTGGCCGCCGCGCGCCAGCGTCTTGCGCCTTACGCGCAGCGCCCGATTTTGCTGATGTCGCTGATGGACAGCCGCAATGCGCTGGCGTTCGGTAAAAACAGCCTGTTTCTGGAAGTCATGGAGCAGCTCGGCCTGACCAATGCGTGGCAGGGGGAAACCAACTTCTGGGGCAGCGCGGTGATCGGCATCGAACGGCTGGCACATCTGCGCGACGTAGAGGCCATCTGCTTCGATCACAACAACGATGCTGATATGGCGCAGCTCAGCCGCAGCCCGCTGTGGCAGGCGCTGCCCTTTGTTCGTGCCGGACGCTTTCAGCGCGTGCCGGCGGTGTGGTACTACGGCGCGACCCTGTCGGCGCTACATTTTGTTCGCGTGCTGGAACGCGCGCTGGAGACGCGCTGATGCGCCATCGTCATTTCCCTGCTGTGCTGCTGGGCCTGCTGTTTGTACTGGCGCTGCTGCTGAGCGTGACCAACCTGCGCGCGGCGCTGCCGTCGGCGCAGTGGTTGCAGGCGCTGTGGTCGCCAGATTTAAAGAATATCGATCAGATGCTGTTCCACTACAGCCTGCTGCCGCGACTTGGCCTGGCGCTGCTGGTCGGTGCTGGCCTGGGGCTGGCAGGGCTGCTGTTTCAGCAGGCGCTGCGTAATCCGCTGGCAGAGCCAACCACGCTGGGCGTCTCCTCCGGTGCGCAGCTTGGTATCACCGTCGCGACGCTGTGGCAGCTGCCGGGCGGCGTGGCGACCACGCAACTGGCTGCGCTGATCGGTGCGCTGGCGGTCGGTGCGGTGGTGTTCGGCGTCGCCTGGGGAAAACGGCTGTCGCCGGTGACGCTGATCCTCTCTGGGCTGGTGCTGAGCCTCTACAGCGGCGCGGTAAACCAGATCTTCGCCATCTTTAACCATGACCAGCTACAAAATATGTTCCTGTGGAGCACCGGCACGCTGAACCAGATGGGCTGGGAGAACGTGGCTTTGCTGTGGCCGCGTCTGTTGCTGGCTTTTGTTCTGGCGCTGGCGCTGCTGCGTCCGCTGACGCTGATGGGGCTGGATGACGGCGTCGCGAAGAATCTCGGCATGGCGCTGGCGCTGGCGCGCGTGAGCACACTGGCGCTGGCGATCCTGCTCAGCGCACAGCTGGTGAGCGTGGCGGGCATTATTGGCTTTATTGGCCTGTTTGCGCCGCTGCTGGCGAAGCTGCTGGGCGCGCGTCGGCTGCTGAGCCGTATGCTGCTGGCTCCGCTGATTGGCGCACTGCTGCTGTGGCTGGCCGATGCCTGCGTGCTGTGGCTGACCGCGCACTGGCGCGAAGTCTCTACCGGCACGGTGACCGCCCTGACCGGTGTGCCGCTGCTGCTGTGGCTGCTGCCGCGCCTGCGCACCGGCTCGGTGCCGCCCGCGCTCAATACAGGCGATAAGGTGCCGGCTGAACGTCATACGGTGCTGCGCTGGGCGCTGCTCGGCCTGCTGCTGCTGGCGCTGCTGGCATGGGTCGCACTCGCTTTTGGCCGCGATGCGCATAGCTGGCGCTGGGCGAGCGGTGAGCTGTTGCACCAGCTGCTGCCGTGGCGCGCGCCGCGTCTGCTGGCGGCACTGGCGGTTGGGCTGATGCTCGGCGTCGCGGGCAGCCTGATCCAGCGTCTGACTGGTAATCCTATGGCCAGTCCGGAAGTGCTGGGCATCAGTTCCGGCGCGGCATTCGGCGTGGTGGTGATGCTGTTTTTCGTGCCGGGCGACGCGCTGGCGTTTCTCCTGCCCGCTGGTGCATTGGGCGCGGCGGGCACGCTGCTGATTATCATGCTGGTGGCGAGCCGCGGCGGCTTTTCGCCGGAGCGTATGCTGCTGGCGGGTATGGCGCTGAATAGTGCTTTCGTTACGCTGTTGATGCTGCTGCTGGCAAGCGGCGATCCGCGTATGGGTGGCTTGCTGAGCTGGATTTCCGGTTCGACCTACAACATCAGCGAGAAGGCGGCGATACAGAGCGCCGTTCTGGCGCTGGCGCTGACCGCGCTGGCTCCGCTTGCCAGCCGCTGGCTGACGCTGCTGCCGCTGGGGTCCGCCACGGCGCGCTCGGCGGGCATGTCGTTGAACGCGTCGCGCCTGGCGCTGCTGTTGCTGGCGGCTGCGCTGACCGCGGCCGCCACGCTGACCATTGGGCCGCTGAGCTTTATCGGCCTGATGGCTCCGCATATTGCGCGCATGCTGGGTTTCCGCCGTGCATTGCCGCAGCTGGCGATGGCGGGGCTGTTTGGTGCGGGACTGATGCTGCTGGCGGACTGGTGCGGACGGATGCTGGCGTTTCCCGATCAGCTCCCGGCAGGGCTAATGGCGACCTTCCTCGGTGCACCTTACTTTATCTGGCTGTTAAGACGTTCGCGGTAAAATGATTTTCCCGCATACGGCTACCTGTGCCGAAGCGCAGCTGGTATGGGCCAGGCGAGCAGGGATGCGTTAAGCGACTTTGCGATCGGGCCATACCCACCGCGCCAGCTCGTTCCCCGTCGCAAAAAAAAGACCGGCCTTTGCCGGTCTTTTACTGACTCGCTTTTTTACAGCTGCGCAAAGCAGCGGCGTGCGGCGTCAACGGTACGCTCAATATCTTCAGCGCTGTGCGCCAGCGACATAAAGCCCGCCTCGAAGGCGGAAGGCGCAAGATAAACGCCTTCTTCCAGCATCAGGTGGAAAAAGTTCTTAAAGCGCTCAACGTCGCACTTCGTCACATCGGCGTAGCAGGTCACGCTGTCGGCGTCGGTGAAGAAAATGCCGAACATGCCGCCAACGTGGTTGATCACCAGCGGGATATCCTCCGCCTGTGCTGCCGCCAGCAAACCCTGCGCCAGCTGCGTGGTGCGCTCAGTCAGCGTCTGATGCGTGCCCGGCTGGGCGATCTGCGTCAGACAGGCGAAACCCGCAGCCATCGCGATCGGGTTGCCGGAGAGCGTACCCGCCTGATAAACCGGACCGGTCGGTGCCAGCGCGTCCATCACTTCGCGGCGTCCGCCAAAGGCACCTACCGGCATACCGCCGCCGATAATCTTGCCAAGGCAGGTCAGATCCGGCTTCACGTTGTAATACTCCTGCGCACCGCCCAGCGCCACGCGGAAGCCCGTCATCACTTCATCAATAATCAGCAGTGCGCCAAACTCGTCACACAGCGCGCGCAGGCCCGGCAGGAAGTCCGGCTGCGGCGGGATGCAGTTCATATTGCCCGCCACCGGCTCGACAATAATGCAGGCGATCGCCTCTGGATATTGTTCAAACGCGGCGCGTACGGAATCGAGATCGTTATAGGTGCAGGTCAGGGTATGGCGGGCAAAATCGGCCGGCACGCCAGGAGAATTTGGCTGGCCCAGCGTCAGCGCGCCGGAACCGGCTTTTACCAGCAGGCAGTCGGCGTGGCCGTGATAGCAGCCTTCAAACTTGATGATTTTGTCGCGGCCGGTAAAGCCGCGCGCCAGGCGAATGGCGCTCATGGTCGCTTCGGTGCCGGAGTTAACCATGCGCACCATATCCATGCTCGGCACCAGCTCGCACACCAGCTGCGCCATCTTCACTTCCATCTCGGTCGGTGCGCCAAAGCTCAGACCGCGCGCGGCGGCTTCAATCACCGCGTTGCGGATCTCGGCGTTGTTGTGGCCCAGCACCATCGGTCCCCATGAACCGACATAGTCGATATAGGCTTTGCCATCGGCATCATAGAGATACGCGCCGTCGGCGCGCTCGATGAACAGCGGCGTGCCGCCTACGCCGGTAAACGCGCGCACCGGCGAGTTAACGCCACCGGGGATCAGGCGTTGCGCTTCGGCAAACAGGTTTTCGGACTTACTCATTTATTCGGCTCCAGCGGTTCATAAAAAATCTCGCGCCATTCTACGGGAAGATAACGGCATGACGAAAGGCCAGAAACGGCGCGCTATACTTACCTTAGCTGAAGGCCGGAGGCACGCAGTGCGAAGGGCAAAACTTGATTGCGCTACCGCGCTGGCAGATAATACGGCAATTGAGGTCGTTTTCTGACCTGGACGTTTACCGGAGTATAAGATGAGTGATGATGTTGCAGCACTGCCGTTACAGTTTACCGATGCGGCGGCCAGCAAGGTAAAGAACCTGATTGCCGACGAAGAAAATCCCGATCTGAAACTGCGCGTCTATATCACCGGTGGTGGTTGCAGTGGCTTCCAGTATGGCTTCACCTTTGACGACAAAATGAATGACGGCGACATGACCATTGAAAAACAGGGTGTGGCGCTGGTTGTCGATCCGATGAGCCTGCAATATCTGGTGGGCGGTTCGGTGGACTACACCGAAGGTCTGGAAGGTTCACGCTTTATCGTGACCAACCCGAATGCTAAAACCACCTGCGGTTGCGGCTCTTCCTTCAGTATCTGATACAAAAAGGCCGTCTTTCGACGGCCTTTTCTTTACCATTCTACCGTTACCAGCTTCGCCGTTTCCTTACGAATCGCATCCTTCTTTAACACGCTTTCTGTCACGCGCGGCTGCGCGCTAACGTGGCGACCGCAATCGATCTGCGGCAGTGCCTGCTGCGGCTGGCTGTGAATTTCACAGCGCGAAAAGATGATGAGCTGAACGCCAATCGTTCCCGTGGTCGACGCAGCCGCTAAAGGCGCGACGGTCGCGAGCGCGAAGGCCAGCAGCAACGCTCTGGTCATGTTTAATTCCTGGTGTAGTCAAAATGCGCGGGGCGCATAAAAGGACGCTGAGCTTACGTGGCGTCTGCGTCTTATATATTGATTAACGGCAAAGTTAGCTGGATCTTTAATCGGGTTTTGCTGTTTTATTGCGCCGGGTGTAGCGCGCTACATAGCTGCTTTGCTGCCAGCAGCATACGCGGGCCGGGACGGCTGAGCCAGTCATCATTAATGGCAATAACCGGCACGGTGAGTTGAGGCTGCCAGAAGCGGGCCACGTTCTGCGCCTGGGCGGCACTGCCGCCAATAATGATAGCCTGAGGATGGCGCATCAAAACCTGCTCGCGACTGACCTGCGGCCAGCTGACGCGACTGTCGGAGAAAATATTTTTTCCGGCGCACAGCGCAATAATGTCGTTTTGCAGGGTTGCGCGCGCGGAGGTAAACAGCGGCTGCTGGCCGAACTGCAGAAAAACGGGTACCAAAGGCAGCGCGGCGTAGCGCGCACGCAGATCTTTTTCCTGCTGCTTCAGCTGCTGCGCGGCGTCCAGCGCCAGCTGCGGCTGTGGGCTCCAGCGCCCTAGTGACGCAACGGCGTCAGCCATCTGCTCCAGCGAACCAGGATCGATCCACTGGACGTTAACGCCGAGCTGCTGCAGCTGGTCGATCTGGCGCTGCGGGTTGCCGCCGCGCCATGCCAGCACCACATCGGGCTTCAGCGCCAGAATTCGTTCGACCTTAATGCCTTGCCAGTTGGCAACCTGCTCCAGCGTTTGGGCGGCGGGGGGATAATCGGACCAGTCGCTAACCGCGATCGGGGTAATACCGGCAGCGAACGCCATTTCGGTGAGATGCGGCGCGAGGGTGATAACGCGCGGGACGGCGGCGAACAGGCTGCCGCAAAACAGCAGCAGCCCGAACAGCCAGAGCGGTTTAGCCACGCGCCAGGCGTGCCAGCAGCTTCTCTACCAGCAGTGACGATTGTTGCGCCGCCACAGTAAGAAACTCTTCGAAGCTCAGGTGAGACGCTTTGTCAGCCACGTCGGAGATGGCGCGCACCACCACAAACGGCACGTTGAACTGATGGCAAACGTGGCCAATCGCGGTCGCTTCCATCTCAACGGCAATCGCCTGCGGGAAAGTGGTACGGATGCGGGCCAGCGGCTCTGCGCCGTTGATAAAGGCGTCGCCGCTCACCACCAGGCCACGCACTGCATTGAGGTTCAGCTCGCTGATGCAGGCTTCGGCGGCTGCAATCAGCTGCGCATCGGCCGTAAAGGCTGCCGGGCAGCCCGCCATCTGGCCCGGCTCATAGCCGAAGGCCGTGACGTCGGCGTCGTGATAGCGCACTTCGTCCGAAACCACAATGTCGCCCACGGAGAGCGTTGCTGCCAGGCCGCCTGCCGATCCGGTATTGATCACCAGGTCTGGCTTGCACAGCTCAAGCAGCAGCGTGGTGCCCAGCGCCGCTGAGGTTTTACCGATACCCGATTTCAGCAGGGCAACCTCAACGCCGTTGAGCGTGCCGGTGTAAATCTCGCATCCGGCCAGCGTCAGGGTTTGACGGTTCTCGATTTTGTCACGCAGCAGGGTAACTTCCTGCTCCATCGCGCCAATAATGCCTGCTTTCATAGAAGAGTCTCACTAATGTGGTGGAAGTGGTCGTAAAAAGTGAGGCATAGTCTAGCATGGCTGGCAGGGGATTGATTCACGAAGTAATAAGGGGTAACGATGGCGACGGTCAATTTCAGGAAGAAGATAAGTTTTACCCGCCCTTATAACACGCGCAAAGAGCCGGAAGGGGAATACTATATTACCCGCCACTTTGAGAGCGATCGCGGCCGTATTATTAACTCGGCGGCGATCCGGCGACTCCAGCAAAAAACGCAGGTCTTCCCGCTGGAGCGCAATGCGGCGGTGCGCTCGCGCCTGACCCACTCGCTGGAAGTGCAGCAGACCGGGCGCTATATCGCTAAAGAGATCCTGCAAACCCTGAAAAATCAGGGCGGTCTGGCCCAGTACGGGCTGGATGAGATGGAGGGCGCGTTCGAGAGCCTGATTGAGATGGCCTGCCTGCTGCACGACGTTGGCAATCCGCCTTTTGGTCATTTCGGCGAGGCCGCTATCAACGACTGGTTTGAAGAGTATTTGCCGCTGGAGCTGGTCGATCCGCTGGTGGCGGGCGTTGAAGGTGATGAGCAGCGCGCCGATTTTGACCGGCTGAACGCCATGATCCGCCAGGACTTGTGCCATTTCGAAGGCAACGCGCAGGCGATCCGCATGGTGCATACTCTGCTGCAGCTTAACCTCAGCTATTCCCAGGTTGCCTGCATCCTGAAATATACCGCGCCAGCGTGGTGGCAGGGTGAAAAACCCGAGCAGTTCAGCACCCTGATGAAGAAGCCCGGCTTTTATCTCTCCGAGCAGGAGTATATTGCTGAGCTGCGTGAAGCCACGAATATGGCCGAGCATCATCGCTTTCCGCTGACCTATATTATGGAAGCTGCGGACGATATCTCTTATTGCATCGCCGATCTTGATGATGCCGTCGAGAAAGATATATTTAACATTGATTCCCTGTATGACTATTTATGTAAAAACTGGGGGCCGGTTAAAAATAATGATGCTTTCAGTCGAACCGTAGGCGATGCGTGGCGTGAAGCCTGTAACAAAAAGCGTCGCAGCCGCAGCGATCAGTTCTTTATGTCATTACGGGTTAATGTCCAGAGCGTGCTGGTCAGCCATGCAGTAAAACGCTTTGTCGACAATTTACCCGCTATTTTCAATGGCGACTTCAACCATGCGCTATTAGAAGATGATGGTGAAGAAGGGCGTTTATTACAGATGTTCAAGACGGTAGCGCGACGCCATGTATTTAATCATGCCGAAGTAGAACAGCTGGAATTGCAGGGTTATCGTGTTATAAGAGGGTTGTTAGAAATCTATCAGTCCTTAATGGACTTGACCTATGAAGCCTTTACTACGCTGATTAATGAAGATTTTCTGCGCCATCATCCAATTGAAACCCGTTTATTTCATAAGCTTTCCGGTAAACATCGCAAGGCGTATCAGCAAAAGATGCGGACATTAACAGTTGAGCACAAATATCAACGCTTGTTATGGGAACGTTATTATCGCTTTCGCCTGATACAGGATTATATTAGCGGCATGACCGATCTCTATGCCTGGGATGAGTATCGTCGGCTAATGGCAGTGGAATAAACGGAGTTTTGTAAAGGGCGTGCATAAATTTTTACCTTTACCTTAAACTTTTACCGGAACTTCGCGCTAAAACATTAATCTGATATTCGACCACAGCAAGGGTCTGACGTTAATTTTTGGATGAGACAAACACCAATGAAAAAAAGCACCTTAATGTTAAGCGCGCTGGCGCTCAGTCTTGGCCTGGCGTTAAGCCCTGCCGCCGTTTTCGCCGCTGAAACCGCATCGTCTACCAGTCAGCAATTACCTAGCCTGGCGCCGATGCTGGAAAAAGTGATGCCCTCAGTGGTCAGTATCAGTGTTGAGGGCAGCACGACGGTGAAAACGCCGCGCCTGCCTCAGCAGTTCCAGCAGTTCTTTGGCGACAATTCACCGTTCTGTCAGGATGGCTCGCCTTTCCAGAGCTCGCCAATGTGTCAGCAGGGCGGCGCTAACGGCGGTAACCCGCAGAAAGAAACGTTCCGTGCTTTGGGCTCTGGCGTCATTATTAACGCCGAAAAAGGCTACATCGTCACCAATAACCACGTTGTGGATAACGCCACCAAAATTCAGGTGCAGCTCAGCGACGGACGCCGCTACGACGGTAAAGTGATTGGTAAAGATCCCCGTTCTGATATCGCGCTGGTCCAGCTGATTGACGCCAAAAATCTGACGGCGATTAAAATGGCTGACTCTGACAACCTGCGCGTTGGTGACTATACCGTGGCCATTGGTAACCCGTACGGCCTCGGTGAAACCGTGACGTCGGGTATTGTTTCAGCGCTCGGCCGCAGCGGCCTGAATGTTGAAAACTATGAGAACTTTATCCAGACCGATGCGGCGATTAACCGCGGTAACTCCGGCGGTGCGCTGGTCAACCTCAACGGCGAACTGATCGGCATTAACACCGCTATCCTTGCGCCAGACGGCGGTAATATCGGTATCGGCTTTGCTATCCCAAGTAACATGGTGAAAAACCTGACCGGCCAGATGGTGGAGTTTGGCCAGGTGAAACGCGGCGAGCTGGGTATTCTCGGTGCCGAGCTGAATTCTGAACTGGCGAAAGCGATGAAGGTTGATGCGCAGCGCGGCGGCTTTGTCAGCCAGGTACTGCCGAACTCTGCTGCGGCGAAGGCTGGCGTGAAAGCAGGGGATGTCGTGGTCTCCATGAACGGTAAGCCGCTGAGCAGTTTTGCTGCGCTGCGTGCCGAAGTGGGCTCGCTACCGGTAGGCACAAAATTGCAGCTGGGCCTGCTGCGCGACGGCAAACCGGTCACCGTAACCGTTGAGCTGCTGCAAAGCACTCAGGACAAGGTGCAGTCAGCAACGATTTACACCGGCATTGAAGGTGCCGATCTCAGCAACGATAGTGGCAGCGATAAAGGCGTTCGCGTGGATAATGTGAAGCCCAACAGCGCCGCAGCGCGTATCGGGCTGAAAAAAGGCGATGTGATCCTCGGCGTTAACCAGCAGAAGATCGCTAACCTGGGCGAGCTGCGCAAAATCCTCGACACCAAACCTTCTGTACTGGCGCTTAACGTTAAGCGCGGCGACAGCACCCTTTACCTGCTGATGCAGTAACAGGCTGTTGTCCTGCAAGGCGGACTTCGGTCCGCCTTTTTATTTGCGCAGCACAGAGTGTGACCGCTGCCGCAAAACCTGCAAATCTCTCTCTGGCTCTGTGCAGTTGCACAATGTCTGCTCTCTCTGCCATGCGTATGCTGTATCTTCCACTCTCTGTCAGGATTAACAGATGGCAACTTATCATCTCGATGCGCGTCTGGCGCAGGATATCGTGGCGCGCACCATGAAGATTATTGACAGCAATGTCAATGTGATGGACGCACGCGGGCGCATTATCGGCAGCGGCGATCGCGAACGTATTGGCGAATTGCACGAAGGCGCGCTGCTGGTGCTGTCACAGGGACGCGTAGTGGACATTGACGAGGCGGTGGCAAAACATCTGCACGGCGTGCGGCCAGGCATCAACCTGCCGTTGCGTATTGACGGTAATATCGTTGGCGTCATCGGCCTGACGGGCGATCCAGTGGCGCTGCGTCACTACGGTGAGCTGGTATGCATGACCGCAGAGATGATGCTGGAGCAGGCGAGGCTGCTGCATATGCTGGCGCAGGACAGCCGATTGCGTGAGGAGCTGGTGCTGAACCTTATCCGCAGCGAAACGCTAACGCCACAGCTGACTGAGTGGGCGCAACGGCTGGGCATCGATCTTAACCAGCCGCGCGTGGTGGCGGTGGTAGAGGTCGACAGCGGCCAGCTGGGCGTTGACAGTGCCATGTCAGAACTGCAGCAGCTGCAAACGCTGCTGACCACGCCGGAGCGCGACAACCTGATCGCCATCGTGTCACTGACAGAGATGGTGGTGCTGAAGCCTGCACTTAATGCGCACGGGCGCTACGATCAGGACGATCACCGCAAGCGGGTCGAACAACTGTTGCAGCGCATGAAAGAGAGTGGTCAGGTGAGGATGCGCATCGCGCTCGGCAACTATTTTACCGGTCCGGGCAGTATTGCGCGTTCCTACCGCACTGCGCGCACTACGATGATGGTCGGTAAGCAGCGTATGCCGGAGCTGCGCAGCTACTTTTATCAGGATTTGGTATTGCCCGTGCTGCTCGATAGCCTGCGCGGTGGCTGGCAGGCCAATGAGCTGGCACGTCCGCTGGCGAAGCTGAAAAGCATGGATAATAACGGGCTGCTGCGGCGGACGCTGATCGCCTGGTTCACCCATAATGTACAGCCAAGTGCCACGGCGCGTGCGCTGTTTATCCATCGCAATACGCTGGAGTATCGACTTAACCGGATTTCAGAGCTGACCGGACTGAATCTCAGCCAGTTTGACGATCGGTTGCTGCTCTATGTGGCGCTACAGCTGGATGAGCAGAGCTAAGGCAATAAAAAGGCCAGCGTTGGCTGGCCACAAACTACTCAGGGCTTCAACAAGCGGGCAGTATGGATGGAAGAGCAAAGCGTCCCGCGACAGGGACAAAAACGCCGGGAGCGTTTTTGAACAACGCAGCGCGTTGGCCCGGTAACGGGCGCACCTCAGGGCTGAGGTGCGTGTCCGCGCGGGCCGAGCGAGCAAGGATGCCTTGAGCGACTTTGCGATCCATCCATACTGCCCGCGTGGGCACAGACTGCCCGATTAGGGCGATCTAAGGACCGCGGTGATTAGCGGTTATTGCGCGTCAGCTTGTCCAGATCGCCTTCGATCTCAGCAATCTTATTCGTCACCACGCTCTCCAGATGACGCAGGTCTGCCAGGATCTTGCGCTTAAGATCCACTTCAACCTGATCGCGCTGACAGATCTGATCAAGTTCATCAATTACGTAGCGCAGGTTCGGGCTGATCTCCTGCACCTCTTTGTAACCCTGGCTCAGGTTATCCGCCACCACCGTTTTGCGCTGGCGCGGATATTTGAATTTCACGCTTTTGGCGAAGAATTCGCCTTTGTCTTTACGGAAGTAGATTTTCAGGATGTCGTTGTTAGCTTCCTGACGCAGGCTGTAGCGATCGATATCGTCTGGATTATTAATGCCTAAGCTTTTCAGATTGTCATACATAGCGATTTTCCACCAAAGATTAAGAGGCGCGCACCTGTGTTCATGGCACAAAAAATAACTGTAGACAAAAAACGGGTTGAACACTGCGCGACGGGAGATAACTGGCGCGGATTATGACCTGGGTGAAAAGTAAACGCACCTGTTAATTCGCCACGCGAATCAGGTCAGGTCAGGAGAGAGTGTAAAGAAAAGATGACGGGCCGGAAAGGCCCGCCAGAGTGAATCAGTCGATAGTACGCAGCAGTTCGTTGATACCGACTTTACCGCGCGTCTTCGCGTCAACTTTCTTCACGATAACAGCGCAGTAGAGGCTGTAGCTGCCATCTTTGGACGGCAAGTTGCCGGAAACGACAACAGAACCCGCCGGAACGCGGCCGTAATGCACTTCGCCTGTTTCGCGGTCATAGATTTTGGTGCTCTGGCCGATATAAACGCCCATAGAGATAACCGAACCTTCTTCCACGATCACGCCTTCAACGATCTCAGAACGCGCGCCAACAAAGCAGTTGTCTTCGATAATGGTCGGGTTTGCCTGCAGCGGCTCCAGCACGCCGCCGATGCCAACGCCGCCGGACAGGTGCACATTTTTACCAATCTGCGCGCAGGAGCCCACGGTCGCCCAGGTATCAACCATGCTGCCTTCGTCAACGTAAGCACCGATGTTAACGTAGGACGGCATCAGTACGGTATTGCGCGCGATATAAGCGCCCTGACGAACGGCCGCTGGCGGCACCACGCGGAAACCCGCCGCTTTAAAGCGTGCGTCGTCCCAGCCAGCAAACTTCATCGGCACCTTATCGTAAAAACGGGTTTCAGCACCGTCCATCACCTGGTTGTCGTTAATGCGGAAGGAGAGCAGAACCGCTTTCTTCAGCCACTGATGCGTTACCCACTGGCCGTCGATCTTTTCAGATACGCGCAGTGCACCGCTATCCAGCTGAGAGATAACCTCGTTGATGGCTTCACGGGTTACGGTGTCAACGCTCGCCGGAGTAATGTCGGCGCGACGCTCGAAGGCCGCTTCAATAACGCTCTGTAACTGTTGCATAATTTTTTCCTGATCTGTCTGGTGCATGCCGGACCACATCCCGACACAAAATAAACGGGTAAATCGATTGCGGTCACACTTTATCGTTTGGATTAAGGGCTTCTGTCAACCGTTGTTGTAATGCTTTGCGCATTTCCCCATCAAGTGCGCGCCGCTCATTATTAGCGAGAATAAACAAATCCTCGACGCGCTCGCCGATAGTGCTAATGCGCGCGCCGTGCAGCGAAACGCCCATATCCGCGAAAACTTCGCCCACGCGCGCTAGCAGGCCGGGCTGGTCGAGCGCCACCAGCTCCAGATAGCTGCGGCGATCGGTGTGCGTAGGCAGGAAGTTGACCTCGGTCTCAACGCTGAAGTGGCGCAGTTTGGCCGACGGGCGGCGGGTGCGCGGCGGGTTCCAGCTGGTCTGGGCGATGGCCTGCTCCAGCGCCTGGCGGATCATCGCGTGGCGGTCGGGAGCCAGCGGGCTGCCGTCCGGCTCCAGCACAATAAAGGTATCCATCGCCATGCCGTCGCGGCTGGTGAAGATCTGCGCGTCGTGCACGCTAAGGTTGCGGCGATCCAGCTCGCCCGCCACGGTAGCGAACAGATAAGGGCGATCAGGGCTCCAGATAAAGATCTCGGTTCCGCCGCGTGTTGCCTGCGGGCTGACCAGCACCAGCGGCTTTTTCAGGTCATGCTCCATCAGATGACGCGCGTGCCACGCAAGCTGGTTAGGCGTATGGCGCAGGAAATAGTCGGCGCGACAGCGGTTCCAGATCTGGTGTAGCCGCTCCTCGTCGATATTGTCCATGCGCAGCAGCGCCAGCGCCTGTAGGCGGTGATGGCGCACGCGCTCGCGCAGATCGGGGCTGTTCTCCATGCCGCGGCGCAGCTGCTTCTCGGTGGCAAAAAAGAGTTCGCGCAGCAGGCTCTGCTTCCAGCTGTTCCAGAGCGTTTCATTGGTGGCGCAAATATCCGCCACGGTCAGGCAGACCAGATAGCGCAGCCGGTTCTCGTTCTGCATCACCTCGGCGAACTGCTGGATAACGGTCGGGTCCTGGATATCCCGGCGCTGCGCCGTCACCGACATCAGCAGGTGATGGCGCACCAGCCAGGCAACCAGCTGCGTCTCGCGCGAATTCAGGCCGTGCAGCTCGGCAAACTCCAGCGCATCCTGGGCACCCAGAATCGAGTGATCGCCGTTGCGCCCTTTGGCGATATCATGCAGTAGCGCCGCCATCAGCAGCAGTTCCTGCTGCGGCAGGCGCGGCCAGAGCTCAACGCATAGCGGATGCATCGGGCGCGTTGCCTCATCAGCAAAGCTCTCCAGCTTTTGCAGCACGCGGATCGTGTGCTCGTCCACGGTGTAAGCGTGGAACAGATCGAACTGCATCTGGCCGACGATATGTCCCCACAGTGGTGTATAGGCCCAGAGCACGCTGTGGCGGTGCATCGGCAGCAGCGCGCGCTTAACCGCGCCTGGATGGCGCAGAATTGCCATAAAAATCTGGCGGGCTTCCGGGATCTGGCACAGCGGCTGCTTAAGATGGCGACGGGCATAGCGCAGCTGGCGCAGCGTAGTGGAATAGATGCCGCGAATATTCTCGTTGCGCACCATCACATAGAACATACGCAGGATCGCCTGCGGTTCGCGCTCGAAGAGCGTTTCGTCGCGCAGGTCGATCAGGTTGCCGCGCAGCTGGAAAGTGTCGTCCAGCGGGCGCGGCTTCTCGGTCGTCGAGAGCGCCAGGATCGCCTCGTCGAACAGCTGGAGCAGCATCTGGTTGAGCTCGCCGATGCGGCGCGTAACGCGGAAGAAATCCTTCATCATGCGCTCAACCGGCTCATTGCCTTCGCCCTGATAGTTGAGGCGCTGCGCCACGTTAAGCTGGCGGTCAAACAGCAAGCGGTTGTCATAGCGCGTTAAGGTCAGGTGGAGGGCAAAGCGGATGCGCCAGAGAAACGCCTGGCACTCGTTAAGCTCGTTGCGCTCGGCTTCGGTAAGAAAGCCAAACCCTACCATTTCATCCAGCGTGGTCGCGCCAAAGTGGCGGCGCGCTACCCATTGCAGCGTATGAATGTCGCGCAGGCCGCCAGGGCTGCTCTTAATGTCAGGCTCAAGGTTATAGCTGGTGCCGTGATAGCGCTGGTGGCGCGCCTGCTGCTCTTCGATCTTGGCGGCGTAGAAAGTCGCTGACGGCCAGAAGCCCTCGCTAAAGACGTTTTTCTGCATTTCAAGAAACAAGGCCACGTCGCCGGTCAGCATGCGCGACTCAATCAGGTTGGTGGCGACGGTCAAATCGGCTAAACCTTCCAGCAGGCACTCTTCCAGCGTACGGACGCTGTGACCGACTTCCAGCTTCAGATCCCACAGCAGCGTCAGCAGCTCGCTGGTTTGCTGCGCGCTGGATTCATCGAGCGGATCGCGGCTGAGGATCAGGATATCGACGTCGGAAAGGGGATGCAGCTCGCCACGGCCGTAGCCGCCGACCGCGACCAGTGCGATGGCGGGCAGGGCATCGAAGCCGTAAAAGCGCCACAGGCGGCGCAGCAGGCGGTCAATAAACAGGGTGCGTGCGTCGATCAGCGCTTCTGCTGATTCGCCCGCGTCGAACGCCGTCGACAGAAAGGCGTTAAAGGTCTCCAGCTTCTGCTTCAGGGCCTCGCGGGTTAACTGCGCGTCATCCCAGTGCGCCGGGGAATCTTTCAGGCCGTCAATGACCTCATCCGTCAGGATCACGCTCATACCGCTTCTCTCTTCTTGAGCCATAAAAAAACCGGCGCAGGGCCGGCTTTTTTGCGTGGGGAACGATTACTCTTCGTTGACCAGCACCGCGTCGATGGTGTCGTCTTGACGCAGAGTCAGGATTTCACAGCCGTTATCGGTCACCACAATAGTATGCTCGTACTGTGCGGACAAGCTGCGATCTTTGGTTTTTACCGTCCAGCCATCTTTCATGGTGCGGATGCGGTAGTCGCCCGCATTGACCATCGGCTCAACGGTAAAGGTCATGCCCGCCTGCAGTACGACACCGCCGTCGTCTGCATCGTAGTGCAGCACCTGCGGCTCTTCATGGAAGCCTTTGCCGATGCCGTGGCCGCAGTACTCACGCACTACGGAAAAGTCGTGCGACTCCACATATTTCTGAATAGCACGGCCCAGCTCGCGCAGACGAATGCCTGGCTTCACCAGACGCAGCGCCAGATAGAGGCTCTCCTGAGTAATATGGCACAGGCGCTCGCCCTGAATCGTTGGCTTACCGACAATAAACATCTTCGAGGTGTCGCCGTGGTACTCATCTTTGATCACGGTAACGTCGATGTTAATGATGTCGCCATCTTTCAGGATACGCTCGTCGCTGGGAATGCCGTGACACACCACTTCGTTGACCGAAATGCAGACCGATTTCGGGAAGCCGTGGTAGCCGAGACAGGCAGAAATGGCCTGCTGCTCGTGAGTAATATAGTCGTGGCAGATGCGGTCCAGTTCGCCCGTCGTCACGCCAGGTTTAACGTGCGAGGCGATCATCTCCAGCACGTCGGCAGCCAGGCGGCCCGCGACGCGCATTTTTTCGATTTCTTCAGGGGTTTTAATTGAAATTGCCATTAAATTAATCCGCGTTTGCCGAAAATTTCAGCAATAATGAACGATGTGCTGTCATGTTAGCAGCCGAAAACCAGGCCGCCAAACAGTTCACGTAACACGGCCCGGTACTGAACAAATTCTGGCTTCAGCAGCGTGGTTGTGGTATAAAGCGCGCCGACGATTCTCTGTCAGGTCGTGACGACCGGCGGGAAACGCGAAAACTCACTTTGTGTACTAAAACACACATGTATCGACACATGCGCCGGGGTGCTTCGAAAGAGGTCGGTCGCATGGGATACATGGAGGCCCAACCCCAATCTTAATTTAGAGGTAATCATGGCAACTGTTTCCATGCGCGACATGCTCAAGGCTGGTGTTCACTTCGGTCACCAGACCCGTTACTGGAACCCGAAAATGAAGCCGTTCATCTTCGGTGCGCGTAACAAAGTTCA
>Ga0209371_1000440_pt1 | contig 42037 bp, 37 predicted proteins | sample AgamicAtAmrz_FD_187165 | JGI IMG/M metagenome (GOLD analysis project Ga0209371, IMG submission 187165) | Agave microbial communities from Guanajuato, Mexico - At.Am.rz (SPAdes) (version 2) | ecosystem: Host-associated > Plants > Roots > Rhizosphere | place: Guanajato, Mexico | collected 2012-06-07
CCGAAGTACCGGAGGTGCCCGAAGTACCGGAGGTGCCCGAAGTACCGGAGGTGCCCGAAGTACCGGAGGTGCCCGAAGTACCGGAGGTGCCCGAAGTACCGGAGGTGCCCGACGTACCGGAGGTGCCCGACGTACCGGAGGTGCCCGAGGTGCCGGAAGTGCCCGAAGTACCGGAGGTGCCCGAAGTACCGGAAGTACCCGAGGTGCCAGAAGTGCCCGACGTGCCGGAGGTGCCGGAAGTGCCCGAGGTGCCGGAAGTGCCCGAAGTACCGGAAGTACCGGAAGTACCCGACGTACCGGAAGTCCCCGACGACCCCGAAGTCCCCGAACTACCTCCGCCAGACGTCCCCGACGAACCGCCGCCCGACGTACCCGACGTCCCCGACGTGCCGCTCGTCCCGGACGTGCTCGGCTTGATCGTCGGCGGGGTCGTCGGTCCATCGACCGAGCCGCAGCCGTACAGCGCGAGCAGTGACGAGACGGCCATCGTTACCGTCGTCTTCTTGAAGAGATTCTGCATGTTGGCCTCGACATTGGAAGTGTGTCCAGGTCTTCTCTGCAAATTCCGCGCCATGACAGGTTTCGGGAAACGGTGTCGCGATTTGTTGCGGAAATCGGGAATATCGATGCGATTTAAACGGAGGAATAGCGGTTTCGCGCGACAGGCGCGCGCGGTGCGCGAGCGTCGCGGCTGCGATGTTCCCGTAAGGCGCCGTAACGCGCGACGGGATGTTACGTAGCGTTCGACCGCCCGTTACGCGACCGGCCGCGAACCGAGGCCCGCATCTTTGACGAAACGCGCCGTCCCGCTGAACATGGTGCGACATCCCCCGGTCGCCGGCAGCGCGGCAGCGGCCACGACCAACCACCAGGACACCGACATGAGCGAACAGGACAGGGAATACGGCAAGGCGCGGCGGATCGACGTGATGGGCGAGGCGTTCGTCGAGCGCGCGATGCGCGACCTCGACGGCTTTTCGCGTCCGCTGCAGAACTGGCTGAACGAACATGCGTGGGGCAGCACGTGGCAGCGGGGCGGGATCGACCTGAAGACGCGCAGCCTGTGCACGTGCGCGATGCTGGCGGCGCTCGGCCGCGGCACGGAGCTGAAGGGGCATGTTCGCGGCGCGCTCAACAACGGCGCGAGCCTCGTCGAGATTCGCGAGGTATTGCTGCACAGCGCGCTGTACGCGGGCGCGCCGGCCGCGGTCGAGGCGTTTCGCAGCGCGCGCGAAGTGCTCTCGGATCTCGGGCTGTCGATACCCGACGACGAAGCCTGATTCCGTCGCGGCGTCGGCTGCCCGCCACGGAATCAGGCCCCGCTGCGTTGCCGCGACCTACGCGATGCGCACGGGCTGCGCGGCGACGTCGGCCGGCGCGGCGGCGACTTCGAGCAGCCAGTCGGCCGTCGCCTCGGGAATCGTGACCGGCAGCATGTGGCCGCCCTCGACGACCTTCAACCGCACGCGCGCCGATTTTTTCGCGAGCGCGTCGCCGTGCTCGCGCCAGTTCAGGATCGGATCGGCGCGGCCGTACAGCACGTCGACCGGCAGCGCGAGTTCCGCGTAGCGACGCTCCATCGCGGGCAGGTCGACGGGCGCCGACAGCAAGTCCGTGGCCGTCGCGTAGAACACGTGCGGGCGCATCCCGAGCAGGCCGCCGCCCTTGACCGGGAAGTCGCGCGGCACCGCCTCCGGCGCGAACACCTGGCGCACGGCCTTGCGGCCGGTCAGGATCGTCAGCGGGATCGCGAAGGTCCACGACACGAAACGGCGCACGAGCGGCGACGGCAGCATCAGCGGCTTGAACGGCGCGGGCGGCTCGGTCTGCTCGTGCGACAGCGGCGCGATCAGCGCGAGCCGGCTCACGCGGTCCGCATGGTTGAGGCCGACCGCGAGCGCGATCGCGCCGCCGAGCGAGTGGCCGACCAGCACGGGCTTGTCGAGCTGCAACGCGTCGATGAACGCGGCGACCGTGCGGGCCTGCGCGAACACGTTCGCCTGCGAGGCCGCGCCGCGCAGCGAGCGGCCGGCGCCCGGGCGGTCGAGCAGGATCACGCGATGCTGCTGCGCGAGCCGCGTGAGCGGCAGGTACGCGAAATTGCGCCATTGCCCCGCGAGCCCGTGGACGAACACGATCGGCGGGCCGTTGCCGTATTCGACGTAGTGGATACGATCGCCGTCGATGTCGACGAAGCGGCCTTCGGGCGGAAACGCCCGCGTCACGCGACGGGCCACGTAAGCGGAGAACAGCGCGAGCGCGGCGAGCACCGCGACGACGCCGAGCAGTACGTTCTGGATCAGATGGAGCGTAGGAGTCATGTCGGCCTCAGCGGGTTTCGAGTGCGGGTTCGGCAGCCGGCGCGGTGGCGGCCGGGCCGGTTTGGGCGCGGCGTTCGAAGTGCATCGCGGAATCGGCGAGCGCGCTGAACTTCAGCGACGCGAGATCGAGCACGTAGTTCTGGTGGAATTTCCACGGTTTGCGGTGCCCCTGCTTCGGCAGGATGCCGGCCGCGCGCTGGATGTAGCCCGAGCTCAGGTTGACGGCCGGCACGTCGCCGAGATCGTCCGCGCCGAGCCGCGGCACGCACGTGTCGTACCCGTTCGCGCGCATGTGGTTGAGCAGCCGGCACACGTAGCGCGCGATCAGCTCGGCCTTCAGCGTCCACGACGCATTCGTGTAGCCGAACGACGATGCGAGGTTCGGCACGCCGCTGTACATCATCCCCTTGTACGACACCGTCTCCGGCAAATCGACCGCGCGGCCGTCGACCGTCACGCGCGCGCCGCCGAGCATCTTCACCTTCAGCCCGGTCGCGGTGACGATCACGTCCGCGTCGAGCTGCTGGCCGCTCTTCAGCTGGAGGCCGGTCGGCGTGAAGCGCTCGATTTCGTCGGTGACGATCGATGCGCGGCCCGCGCGGATCGCCTTGAACAGGTCGCCGTTCGGCACGAGGCATACGCGCTGGTCCCACGGCATGTAGCGCGGCGTCAGGTGCTTCGCGACGTCGAAGTCGGGACCGAGCTGCTTGCTGGCCGCGCGGATGATGAATTTTTTCGTCTGGTCGGGCTTGCGGCGCGACACGTTGTACAGGTACATCGTCAGCAGCACGTTCTTCACGCGCACGAGCCGGTGCGCGAGCCGCGACGGCAGCACGCGGCGCAGCGCGTTCGCGATCTTGTCGCGCGCGGGCAGCGACACGATGTAGGTCGGCGAGCGCTGCAGCATCGTCACGTGCTGCGCGTCCGCCGCCATCGAAGGCACGAGCGTGACGGCCGTCGCGCCGCTGCCGATCACGACCACGCGCCGGTTCGCGTACGACAGATCCTTCGGCCAGTGCTGCGGATGCACGAGCTGGCCCTCGAACGTGTCCATGCCGGCCCAGTCGGGCAGGTAGCCGGCGTCGTAGTCGTAGTAGCCGCTGCACATGAACAGGAAGCGGCAGGTGTAGACGAGCGTGTCGGTCGCGCCGTCTCGCGTGCGCTCGATGCGGACTGTCCAGCGCGCGCGGTTCGAATCCCAGTCGGCCGCGACGACCTTCTGGCCGTAGCGGATCGTCTTGTCGATGCCGTAGGCACGCGCGGTGTCGCGGATGTAGTCGAGGATCGTCTGGCCGTCGGAGATCGCCTTGTCGCTGTGCCACGGGCGGAAGCTGTAGCCGAGCGTGAACATGTCGGAATCCGAACGAACACCCGGATAGCGGAACAGGTCCCAGGTGCCGCCGATCGCGTCGCGCGCCTCGACGATCGCCACGCTCGCATGCGGGCAGCGCTGCTTCAGGTGGTAGGCGGCGCCGATGCCGGACAGGCCGGCGCCGACGATCAGCACGTCGAGGTCGCGGGTATCGTGGTTGTCGCCGCTGTCGCGGCGGGTGTCGCGGGCGGGCGGCGCGTCGCGTCGGTCGGTCGTCGTCGAGGTCATGCGAGATCCTTGGTCGGCGTGGTGGGGCGCGTGGCCGGGGCGTGCGCGCGTTCGAGGTTGCGTGCGCGGGCGCGGCGCACGTGGCGCAGCATCAGCCACTGGTAACCGGCGCCGAGCAGGCGCGCGATCCGGTCGAGCCGGCGCGCGTCGGCGCCGACCAGCACGCGGCGCGCATTGCGCTCGACGCCCGCGAGGATCTGCCGCGCGGCCTCGTCGGCCGTCGTCGCGTTGATCATGCGGTTGGCCTGGCGACGATGCGTCGCTTCGTCCTGGCCTGTCAGCGCGTGGATGCTGGTATCGACGCGGCCCGCGTCGACGATGCTCGTCGCGACGCCGCCCGGATGCACGCAGGTCGCGCTCACCGGCGCGCCGTCGAGTTCGAGTTCCATCCGCAGCGCTTCGGTGAAGCCGCGCACCGCGAACTTGGTTGCGTTGTACGCGCTTTGTGTCGGCATCGCGACGAGCCCGAACAGGCTCGACGTGTTGACGACGTGGCCGTCGCCCGATGCGCGCAGATGCGGCAGGAACGCCTGCGTGCCATGCACGACGCCCCAGAAATTGATGCCGACGATCCATTCGAGATCGGCGAGACGCGCGGTTTCGGCGCTGGCGGCCAGCGACACGCCCGCATTGTTGAAGATCAGGTTGACCTTGCCGTGCTCGGCGCGAACGAAATCGGCCCACGCGAACACCGCGTCGCGGTCGGCGACGTCGAGCCGCCGCGTGCTTAAGCGCACGCCGTGCTGCGCACACGCGGCCGCCGTGCCGGCGAGCCCGACGTCGTTGACGTCGGCGAGCGCGATCTCGCAGCCGCGCCGCGCAAGCTCGACCGCGAGGCTGCGCCCCATGCCCGAACCGGCGCCCGTGATCGCGGCGACCTTCCCGGAAAACCCCTTCATTCGTCGTCCTCCCGTTCCGCTTGCGCTGCACCGGCGGCGCATCTATTGTGGTGTTGTTCATCACCACTTTAGTTTTCGGGTGTCCTGATGTCAAATAGCGGAATGGAGAAAGCACTCGAAACGGAAAAAAGGGGCCGGGCGTATGGCGGCGTGGCGCCCGAGGTGCGGGCCGCCGAGCGGCGCGATGCGTTGATCCGCGCGGCGACGCGCGTGTTCGGTACGGTGGGTTTCCGCAAGGCGACGGTGCGGTCGATCTGCCAGGAAGCGAAGCTGAACGATCGCTATTTCTACGCGGCGTTCGACAGCACCGAGGATCTGTTGCGCTGCACTTACCTGCATCACGCGCAGCAATTGCATGACGCGGTCGCGCAGGCGGTCGCCGCGCGCGGCGGCGAGCTGCGCGAGCGCGTCGACGCGGGGCTCGCCGCATTCTTCACGTTTCTGCGCGACCCGTGCGCGGCGCGCGTGCTGCTGCTCGAGGTGATGGGCGTGAGCGCGGATACCGACATGACGTACCAGCGCATGCTGATCGACTTCGGCAAGCTGATCATGGCGATCGGTGCGCCGGGCGAGGCCGTCACGCCTGCCGAGCGCACCGAGCAGCGGCTGATCGGGCTCGCGCTGGTGGGCGCGATGACGAACGTCGGCGCGGCGTGGCTGCTGACCGACTATCGCGATCCGGAGGCGCAGATGATCGCGAGCTGCAGGAAGGTGTTGTTGGGGACGTTGGGAACGGGCAGGTAGCGGGCGTCGGAAACTGCGGCTCGGGCATGATCCGTCGAAACAACTCAGGTATATTTGCACGCGCATCCAGCCATGAAAGAGGCGGCGTTTGCGAAAGTATCGCCACTTCACAACGGATAGTCAGTACGTTACCGCGCGCGGGGCCGATTGCTCGCGTTCGTCGATTCGCTTTGATTACCGTACCAAACGCGGGGAGCAGGTCGGTACAACGACAAACGGATCAAGGGCTCCATTGGCTATCTCAGCCCATCGAGTACCGAGAAAACCCGGCGACTGGAATAACACGAAAAGCGCTAGACGCGTTACAGAGAACATGCGATCCAAAATTCTTTCAATCGCTTGCCTGGTCGGTATCAGTATCACCGCGCACGCCCAAGTGGCATGTCCGTCAGGCTGGATTCCCTATAGCGCGACGTCTTGTGGCCCGGCCCCCCGCACACAGGCGGCACCTACACAGCAGGCGCCCACGTTCAGTTTGGCGACGACGTGGGGAGCGATCGCGACCGATGGTGTAAAGGGCGTACTCGGCACGGCCGTCGGCGGGGAAAGCGAACGCGGAGCCGCGCGCACGGCGATGGCAGATTGCCAGGCCAAGGGCGGGGCTACCTGCAAAGTTCAGTTGACCTACTCCAACGGCTGCGGAGCCATGATCGTTGGAAGCAAAGGATTCAGTACGGCCGGTGCTGGCACCAGGGAAGAAGCCATACAGAAAGGCATGGCGATCTGCCAGACGGATGGCGATACCGCGTGCCGTCTCTATTACACCGATTGCAGCCTGCCAAAAAGCGCTCGCTAGCGGGCAATTGTCGACCCGGAGCTGGCGCTCGGGCATACGCGGGGACCTCGAACATGAAGCACTTCAATACCCGCCTTCTCCTGTTGAGCGTTGCGACGTCGTTTGCATCGTCCGTTTCCGCGAGCGGCCACTTGCCGCCGGTGGAGATGCCGCCTCAATCGTTCGCCAGTTTCGACGCGTGCGTGGAGCATCTTCGTCAGTTGTACGCGCACGATCTGGTCGGCGCGAAGCAGGGGCCTCAACAGATCAAGGGCGGCGCGACGCGCGAGGCCGTTGTCGAGTCCAAGGGCGTCGTAACCAACGAGCGCGATGAAGCGCATTACGACGCCGAATTGGGTTGGTCGATTCGCAAGCCCGGCGGTGATGCCGTCGGCAATCGCTGGATGCAGACGAACTACAACTTCGAGCGCTGGAGCTGGACCTGTCGGAGCGCTTCGTTGACCGGCACAATGGAAAGCGGCTTCACGTCACCGTCGGTCGAGCCGTTACGTTAGGGTGGCGCCGTGGTGGATGTGGAACGATCCCGCTTCATTGCTGCGTTTGTCATGAGGGATCGATGGTCCCGCGATCCATTGCAATAGGGAGCGGGCTGACGTCATCGACCAGGGAGTGATCGTGAGAGCAAGGTATGTCGACTACAACGGCCGATATTTCGTATGCGTCAGTGTGGCAGTTTTTCTGATGGTGTCGTTCGGGTCGGTGATGACGGTGGTTGACATATCGAATCTGGTCCGCCGGCCGTCGGATGAACTGACGACGATGGCATTCTATTGGGGCTATCTGTTGCTTCCTGCGGTCTTGCTTTGGGCGATGCATTCCGCCGGGATGCTCGAGAAATCCCGCTTCGCTTTCTCGTTGATCGCTCTAACCCTGCTGTGTGCCTGCTTCGTCTGGAGCGCAGCCCATGAACGGAACGCTTGGGTCTGGGTCGCGTATTGGCCAGCCTGTGTGGCTTGCCTGTTGCTCGCGATGTTGGCGCATTGGGTGCGCAGACGAACCAACAAAATCTGAGGCGGCGTCTGCTGACGATATCGGCGGAGCGGCTCGCCGTTATCGGCGAATGCGCTGTCGTCGAATACCGTAAGCGCGCAATGAACCACGCGGCTTGCTACTTCGACCGTGAGCGCTTTGTCGTAGGCGCTGTCGGCGCTTCCCCCAGCTTCCCCTTCATCGCCTCGACAAACGCCCGCACCTTCGGCGAAGGCAGCCGCGTCGACGGATACACCGCGTGAATGCCGGCCGGCGCAGTGCGCCAGCCCGGCAACAGCCGCACGAGCCGCCCCGCCGCGACATCATCCGCGGTCGAGAAATCCGTCAGCAGCCCGAAGCCGCCGCCCGCGAGCACGATCGCGCGGCACGCGGTCGCGGTGTTCGACACGACCGGCGCGACGCAGCGCACCGACGCGCGGCCGCCGCGTGCGTCGTCGAGTTCGAGCGTATGCGGGCGCGGCAGCGACGACAGCATCACGAACGGCAGCGCGGCAAGCGCATCGGGGTCGCGCGGCAGCCCGTAGCGCGCGACGAACGCCGGGCTCGCGACCAGCCATTTCTCGTAGGTGCCGAGCTGCACCGCGCGATAGTTGGAATCGGCAAGCCGCCCGATGCGGATCGCGACGTCGAGGTTGTCCGCGACGAGATCGACCACGCGGTCGTTCGCGACGAGTTCGACGGCGAGCGCCGGATGCCGGTCGCGCAGCGCGACGACGGCCGGCGCGACCACCAGCGCGCCATAGTCGATCGGCACGCTCACGCGCAGCGTGCCGCGCAGCGGCCCCGCGTCGGACGACACCGCGTCGAGCGCGGCTTCGGTCGCGCGCACGATGTCGCGGCACGCGTCGTAGAACACGCGTCCCGCGTCGGTCACGCTCAGCCGCCGCGTCGTGCGCACCAGCAGGTTCGCGCCAACCTCGGATTCGAGGCGCTGCATGTGCGTGCTGACGACCGTCTTCGCGAGGCCGAGCCGCTCGGCGGCGGCCGTCAGCGAGCCGGCGTCGACCACCGCGACGAAGATCGCCAGCCGGTTCAGGTTCACGTCGCGCAGATCGGCCATCGTCGATTGTCCTATGGAAGCGGATAATGTTTCAGCGATTATCCATCTTCTGGCGACGAACGGCGAGCGTTACGCTGGAGCCGTTCGTCGCCGATCCCCGGCGGCGCGAGATTCCGGAGTGTTTCCATGTCTGCCGCCAGCAAGCCCGCCTCGCCGATCCGCGTCTATTCGTTTCTGCTGTCCGGGCACGCGCACCGTGTCCGGTTGTTCCTGTCGCTGCTCGGGTTGCCGTCGAAGACCATCGACGTCGATCTTGCGGCCGGCGCGCAGCGCGAACCGGCGTTTCTCGCATTGAATCCGCTCGGGCAGGTGCCGGTGATCGACGACGGCGGCACCGTGATCGCCGATTCGAACGCGATCCTCGTGTATCTCGCGAAGCGCTACGGCGACGCGCACTGGCTGCCCGACGACCCGGTCGGCGCGGCCGTCGTGCAGCGCTGGCTGTCGTACGCGGCCGGCCCGATCGCGTCGGGTCCGGCCGCCGCGCGGCTCGTGACCGTGTTCGGCGCCCAGCTCGACCCGGAAGCGGCCAAGCGTACGGCCGCGAAGGTGCTCGACGTGATCGATCGCGAACTGGCCGGCAAGCCCTTTGCGGCCGGCGCGCAGCCGACGATCGCGGACATCGCCGCGTACACGTACATCGCGCACGCACCGGAAGGCGGCGTGTCGCTCGAACCGTATCCGCACGTGCGCGCATGGCTGGCGCGTATCGAGGCGTTGCCGGGCTTCGTCGCGATGCCGACGACGCGCGCGGGTCTGCTCGCCGCTTGACGCTTACTGCCACCGCGCCTGTTCAGGAGAACGTGATGAATGCGCCGACCGCCGTCGTACCGGGCTGGGAACTCGACACCGCGCCGTTTCATGCGGGCGAGCTTGCCGTGCAGCAGCGCGCGGGCGTGACGGACGCGGCGAGCGCGGCCGGCCGGCGCGGGATTCGGCGCTTCATGCCGGACCAGCACCGGACGTTTTTCGCGCAATTGCCGTTCTTCGTGCTCGGCGGCGTCGATGCGCGCGGCCAGCCGTGGGCGACGCTGCGGGCCGGGGCGCCGGGTTTCGTCACGTCGCCGGACGCCCGCACGCTGCGCATCGCGGCGCCCGCGCTGCCGGGCGATCCGCTGGCCGGCGCATGGCAGGCGGGCGCGTCGCTGGGCGGCCTCGGAATCGAATTCGATACGCGGCGGCGCAATCGCGTGAACGGCGTCGTGCGCGCGGTCGACGGCGATGCGCTGACGATCGCGGTCGAGCAGAGCTTCGGCAATTGCGCGAAGTACATCCAGGGCCGCAAGCCGACCTTCGTCGCGCGGGACGTCGCGGCCGCCGTCGCGCCGGACGTGTCGGACGCGCTGAGCGATACGGATCGCGCGCTGCTCGCGCAGGCCGACACGTTCTTCGTCGCGAGCGCGAACACGTCGGCGGAGGCGGGCGCCGCGCGCGGCGCGGACGTGTCGCATCGCGGCGGGATGCCGGGCTTTGTGCGCGTCGACGATGCGCGTACGTTGACGACGCCCGATTTCAGCGGCAACCGGTTCTTCAACACGCTCGGCAACCTGCAGCACGATCCGCGCGCGGGGCTGCTGTTCATCGATTTCGACAGCGGCGATGTGCTGTATGTCGCCGCGCGCGCGGAAATCGTGTGGGACGGGCCGGTCGTCGCGTCGTTCGACGGCGCCCAGCGCGTCGTGCGGTTTCATGTGCGGGAAGTGCGGCGCATGCGGGCGGTGCTGCCGTTCCGGTGGTCGGCGGTCGAGCGCGCGCCGCAGTTCGCGGCGATGGCGATGGCGACGGGGTCGGGCGGGGCGGCGGCAACGGCTGGACCCGCACCGTCATCGGCACCCGCATGGCGATCGCTGCGGATCGCGAAGATCGTCGACGAAGCCCGCGCGATCCGGTCGTTCCATTTCGACCCGGCGGATGGCGGCGCATTGCCCGCCTACGAAGCTGGTCAGCATCTGACGCTGCGCATCCCGCTACCGGGCAGCGACGCGCCCGCGATTCGCAGCTACACGCTGTCCGATGCACCGGGCGGCACGCAGTACCGGATCACCGTGAAGCGTGAAGGGCGCGTATCGGCGTGGCTGCACGATCACGCGCAGGCCGGCATGACGCTCGACGCGCAGATGCCGCGCGGCCGCTTCACGTTCGATCTCGCGAGCCCGCGGCCGGCCGTGCTCGTGTCGGCCGGCATCGGCATCACGCCGATGATGGCGATGCTGCGGCGGGCACTGGCCGACGACACGCCGTCGCGCCGTATCGTGTTCGTGCATGGCGCACGCGAAGCGGCCGATCGGCCGTTCGCGGCCGAACTGGCGCGCCTCGCGGCCGTTGATGCACGCCTGTCGCTTCACTGGTTCGACAGTCGTCCTCAAGAAAGCACGGTGGCGCGGGCAGGCCGCATCGACATCGGGCAATTGAAGCGGGTCCTTTCGTTCGACGATTACGATTTCTATCTGTGCGGGCCGTCGGCCTTCATGCGCGACCTGTACGACGGGCTGCGCGCGCTGAACGTGCCGGACGAGCGCATCCGTTTCGAGGCGTTCGGGCCGTCGAGCGTCTCGCGCAGCGCGACCCGCGCGGCTGCCGCGCCCGCGGCGGCGAGCGTGCCGGTCGTGTTCCGGCGCACGGGGCGCGACGCCGCGTGGACACCCGCCGACGGCACGCTGCTCGAATTCGCGGAAGGGCAGCGCGTGGCCGTGCCATCCGAATGCCGTTCCGGTTCGTGCGGCACGTGCGCGACGCGCGTGCTGGCCGGCGCGGTGGAATACGAGCAAACGCCCGATGCGCCGGTCGAGCCCGGCTGCGCGCTGCTGTGCGTCGCACGGCCCGCGCAAGGCGCGACGGAGCCGCTCGTGCTCGACCGCTGACGCGTGTGCGACATGCCGCCGCAGATCGCCTGCTGCGCGAAAAGCGCACGCAACTGCTTCTTTTTTCGGATGCCGTCCGGATCGACGATAGCGTCAACCGATTCGATAAAGGAGCCCATCATGAAACTGCTCGGCATGGTCCGCCTGGTCCTGTGGAGTTTCTTCGGCGTGCGCAACAGCAAGGCGCACGCGACCGATCTCGCGAACGCCAACTTCACGCTGCTGCCGTTCGTGGCGATCCTGCTTGCGCTGCTGGTCGGCGCGGTCATTTACGGCGTCGTGCATCTGGTCGTCGATCCGACCGTGACGATGCAGGGCTTCTGAGCGGCCGGCCGGTGAGCCGGTAGCGGGCCGCCATTCCCGCTCCGGTTCGAGGTCGCCCGACCGGCGGAGGATGACGCTGGTGTCGGCGGCCGACACGTACGACGCGCATCGCGACCGAATCGCCGCCGTCGCCGCCGTCGCCACCGTTATCGCGCCGCCCAAGCCGTCTGTCCCCGTTCCCGTTTTCCCCCGTCCTCCATCCCGCCCGATTCCTCGGCCCTTCGCCGCGCCCGGGGGTAAAATGCGCGCCACGCCGCGATGTCGCGCGCCGGGCAGGCCGCCGTTCCGATGAACGGCCGGCGTTAGTGCCCGCCGCCCGCACCGGGGCGTTCGAAGCGTCCCTCGCATGACACGACCGCGCGAGGCAGCCGGCCGGCTGACGAGCCGTTGACGAACCCGTCGGCCGCTGCGTCGGTTTCCGGCGCGTCATCCGAATCCGATGTCCCATCCTGCGTTGTTCCGACCGGTCGGCCGCTTGCACGCCGCAGGGTCCGGTTCGTCTGATGAATATCGTGTCGACGCAAGTGTCTGGTGACGGGCGCGGCGGCATTCGCGGGCGCACGTTTCGCAGCTTCGTAACGGGTTTGGGGTTTGGGGTTTCGGGTTTCGACAGGTCGAGTGGCGAGTTTTCCATCCAGAACAATGACGGTGAATAGAACAACAGCGGCGCCCGCACGGCGGCGGCGCGCGAAGGTCGGGCTCGGTGTCGGTCTCGGCGTCACGCTTTTCGCGGCGCAGGCTGCGGTGGCCCAGGGCGACACGCCCGCGCCGGGCGCCGAGGCGGCCGGCAACGCGACGTTGCCCACGATCACGGTGAACGGTGAGCGCGGCCAGCCGCTGCGCGCGCGCGAAGCGTCGGTGGCCGGGCTCGACGACGCGCCGCTGCGCGACACGCCGGCGTCGGTGAACGTGATCACGCGCGCGCTGATCGACGATCAGCAGGCGAAGCGGCTGAGCGACGTCGTGCGCAACGATGCGTCGGTCGTCAACGACTATGCGCCGGTCGGTTATTTCGAAGGCTTCGCGATCCGCGGCTTTCCGGTCGATCTCGCGAGCGCGATCCGGATCGACGGGCTGACGGTGTCCGGCGAGCAGAACGTGCCGCTCGAGAACAAGGAGCGCGTCGAGATCCTGAAAGGGCTCGCGGGCATCGACAGCGGCGTCGTCGCACCGGGCGGCGTGATCAACTTCGTGACCAAGCGTTCCGCGAACGTCGCGAGCGTGACGGGCGGCGTCGACAGCCGCGGCTCGACGTCGGCGGCCGTCGATCTCGGCCGCCGCTTCGGCCCCGATCATCAGTTCGGGTTCCGGATCAATGCGGCGAAGGAGAACATGCACTCGTATATCGACGGCACGAACGGACGGCGCACGTTCGGTTCGATCGCCGCCGACTGGGACATCACCCCGCGTGCGAGCCTGCAGCTCAATGCCGAATTCCAGCAGTGGATCCAGCGTTCCGCGCCCGGCTACCAGTTGCTGGGCGGCACCGTCGTGCCGTCGGTCAAGACGACGTCGAAGGCGCTCGGCACGCAGCCGTGGGCGAAACCCGTGACGACCGATGCGCTGAACCTGAACGCGCGTTTCGACTACCAGTTCAACGACGACTGGAAGGCGTACATCGCCGCGGGCCGCAGCCGCACGATGATCGACGACAACAGCGCGTTCGCGTACGGCTGCTCGTATGCGGCAAGCTGCGCGGCCGGCGCGACGTCGCCGTTCTTCTTCGGCGCGAACGGCGACTACGACGTGTACGACTTCCGCAGCCCCGGCGAATACCGACGCAACGACGATCTGCGCGCGGTCACGACCGGCAAGTTCGCGACGGGGCCGCTGCGGCACGACCTGACGCTCGGCGTGAGCGTGCAGCGCCGCGTCGTGCACATGGCCGACGCCGTGTACGACTACGTGGGCAGCGAGAATATCTACGGGCCCGACCTGACCTTTCCGCCGTCGCCGAATTCACCAGGGCCGTCGTATCCGCGCCTCGACGCGTGGCAGTACGGCGTGTTCGGCCTCGACCGCATCAGCCTCGGCGAACACTGGCAAGTGCTCGCGGGCGGCAAGGAAGTGCTGCTGCGCCAGCGCAGCTGGAGCAGCCTCGACGGCGAGACGACGCATACCGACCGCTCGGTGTTCCTGCCTCAGGTCGCGCTCGTCTACAAGCCGGTGAACGTGCTGTCGCTGTATGCGTCGTACAGCAAGGCGCTGTCGCTCGGCGACCAGGCGCCCGTGCGCGCGACCAACGCGTATGCGTTCCTGCCGCCCGTCGAATCGCGCCAGATCGAAGTCGGCGCGAAATACGACTGGCTCGACCGGCTGAGCCTCACGGCCGCCGTGTTCTCGATCAGCAAGCCGTTCCAGTTCGCCGATCCTGACGCGTCGGGCACGTCCTACACGTTCGTGCAGCGCGGCACGCAGCGGCACCAGGGGATCGAACTCGGCGCGGCCGGGCGCGTGACGGAGCGGCTGGGTCTGACGGCCAGCGTCGCGGCGATTCGCGCCCGGGCCTACGATTCGGGGTCGCCCGCCTACGAAGGGCACCAGATCATCAACGTGCCCGCGCTGCGCGCGTCGCTGTACGCGGACTACGCGGTGCCGGGCGTCGCGGGCCTGAACGTGCTCGGCGGCGTGGAATACAGTGCGGCCCGCAACGCGAACGAGGAGGGCACCGCGCGCGTGCCGTCGTGGTTCGTGTTCAATCTGGGCGCGCGTTATACGACCAAGATCGGTGGCCATCGTACGGTGTTGCGCGTGTCGGTGGACAATCTGTTCAACAAGTTCTACTGGCGCGACGCAGGCGAGCAGCAGGGCGATGCATACCTGTTCCCCGGTGCGCCGCGCACCGCGCGTGTATCGTTGACCTATGATTTCTGATCGCCCGGGTTCGGCCGCGTGACGCGCGGCCCCGGCAGCCCCTCAGGAGAGTACAGACGATGTCCCCACTCGAAATCGCCGGCGTGATCGTCAGCGCGCTCGCGATCTGGCTGACCGCGAAACGGCGCATGCTGTGCTGGCCGGTCGGCCTCGCGTCGGTCGCGCTGTACGGCTGGATCTTCTTCGACGCGAAGCTGTACTCGGACATGCTGCTGCAGGGCGCCTTCGCGGTGCTCCAGGTGTACGGCTGGCAGCGCTGGCTCGCGCAGCGCGCGAGCGAGGCAGGCGGTGGTGCCGACGGCGGGGCTGCGCCAGCCGGCGACGTCGCGCCCGTGACCGGCGTGCGGCCGCTCAGGATGCTGCCCGACCTGATCGCGGCGGTCATCGGCAGTGCGCTGCTCGGCGGGATGATGGCGCGCTGGACCGATGCGGCGCTGCCGTTCGTCGACGCGTCGCTGACCGCGTTCAGCCTCGTCGCCCAATACTGGACCGCGCGGCGCTACATCGCGTCGTGGGGGCTGTGGATCGTCGTGAACGTCGTGTACGTCGGGATGTTCGTGTTCAAGGAACTGTATCTGACGGCCGGACTCTATGCGCTGTTCATCGGGCTGGCCGTCGTCGGCTGGCGCGACTGGAGCCGCACGGCCGCCGCATTGCGCGCGGCCGCGGGCGGCCCGCTCGCATCGGGCGGCGGCGCGCGCTGATCCGCGCACGGATTCAACCACGGAGCAACGTCGTTCATGTCATTCCCCCTCGAGCCGGACGGCCCCCTGTCGCGCGATGTCGCCCCGCCGCAATTCGGCGTGGACGGCGAGCAGGCCGAACGCGACTGGCCGCTGATCACGCACGACGAGGTGGCGGCCGTGCTCGCGCGGATCGACGGCGCGGGCGAGCCGGTGCGGCTGACGTGGCACAGCCCGCGGCAGTTCGCGGCAGCGGTACTGGTGCGGATGGCGGACGGGCGCGGGTTGTTCGTCAAGCGTCATCACGCGAGCCTGCGCGATGTCGCGGGGCTGGAGGAAGAGCATCGCTTCATCGCGCATTTGCGTGAGCGCGGCGTGCCGGTGGTGGACGTGCTGGCCGATCGCAACGGTGCGACCGCGTTTGCGTCCGGCGAGTGGACGTACGAGGTGCACGTGCTCGCGCCCGGCGTCGATCCGTATCGCGGCGTGATGTCGTGGCAGCCGTTCACGCATCCGTCGCATGCGTATTCGGCTGGCCGCGCGCTGGCCGAACTGCATCGCGCGTCGGCCGGCTACGATGCGCCTGCGCGCCCCGTGCGCACGCTGCTGTCGAGTTTCCGGGTGCTGTCGTCCGTCGATCTGGCGGGCGCGCTCGAACGCTGGGTCGACGCGCAGCCGCTGCTGGTGCGCGCGCTCGGCTCGCGCGACTGGCGGGGCGACGTGGCCGACGCGATCGGCCCGTATCACGCGCGCCTCGTGCCGCTGTTGCCTGCGTTAGCGCCGCTGTGGACGCACGGCGACTGGCACGCGTCGAACCTGCTGTGGACCGATGCGGGGCCCGGCGCGCAGGTGCGGACCGTGCTCGATTTCGGCTTGTCGGACCGCACCTGCGCGGTGATGGATCTCGCGCTCGCGATCGAGCGCAATACGGTCGACTGGATGGCGCCGGCCGATGCGCGGCGCGTGGAATACGACCAGATCGACGCGCTGCTCGACGGCTACGAATCGCTCGAACCGTTGAGCGACGACGCGTATGCGGCGCTGGTCGCGCTTTTGCCGATCGTGCATACGGAGTTCGCGCTGTCGGAAGTCGCGTATTTCGGCTGCATCATCGATGCGCCGGCGATTGTCGATATCGCGTACGACGGCTACCTGATCGGGCATGCGCGGTGGTTCGGTGAGCGCGATGGGAGGCAGTTGCTCGATTGGCTCGTGCAGCGGCGGCGCGAGCAGCAACGCATGAGCTGATCCGCGTGCGGGGATGTGCCGCGCACGCGTGCCGATGCCCCGAGCTGTTGCCCTCTCCCGTGCGACCGTCGCGCCGCACGCTCCCCCCATCTTCCTGATCCTCGACGCGGAATGCCGTTTCCGTGGGGCGTCGCACGCCTGCGTGCCGCTGCACCCAACATGACGGAAATATCATCTTCGCCTCATGTTCGCACTGCGGCCGGTCCGTAGCATCGGTCGCGAACCGTTACCGCAGAACCGAACATGCTCAAGCTCAATCTCGTCGCGGCCATCGTCTTCGTGATGGTCGCGACGGCTCATGCGCAGCCATCGCCGACGCCGGGGCCGGGCGCCGCTGCCGCCAGCAGCGCGACGCCGATCGGTGCTCCCCCATCCGATACGCTCCCCGGATCATCATTGACGCTCTCCGATGCGCTCGCGGTCGCGGCGCGGAACAATCCGGCGCTGCGCGGCGCACGCGCGGATGTCGATGCGTCGGCCGGCACGCTGATGCAGGCCGGCGCACGGCCCAATCCTGAGGTGTCGTTCCTGCAGGAAGGCTTCAGCCGCGCCGAACGCACGTCCACCGCATTGATCAACCAGACCATCGAACTGGGCGGCAAGCGCCGCGCGCGGCTCGACGTGGCGTCGTACGGCCGCGAGGCGGCCAACGCGTCGCTCGACGAGCAGGGCGCGGCCGTGCGCGCCGACGTGATCGCCGCGTTCTATGGGCTGCTCGCCGCGCAGCGCCAGCTTCAGGTGACCGAGGAATCGGCCGCGATCGCCGCGCGCTCGGCGGATCTCGCGGGGCGTCGCGCGCAGGCCGGCAAGGTGTCGCCGGTCGAGGCGACCAAGGCGCAGGTGGCGGCGGCCGGCGTGCAGATCGAAGTCGTGACCGCGCGTGGCCGTGTCGAGGTCGCGCGCGAAAAGCTGAACGCGATGATGGGCGAAGCGCGCAACGACCGGCTCGCGGTGCGCGGCGACCTGGAAACCGTGCCGCCGGTCGAGCCGCTGTCCGCGCTGACCGTGCAGCTCGACGACGCGCCGCTCGCGCGGGTCGCGCGCGCCGAGATGCTGCGCTCGAACGCAGCCGTGTCGCTGGAGCGCGCGCGGCGCATTCCGGACGTGACGGTCAGTGCGGGCTTCAAGCGCGTGACCACGGGCGGCGTGCCCGACAACCAGGCCGTGGTCGGCGTATCGATCCCGATTCCGCTGTTCAACACGAACAAGGGCGCGCTGCTCGAGGCGACGCACAAGGCCGAGCGCGCGAACGCCGATCTCGATCGCGAACGCACGCGCCTGCGACTTGAACTGACGCAGGCATACGCGAATTTCGAGGCCGCGGAGCAGGAAGCGCAGCGGCTGAAGTCGGACATCCTGCCGGCCGCGCGTCTCGCGCTTGACGCGATGTCGCGCGGCTACGAACTCGGGAAGTTCAGCTTCCTCGACGTGCTCGACGCGCAGCGCACGCTGTTCCAGGGGCAGTCGCAATACGTGCGTGCGCTCGCCGGCGCCCATGCGGCCCGCGCCGATATCGGCCGGCTCGTCGGCACGCCGCTCGCGGCCGTCGCGCAATGAGCGCCCCTCTTACCTGAAGGATCATCATGTCACGCAGCAGAATCTTCGTTATTGCGGCGGCCGTGCTCGGCGGCGCAGGGATCGTGATCGGCGCGCTCGCCGTCACGCGGGGCGGCAGCAGCGCATCGGCGCCGCCGGCCGCCGATGCCGCGCAGCCGGCCGAGGGCGCCGGTGCGCGCGGCGGTGTCGTGCTGACGCGCGGTAAGCTGTCCGTCGAGATCGTGATGACGGAAAAGCCGGGCGACGCGCGGCTCGTCGTCTATCCGTTCGTCGACGGCAAGCCGGTGGACAAGGGCGTGACCGTGTCCGGCACGCTGGTGCGGTACGACCGCACGCACGAGCCGTTGCGATTCGACGCGGCCGGCCAGAAGTTCGTGTCCGCGCAGTCGATCGCGAAGCCGCACGTGTTCGATGCGACGATCGACGTAAAGGCCGGCAACGACGCCGCGTCGTTCCCGTTCGCACGCGCCGACGGCGCGATCGCGCTGACCGACGCACAACTGGCGACGTCGAGGATCGCGCTCGCGAAAGCCGGCCCCGCGCAGATCGCGACGCCGTTCCAGCTTCCCGGTGAAATCAAGTTCAACGAGGATCGCACCGCGCACGTCGTGCCGCGCGTGGCCGGCATCGTCGAGCAGGTGTCGGTGTCGCTCGGCCAGAACGTCGCGAAAGGGCAGGTGCTCGCCGTGATCGCGAGCACCGATCTGGCCGACCGGCGCAGCGAATTGCTGACGGCCGAGCGCCGGCTGTCGGGTGCGCGCGCAACCTACGAGCGCGAACGCACGTTGTGGAAGGAGCGTATTTCTGCCGAGCAGGATTACCAGCAGGCGCAGGTGCAGTTGCGCGAGGCCGAGATCGCGGTGCAGAACGCGCGGCAGAAGCTCGCCGCGCTGAATGCGCCGGTCGGCGCGGGCGCGTTGAACCGTTATGAACTGCGCGCGCCGTTCGCGGGCACGATCGTCGAGAAGCATGCGACGCCAGGCGAGGCGATTGCCGCCGACGCGAGCATGTTCGTGATCTCCGACCTGTCGACCGTGTGGGCCGAGATGGCGGTGCCCGCGCAGCGGCTCAACGACGTGCGCGTCGGTCGCGATGCCACGGTGATCGCGACTGCGTTCGAATCGCGTTCGAGCGGCCCGATCGCGTACGTGGGGTCGCTGCTCGGCGAGCAGACGCGCACCGCGCCGGCGCGCGTCGTGCTGCCGAACCCGGACCGCGTGTGGCGCCCGGGAATGTTCGTGAACGTGTCGGTCGACGCGGGCAGGCAGGGCGTGCCGCTCGCGGTCGCGAGCGACGCGTTGCAGGACGTCGACGGCGCGCCGTCGGTGTTCGTGCGCTCGCCGAAGGGCTTCGTCGCGCAGGCGGTCGAAACCGGGCGGCGCGACGAACGCGCGACCGAGGTGCTGAAGGGGCTCAAGCCCGGCCAGGAATACGCGGCGTCGAACAGCTTCGTGCTGAAGGCGGAGCTCGGCAAGGGGAGCGCGGAACATGAATGAGCAGCAATACGCGTGCGCCGTGGCGCGACTGGCGGCCCGCTATGCGGCCTGCTTTCCGAGCCGCCGGGTGACCGGCCGCGCAGCCCGTCCGGTGCGGCCGACCATGCTCCGTTTCAAGGAATCCCGACATGTTTGAGCGCCTGATCCGCTTTGCGATTGCGCATCGCTGGCTGGTGATGCTGGCGATCGCGGCCGTGGCCGCGCTCGGCGTGTTCAGCTACCAGCGGCTGCCGATCGACGCGGTGCCCGACATCACGAACGTGCAGGTGCAGATCAACACGTCCGCGCCCGGCTACTCGCCGCTGGAGGCCGAGCAGCGCATCACGTATCCGGTCGAGACCGTGATGGCCGGGCTGCCGGGGCTGGAGCAGACGCGCTCGATCTCGCGCTACGGGCTGTCGCAGGTCACCGTGATCTTCAAGGACGGCACCGACATCTACTTCGCGCGGCAGCTCGTCAACGAGCGCATCCAGGAAGCGAAGGACAAGCTGCCGGCCGGCATCGCGCCCGCGATGGGGCCGACGTCGACCGGCCTCGGCGAGATCTACCTGTGGACCGTCGAGGCCGGTGCCAACGCGCGCAAGCCCGACGGCACGCGCTATACGGCGGCCGACCTGCGCGAGCTGCAGGACTGGGTCGTGCGGCCGCAACTGCGCAACGTGCGCGGCGTGACCGAGGTCAACTCGATCGGCGGCTACGTGAAGGAATACCGCGTCGCGCCGAATCCGGCGAAGCTGATGTCGTACGGGCTGACGCTTGCCGACGTCGTGCGCGCGCTCGAGCGCAACAACGACAACGTCGGCGCGGGCTACATCGAAAAGCGCGGCGAGCAGTATCTGGTGCGCGTGCCGGGCCAGGCGCGCACCGTCGACGACATCGCGAACATCGTGCTGACCAACGTCGGTGGCGTGCCGGTGCGGATGAAGGACGTCGGCGTGGTCGACATCGGCCGCGAACTGCGTACCGGCGCCGCGACTTCGAACGGCGAGGAAGTCGTGCTCGGCACGGTGTTCATGCTGATGGGCGAGAACAGCCGGACGGTGTCGAAGGCCGTTGCCGCGAAGATGGAGGACGTGAACCGCACGCTGCCGGCCGGCGTGAAGGCGATTCCGGTGTACGACCGGACGGTACTGGTCGAGAAGGCCGTCGCCACCGTGAAGAAGAACCTGCTCGAAGGCGCGGTGCTCGTGATCGCCGTGCTGTTCCTGTTCCTCGGCAACATTCGCGCGGCGCTGATCACCGCGCTCGTGATTCCGCTGTCGATGCTGATGACCTTCACCGGCATGGTCAACGCGAAGGTGAGCGCGAACCTGATGAGCCTCGGCGCGCTCGACTTCGGGATCATCGTCGACGGCGCGGTGGTGATCGTCGAGAACTGCGTGCGGCGGCTCGCGCATGCGCAGTCGGCGGCCGGCCGGCCGCTCACGCGCGACGAGCGCTTTGCCGAAGTGTTCGGCGCATCGCAGGAGGCGCGCCGCGCGCTGATCTTCGGGCAACTGATCATCATGGTCGTGTATCTGCCGATCTTTGCGCTGACCGGCGTCGAAGGCAAGATGTTCCACCCGATGGCGATCACCGTCGTGATGGCGCTCGCCGCCGCGATGGTGCTGACCGTCACGTTCATTCCGGCGGCCGTCGCGTTGTTCATCGGCGAGCGGGTCGAGGAGCAGGAGAACCGGTTGATGGGCTGGGCGCGCCGAGCGTACGAACCGGTGCTCGCCGCGTTCATGACGCGCCCGGCGCGCGTGATGATCGGCGCGGGCGCGATCGTGCTGGTCACGCTCGGGCTCGCGACGCGGCTCGGCAGCGAATTCATTCCGAGCCTCAACGAGGGCGATCTGGCCGTGTCCGCGCTGCGGATTCCCGGCACGAGCCTGTCGCAATCGGTCGAGATGCAGAAGTCGATCGAGAAGACGCTGAAGGCGCGCTTTCCCGAGATCGAGCGCGTGTTCGCACGCACCGGCACGGCCGAGATCGCGGCCGACCCGATGCCGCCGAACCTGTCGGACGGCTACATCATGCTGAAGCCCGCCGACACGTGGCCCGACCCGAAGAAGCCGCGTGACCAGCTCGTGCGCGAGATCGAGGAAGCGCTCGCCGAGCTGCCTGGCAACGCGTACGAGTTCTCGCAGCCGATCCAGCTGCGCTTCAACGAACTGATCTCGGGCGTGCGCAGCGACGTCGCCGTGAAGATCTTCGGCGACGACATGGCCGTGCTGAACCAGACCGGCGAGCAGATCGCGGCCGCGTTGCAGAAGGTGCCGGGCGCGTCGGAGGTCAAGGTCGAGCAGACCACGGGGCTGCCGGTGCTGACCGTCAACCTCGATCGCGACAAGCTCGCGCGCTACGGCGTGAGCGTGGCCGACCTGCAGGACTCGGTGGCCGCGGCCGTCGGCGGGCAGAAGGCCGGCACGCTGTTCCAGGGCGACCGCCGCTTCGACATCGTCGTGCGGCTGCCCGACGAACTGCGCTCCGACATCGAGGCGATCAAGCGGCTGCCGATCGCGCTGCCCGCGTCGGCCGCCGGCGCCAGCGCGCCGCTCGCGGCGGCGCCGTACGTGCCGCTCGCGGAGCTCGCGACGATCGACGTGGCCCCCGGCCCGAACCAGATCAGCCGCGAGGACGGCAAGCGGCGGGTGGTCGTCAGCGCGAACGTGCGCGGCCGCGACGTCGGCTCGTTCGTCGCCGATGCGCGCGAGCAGTTGCAGCAGGACGTGCGCGTGCCGGCCGGGTACTGGGTGTCGTGGGGCGGGCAGTTCGAGCAGCTGCAAAGCGCGAGCGAGCGCCTGAAGCTCGTCGTGCCGCTCGCGCTGTTCATGGTGTTCGTGCTGCTGTTCGTGATGTTCAACAACGTGAAGGACGGGCTGCTGGTGTTTACCGGCATTCCGTTCGCGCTGAGCGGCGGCGTCGTGTCGCTGTGGCTGCGCGGGATTCCGCTGTCGATCACGGCGGCGGTCGGCTTCATCGCGCTGTCCGGCGTGGCCGTGCTCAACGGTCTGGTGATGATCTCGTTCATCCGCAACCTGCGCGACGAAGGCATGCCGCTCGACGCCGCGGTGCACGACGGCGCGCTCACGCGGCTGCGGCCCGTGCTGATGACCGCGCTGGTCGCGTCGCTCGGCTTCCTGCCGATGGCGTTCGCGACCGGCACCGGCGCCGAGGTGCAGCGCCCGCTTGCGACGGTCGTGATCGGCGGTATCCTGTCGTCCACGGCGCTGACGCTACTGGTGCTGCCGGTGCTGTACCGGGTCAGCCATGCGGTGTCGTGGCGCGCGGCGTTGCGCGGCGGCTTCGGCGCGGGCGTGCTGCGCCGGCTGGGTTTTTTCAAGGGTAATGCGTGATGCGAATTCTGATTGTCGAGGATGAACCGAAGACGGGCGCGTATCTGCGCAAGGGCCTGACCGAGGCCGGCTACGTCGTCGACTGGGTCGAGGACGGCATCACGGGCCAGCACCAGGCCGAAACGGAGGAGTACGACCTGCTGGTACTCGACGTGATGCTGCCCGGGCAGGATGGCTGGACGCTGCTGCAGAACCTGCGGCGCAGCAAGTCGACGCCCGTGCTGTTCCTCACCGCGCGCGACGACGTCGGCGATCGCGTGAAGGGGCTCGAGCTCGGCGCGGACGACTATCTCGCGAAGCCGTTCGACTTCGTCGAGCTGACCGCGCGCATCAAGTCGATCCTGCGGCGCGGCCAGCCGCGCGATTCGAACACGCTGCGCGTGTCCGATCTCGAACTCGACCTGACGCGCCGCAAGGCCACGCGGCAGGGCGACACGATCCTGCTGACCGCGAAGGAGTTCGCGCTGCTGTGGCTGCTGATGCGCCGCGAAGGCGAGATCCTGCCGCGCGCGACGATCGCGTCGCAGGTGTGGGACATGAACTTCAACAGCGACACGAACGTCGTCGATTCGGCGATCCGCCGGCTGCGCTCGAAGATCGACGACGCGTACGAACCGAAGCTGATCCACACGGTGCGCGGCATGGGCTACGTGCTCGAAGCGCGCGGCGGCGTGGCCGCATGATCGCGCGCCTGCTGCCGCGGACGCTGCGCGGCCGGCTGACCGCGCTGATCATCCTGTCGACGTCGGTGATCCTCGCGTCGAGCGGCGTCGCATTGTACGAAGCGCTGAGCAACCGTGTCGAAACGACGGCAGCCGAGCAGATGGCCGGTATTTCCGCCGCATTGGGGGCCCACCTGGCCGAGGCGCGCACGACCGCCGAGGTCGCGCGTAACACCGATATCTGGATCGACCAGTTGCACGGTCACCCGAATATGGACCTCGCGATCTTCGATGCCAGCGGTGCGCGCCTCGTCGGCACGCCCGGCTTCCGTCCGTACGCGCCGCTGATGTCGACGAACGCCGGGCGCGTGCCGGTCGGCATCGCCCCGCCCGGCGCAAGACACCAGTATCTGCTGACGACCGTGCCGCTCGCCGGCGCGGGCGCACCTATGGTGCGCGTCGCCGTGCAGTACGACCGCAGCGCCGACGTGCTGCTGCTGCGCACGCATGCCTATACGATCGTCGTGATCGAGGTGTTCGGCGTGGTGCTCGCGGCCGCGATCGCGTACGGCATCGCGGCGCTCGGGCTGAGCCCGCTGCGGCGGTTCGCGGCGCGCGCGGAGCAGATGTCGTCGAGCCGGCTTGCGCATCCGCTGCCGGAACTCGATACGTCCGGCGAGCTGAAGGAGCTCGAGCATGCGTTCAACGGAATGCTCGCGCGGCTGAACGAATCGTTCACGCGGCTGAGCCAGTTCTCGTCGAATCTCGCGCACGACATGCGCACGCCGCTGACCAACCTGCAGGCGGCCGCGCAGGTCGTGCTGTCGCAACCGCGCGGCGCGGACGAATACCGGAGCGTGATCGAGTCGAGCATCGACGAATACCAGCGGCTGTCGCGGATGATCGAGGACATGCTGTTTCTCGCGCGTTCGGAACAGGCCGGCACGTCGATCGATGTGCGGCGCCTGAATGCGGCGGAGGAGGCGGAGCGCGTGGCCGGCTACTACGAGCCGCTGGCGGAAGATGAAGGCGTGACCGTGAAGGTCGACGGCCACGCATGGGTCGATGCGGACCTGACGCTGTATCAGCGCGCGTTGAGCAACCTGCTGTCGAATGCGTTAACTTATGCGCCGCGCGGCAGCGTCGTGACGATCGATTGCGTCGAGCAGGGCGGCGCGACGACGATCGCCGTGTCCGATACGGGGCCCGGCATTGCCGCCGAGCATGTCGGGCGGATTTTCGAGCGCTTTTATCGCGTCGATCCGTCGCGGCACAATTCGGCGTCGGGCACGGGGCTCGGCCTCGCGATCGTCCGGTCGATCATGGACAATCACGGCGGCGAATGCGGCGTCGACAGCGAGCCGGGCCGCCGCACGACTTTCTGGCTGCGCTTTCCGCGACGGCCGGCCGCCATCGGCACCTGACAGCTCGGGCGGGAACGCCCGCGCGTTCGCCGCGAGGCGGCCGCGCGCGATGCGCTGCCCACGGCCATGTGGCCCGCCATCATTGCTTCGCGGTCAGGTTGTCGTGGTTGTCCGTCTGCGGCTTCTTCTCGCCGCCATGCACCGAAATCCCGTGAAGCTCCTTGTTGCGCGCGACGATCTCGCCGGTCGGCGGGTACTGCGTCTTGCTGATCGGCACGACGCCGTCGTGCTGCGCCTGCTTCAGTTCGTTGACCACCTGCGTGCGGGACTTGCCCTGCGTTTGCGTTTGGGCGAACGCGGCCTGCGTGGCCATGCCGAGCGACAGCGTGGCGGTGACGAACAGTGCTGCGAGTTTTGCCGTTTTCATCGAGTGCTCTCCTTGATCAGGGCCGCCGGGTGGCGAACCATGGACCCAGTATGCGAAAGCAGCCGTGCGTGATCGTGATCGCGAGATGAAAAATACGTCAGATTGTGGGGTGCGAGGAGGCGCCGTGTGGACTCGATCGACATGACGCAACCATCATGTTCGCGTCATGGGTGCGATGAGCGGGAAGCGGAACATGAAGCCTGCCGTTGGCCGATGCGCCGGCGGCATTCGTGCCGATCGCGACAGCCGCGTCGATCGCGGGCGGCGCCGTTCAGACCTTCATTCCGGACCGAAAATTGCCTCGTCCCGCCATTCGCCTCGCCTTGATCGTAGTCCTGATCGTTCCGTTTTTCGCGGGTTGCGCATCGACACGTTCCGACACCACGGCCACTTACGGGGCCGCGCGCAAGCCCGTGCCGGCCGACCTGGCGCCGGGCGAGCAAGTCGACTATGCCGGGCATCGCTGCGGCAATCCGAACCTGTACGTGAAAACGCATCCGTGCGTGTACCCGCCGCGCGATTCCGCGCCGTGAGCGTCGGCCACGCATAAAAAATGGCCCGGCACTCGACGAGCCCGGGCCTAATGCGTGATCGTGCCGTGCGGCAGCGACCCGCTGCGTGGACGGGAACGGGCAGGGCCCGATACCGTGCCGATCGTAGCGACGCGACGCATCGCGAACCTGATCGGAACATGACATTTTCGTCACGCAGCGCGCAGGGTCGGCTGCCTCGCTCAGAAGCGGTGGCGCAAACCGAGATTGAGGATGCCCTGCGTGCGCGTGCCGCCGTAGCCGTACGAGCCGATCGACGCTTGCGCCGCCTGTGTGCCGCCGTCGAGCGTGCGCTGTTCGCCGTTCGCGCGTTGCCATGCGCCGACCGCATAGAGATCGGTGCGCTTGGACAACACGTAGTCGGCGCCGGCGGACACCTGATGGTAGGTCGCGCTCGTATCGCCGCGGGCCTTCGTGTAGCTGTAGCCGACGCCGACGAGCAGGCTCGCGGTTGCCTGATAGTTGAAGAACCCGCGCGCGGTGTCGTATTTCTGCGTGCTGCGAAAGGCCGACATCGCATCGGCCTTGTACTGCGCATTGCTGTAATCGATACCGATCGTGAACGGCGCGAAGGTGTAGCGCAACGCGCCGCGTGCGATGCCGATCGACTTCGCGGAGAGGTAGCTGCCGTTGACCAGCGACCCGTCGAACGTGCCGTCCGACGTGCCGTTCCAGCCGATCCGGACGCCGTTGGCGAGCGAGGCGCGGTTGGCCGCATAGTAGTAGCCGCCCGCCGCGTCGAACGGGCCATAGTTGTACGACAGGCCGGCCGACCAGGTTTGGCCGGCGCCGCTCTTGCCGGCCACGCCGCCGAGCGCGTACATGCCGACGAACTGGAAGCCGCCGACCACGGGTGACGTGTATTTCACCGCGTTGTCGGTGCGCGACGACGTGTCGTAGTTGTCGACGTCGCCGGGCGTCGCGTACACGCTGCCGAAGTGGAAATCGCCGGTGATCGGCCACGCGACATCGGCGAGCGCGTCGTACTGGCGGCCGAGCGTGAGTGTTCCCCAGCCAGCGCTTTCCAGCCCGACGAACGCCTGCCGGCCGAACATCCGGTTGCCTTGCCCGAGCGCGCCGGTGTTCGGGTTGAAGCCGTTTTCCAGCGTGAAGATCGCTTTCAGCCCGCCGCCGAGATCTTCCGCGCCTTTCACGCCGAAGCGGTTGCCGAGCAGGTTGCCGTTGCCGAGGCCGACGAGGTTCCTGCCTTGCGCATCGGCATTCCACACAACCGTCAGCGATGTATCGAACAGGCCGTACAGCGTGACTTCCGTTGCATGAGCTGCGTGCGAGGCCGTCAGCAGCGCCCCTGACATCATGACGAGTCGAACTGGAGTTTTCATGGTGTGTCCCTGAAGTTCAAGATGAACGTTTCGTGCATCGTTCGATGCAGGTGCCGCGCGTGGCAGCGACGGGCCGGCATATCGCGATTGCGCTGGCGATTCTGGAAAGCGTTCGGATCGTGGAGGTGAGGGACAAATGAGAAAAATGTCATCGCGGTGTCATGCGTGCGGAAACATGCAGCGATTTCGATTCGTACTGCGATGTACAAGATGCGTGGACGGTGACGAAAACGTCATGAAGCGGTCACGCATCCGCACCGCTGCGGGATCAAAGTGAAGGCTCCTGTCACGGAATTCCAGTAAGGAGCCCACCCCATGAACATTCCGCGTCCACTGATCGCCATTGCCGCCGTCGCGCTGTCGATTGCCGCTTTCTCGCAGGCCGTGGCCGCGCAGCCGAAGAGCCGCCAGGAAGTGATTCAGGAACTCGTCCGTGCGCGCCACGACGGCGTGATCCCGAGCCCGAATCACGACTATCCGGCGAGCCCGGCCGCCGTCGCGCGCAATCAGGAGATTCATCGCTCGACCGTTCATCGCGGCGAGAAGACGCCGATGGTCGATGCGCACGACAACCGCTTCGCGGTGCTTTGATCGTTCACTTGCGGCGGCCGGCATGACGCCCGCCGGTTGCCTTTACGGAAAGGAGAGCGCGATGCGCCATGTCGCGAAAGGAATCGTACTGGCGGCGTGCCTGATGTCGACGGCCGCGATGGCGGCCGGCTGGCCGGAACGTGCGCTGTCGCACGCGCCGGCGCACGACGTCGGCCGCCGCGCGAACGAGCGGATGCGCTGCGAATTTGCTGCCGTGCCGGCCGGTGCGTGGACCGCGACGTTCGCGCGCGGGCAATGTGAGGTCGACAACGGCCGGTTGACGTTCGTGCCCGCCGATGCGGGCGACGAGAAACGGATCGTGCTCGGCGACGTCCGTACCGCGTCGCATCAATCGCGCAAGCTGAAGGAACAACTGCAGCTGACGATACGCGACGAAGTGATCGCGTTGAACGTGCTGACCGACGATGGCAGCCGCAAATCACGCGAGCACGCGATCGACCTGTGGACCGCGCTGCGCAATGAAGGTGTCACGCCGGTCAACGGCACGCGCATCGTCGACACCTATCCGACCGGCGCGACGACCTGGTAAGCGCCGCGCCGTCGCGTGCGGCTTAGCCGGCCTTCACCGATCCTTCGATCAGGAAGAACACGATGAAGCCGACGAAGAACGCGGCCGTCGCGAATGGCGTTTCGGGCACCTCGTGGGCTTCGACCAGCAATTCCTCGGTGACGAGGTACAGCAGCGCGACGGTGCCCAGGCCCAGGAGCGCTGCATAGATATTCGCCGGCAGCCCGGCGAATGCCGCATTGCCGGCAACGGCCGCGACGCTCAGCAGCGCCGCCAGCGCGACCGGCACGACGATCGCCAGCATGCGGCCGACGCCGGCCGCGGCCAGCGCCGCGCTGACCGACAGCGCGAGGAACAGCACCTCGAGCGTCAGTGCAACGGTCAGGATGATGCCGCTTTCGTCGCTCGCGGAAAAGGCGATGCCGAGCACGAGGCCGTCGACGACGAGGTCGATCGCGGTGACGATGATCAGGCTCACCGGCAAACGCGCGTCCTCGAAGCGCGTCTCGATCGCGCCCGACAGCGCGCGGATCGCCAGCATCAGCGCGATGCCGAGCACGAAACCGACGACGACCGGAAACAGCGCATGCGCGCGGTCCTGCGGCAGTAGTTCGAGCGCGGCGGCCGCGAACACGATGCCGCCGGTGAAATGCTGGATCACGCTCGACGTTTTCGGGCCGGGCGCGCGCCATGCGGCCGCGAGGGCGCCGAAACAGGCCGCCAGCACGGGCGGTAACGTGAGCAGTGCAAGCTTCGCGGTCGGTGTCATGAGTCCTCTCGGCGGGTGGCGTGTCGCAGCGGGCGCTGCGTCGCACGATCGTACGCACCGGGCATCACCCCGGCATCAACCGGGGGATTGAACACCTTGAAGCCGCTCCAGAGTCAAGCGGTTTGATGCGGACGCACCGGCAAAGGGCCGGCGCGCCCGTTGCGGTCAAAGCTGCGCGAGCGCCTGGTCGAGATCGGCGAGCAGGTCGTCGATATGCTCGATGCCGATCGACAGCCGCACCGTTTCCTCCTTCACGCCGGCCTTCGCGAGTTCGGCCGGCGACAACTGACGGTGCGTGGTCGAGGCCGGGTGCGTCGCGAGCGACTTGGTATCGCCGATGTTGACGAGTCGCGTGAACAGCTTCAGCGCATCCTGGAACTTCGCGCCGCCGTCGCGGCCGCCCTTCACACCGAACGTCAGGATGCCCGGCGCCCGGCCCGACAGGTAGCGGGCGACGAGCGGATGATCGGGATGCTCGGGCAGGCCCGCATAGTTCACCCATTCGACGTGCTCGTGGCGTGCGAGATGCTGCGCGATCTTCAGCGCGTTGTCGCTGATCCGCTCGACCCGCAGCGCGAGCGTCTCGATCCCCTGCAGGATCTGGAACGCGTTGAACGGCGAGATCGCCGCGCCCATGTTGCGCAGCGGCACCACGCGGGCGCGGCCGATATACGCGGCCGGCCCGAACGCTTCGGTATAGACGACGCCGTGATAGCTGACGTCCGGCTCGTTCAGCCGCTTGAAGCGGTCCGCGTGCTCGGCCCATGGGAATTTTCCCGAATCGACGATCGCGCCGCCGAGGCTCGTGCCGTGCCCGCCGAGATACTTCGTCAGCGAATGCACGACGATGTCCGCGCCGTGCTCGAACGGGCGCAGCAGGTACGGCGACGGCACCGTGTTGTCGACGATCAGCGGGATGCCGTGACGATGCGCGACTGCCGCGAGCGCGGCGATGTCGGTGACGTTGCCGAGCGGGTTGCCGACCGATTCCGCGAAGATCGCCTTCGTGCGCGCATCGATCAGCGGCTCGAACGAGGAAGGGTCGCGCGGGTCGGCGAAGCGCGTGGTGATCCCGTATTGCGGCAGCGTGTGCGCGAACAGGTTGTAGGTGCCGCCATACAGCGAACTCGCGGACACGATGTTGTCGCCGGCTTCGGCGATCGTCTGGATCGCGTAGGTGACGGCGGCTTGCCCCGACGCGAGCGCGAGCGCGCCGATGCCGCCCTCGAGCGCGGCGATCCGCTGCTCGAGCACGTCCGTCGTCGGGTTCATGATCCGCGTGTAGATGTTGCCCTGGACCTTCAGGTCGAACAGGTCGGCGCCGTGCTGCGTGTCGTCGAATGCGTACGCAACGGTCTGGTAGATCGGGACGGCGACCGCGCGCGTGGTCGGGTCGGGACGATAACCGCCGTGCACGGCGATGGTTTCGAGACGCCAGTTCGAATGGGCCTGATCGGTCATGGGTGCTCCGTTTGTTGTTGTGAAGGTCGAGGGGGGGCTGCCGTCCGGCGATTATAGGAGCACGTGCGCGGCTACCCTTAGAACGAATGGTGGGTTGCTTATGGGCGCGCGGCGCATAGAATGCCCTTTTCCGCAGACGATAGGTGCGCGATGAGTCAGGATCGGTGGAACCAGGTGGATGCGTATTTCTCGGCGACGCTCGTGCCGTCCGACGCCGTGCTCGACGCCGCGCTCGCGGCGAGCGACGCGGCCGGGCTGCCGGCGATCAACGTCGCGCCGAACCAGGGCAAGCTGCTGCAACTGCTCGCGACGATCCGCGGCGCGCGACGGATTCTCGAAGTCGGCACGCTCGGCGGCTACAGCACGATCTGGCTGGCACGCGCATTGCCGCCGGGCGGCTCGCTGGTGACGCTCGAGCTGAACCCGGCACACGCGAAGGTCGCGACGGAGAACATCGCGCGCGCCGGGTTCGCGCAAGTCGTGTCGGTGGTGGTCGGCAGCGCGAAGGATAGTCTTGCGCGGCTCATCGACGCCGGGGAGGCGCCGTTCGACTTCATCTTCATCGATGCGGACAAGGACAACAACGCCGTTTATCTCGACGCGGCGCTGAAGCTGTCGCGGCCCGGCACGGTGATCGTCGTCGACAACGTCGTGCGCAACGGGCGCGTGGCCGATCCGGACAATCGCGAGCCGGACGTGGTCGGCGTGCGCGAGGGGTTCGCGCGGCTCGCGACCGAGCCGGCGCTCGCGACGACCGCCGTGCAGACGGTCGGGCAGAAGGGCTGGGACGGGTTCTCGATCTCGATCGTCGGTGCGTGACGTGGTGCGTCAGTGCGGGTTGGCTGCCGCATCGGCCCGTCGATACAGGCGAGGCCACTGATCGTCGAACAAGCCGTTGCAAGTGCCGTGCGTGGCGATATCGCTGAGCACGAAGTGCCGGCCGTCGAAGATCCACGACGCGGTCGAGCCGCAATCGCCGGCACTGCGCAGTCTGACCTTGCTCGACAGCGTCGCGCTGGAGGAATCGTAGCCGGCGTCGGTCAGTTCGTTTGCGAACGACGCCGAATCGAGTCCCGCGTTCGCGTTTTCGCCGAAATTCATCGCCGTCGGCGAGTAGGGCGCAGTTCGCCGCACGCGATACCACAGGTCGGTGTGGTTATACATGCTGCTGGTCTGGCACGGTATCGCGACCAGCGCTTCGTCGGCGGAGACCGCCACGGCAGTCGACGCCTTCCTGCGATCGCTCGCCGGCATTTCGTCTTCGACATCGGCCGCACATTGCTTCACGTCGCCGCCGAACTTCGCGAGCACCGCATCGACGAGCGGCCGTTGCTCCGCGGCCGACAGGTTTGCGACGGCCGGGGCCGGCGTGACGGCGGGTGGCAGTGCCGGTGCGACGGGCACCGCCGACGCCGGCCGGGTGCCCGGGCGCAGCAACGCCGTGACGGTGCCGACACGGCCCTGCGTGTCGTCGATCAACAGCAGCGCGGCACTCAATCCCGTCAACGGTGTGCGGGCGGTTTGTGCCGACGCCGGATCGCCGAAGCTCAGCAGTTGCGCATTGCGCGACGCGGTGAGCCATGCGGCAACCGTTGCCGGATCGTTGGTCCGGATCCGGAACGGGTGCGCGTCGTCATCGTCCGGTTTGCCGCCGAACGCATGCCATCGGGTCGCCATTGCATCGAACGGGCGGCCATCCACGCGCGCGCTGCGCAGGTCCAGCGGCGCCGACGCATAGATGTCGAGCGAGGCTTGCGCGTCCGGGCCGGCATCGCGCGTCACGCGCAGGATGAGGCTGGTGCGTGCGTCATCGATATCGTCCGCGTGGCTTTCGGCAATGCAGCGGTTGCCGTTGTCGCAAACGACCGACCAGTTCTTGAAGTCGCGTTCGACCGGTGGCCGCGCGAGCGGGCGAGCCTCGGCAACGAACGGGGAAACGGCGAGGAGGGCGGCGATGGCGAGCGAAAGGCGGTGCGACATGACGGTTCGTATCGACTGTGGATGGGCGGGCGGAAGACGTCGGACTGCAAGCGTATCGTCAGCAGGCGGGGCAGGTCGAAGGCTGCGGCGCATGCGGCGGCGCGCTGTGCCGAACGGCATCGAGTATACCGCCGCGATGGGCTGTGAATCGTGACGACGACACGTAGTACGCGGGCACGATCGTTGCTCGCCTGTATTGATCGGACGAGTGCTGATGCAAAAATGGCGCGATCCCCGGAGGCATCGCGCCGTTCACTTTTCATCGGCCGTCGACCACGTCGCGCAGGAACGCATCGAGCATCGCCACGTCGCCCCACGGCCGCTTGTATTCGCGATCGTGTTCGGCATCGGCGAGCATCGTCTCGACCAGCGCGTGGATCGCCGGCCGGCGCGGCCCGTATTCGCTTTCGTTCGCGCTCATCTTCAGCGCGAGCAACGCATCGAGCTCCGCGCGCACCGTCGGCTCGTGCACGGTCCCGTCGACGAGATCGACGAAGCGCATCGGCGGCATGCCGAGCCCCATGTCGATCCAGCGGACCGCGAGCAGCGGACGCAGTACGTACAAGTACTTCTTGTAACGCACCGTGTCGCCTTGCAGATAGCCGCGAAAATTTTTCTTTGCCATCGAGAGGTAGTGATGACGCCCGCGTACCGGCGAGAAGAACGCCGATGCCAGCGACCTGAGCCGCGGCGCCCAGCGCGCATCTTCGCGATACACGACGGGCGAGTCGAGCCATTCGAGCAGCGTCGGATTCGAGCGTCGCAGCAGTTGCAACGCCTTGCGCAATTCCCAGCCGCTGACGTCGAGCTCGTCGTCGAGCGGCCGCTCGATCACGTCGCGTTGCGGTTCGACGCTCAGGTACCAGTCGCGCCGGTGTGCGTACACGAAGCGTACGTCGTAATCGCTGTCCGGCGAAGCGAATCCCCAGCCGCGGCTGCCCGATTCGCACGCGAACAGCACGCATACATCATGGCGGCGTTCGACTTCCGCGAGCTCCGCCATCACGCGTGCCCGCACCACCGGGTCGATCGGATGCGCGCTGCGCACGGTCGTCATTGCCTTGTCGGTTTTCATCGTTGTCGTTTTCCTTTCGTTGTGCGCGGCCGCTGGCCCTCGGCCGCACACCGCGCTATCCCTTCACACACACCACCTGGCGCAGCGTATGCACCACTTCGACGAGGCTGCGCTGAGCCGCCATCACCGCGTCGATGTCCTTGTACGCCATCGGGATTTCGTCGACGACGCCCGCGTCCTTCCGGCATTCGACGCCTTGCGTCGCCTTCGCCTGATCGTCGGCCGTGAAGCGACGCTTCGCTTCGGTGCGGCTCATCGTCCGGCCCGCGCCGTGGCTGCACGAGCAGAAGCTTTCCGGGTTGCCGAGCCCGCGCACGATGAAACTCTTCGCGCCCATCGAGCCCGGAATGATCCCGAGTTGCCCCTTCTGCGCGGACACCGCGCCCTTGCGCGTCACGAGCACGTCTTCGCCGAAGTGGCGCTCGCGCTGCACGTAGTTGTGGTGACAGTTCACCGCGTGCTCGTCGACCGAGAACGGCTTCGCGATCACGCCGCGCGCCGCGCCGATCACCGCGTCCATCATCGCCTGCCGGTTGCGCCGCGCGTAGTCCTGCGCCCAGCCGACCGCTTCGACGTAATCGTCGAAGTGCCGGCTGCCTTCGGTGAAATACGCGAGATTACGGTCGGGCAGGTTCGCGATGTGCTGCCGCATGTCGGCCTGCGCGAGTTCGATGAACAGGCTGCCGATCGCATTGCCGACGCCGCGCGAGCCGCTGTGCAGCATGAACCACACGCGGTCCGCCTCGTCGATGCACACTTCGATGAAGTGGTTGCCGGTGCCGAGCGTGCCGAGATGCGCGTAGTGGTTCGTCTTTGCCAGCTTCGGATACTTGTCGACGATGCGCTGAAAGCCCGGCTGCAGCGATTTCCACGCGTCGGTCACGGCGGCCGGCGTGCGATCGCCCCACGCGCCCGGATCGCGGCGGCCCGGCGCGCGGCCGTGCGGCACCGCGCGTTCGATCGCGCTGCGCAGCCCGCCAAGCGAATCGGGCAGGTCGGCCGCCGTCAGCGTCGTGCGCGCGGCCATCATCCCGCAGCCGATGTCGACGCCGACCGCGGCCGGGATGATCGCGCCCTTCGTCGGAATCACGCTGCCGATCGTCGAGCCCTTGCCGAGGTGCACGTCCGGCATCACCGCGACGTGGCCGAAGATGAACGGCATCTGCGCGGTGTTGCGCAGTTGCGCGCGCGCTTCGTCCTCGACGGCGACACCTTGCGTCCACATCTTCACCGGCTTGCCGTTCGCCAGTTCCATCACCTGATAATCCATGTCGGTCATTTGCTTCACCTGATTCATTTCGGGACCGGCGCGACCCATCTGCATCGCGCCGGAGCCTGCATTACGTGCCCTTGATGCTGACGAGCCCGTTCAGCACCTGGTCGAGACCGCCGAACACCGAGATGCGGTCGATCCGTTCCGCGACGCGCTCGAGCGTTTCCAGCTCCTTGAGCCGCAGTGCGGTCGGGTTTTCTTCCATCACCTTCGCTGTGTTCAGCAGCGAACGCGTGGCCGCCGTTTCTTCGCGGCGGCGAATCACGTTCGCCTGCGCGGATTTCTCCGCTTCGACCACCTGCGCGAGGATCGTCTTCATGTCGCCCGGTAGCACGATGTCCTTCACGCCGACGCTGCGCACGTCCACGCCCGAACCGTCGAGACGGGCGCGCACCTGCGCGATCACGACCTCGTCGAGCGACTGCTTGTCCTCCAGCAACTCGTCGAGCGAGCGCGTGCCGACCGCCGAACGCAGCGCGAACTGCAACTCGCGATACAGATGTTCGACCGGCTTCTGCAACTGGCCGAACGCATGCAGCACGTCCGCATAACGCCACGTCGCCGACAGGTTCAGCCGCAGCGCGACCTTGTCGCGCGTCAGGATTTCCTGCCCGCCGACCTCGATCGCCTGCAAGCGCAGATCGACCAGCTCGACCGCGACGTCGCGGTTGAAGCGCCAGAACGCCGACGCGCCCGCGTCCAACAACCGCTCGATCTTGCCGTCGATCTTCAGCACGCCGACGTGGTACGCCGGCACCTGCGCCAGCAGCACGCCCGTCAGCCCCGCCACGCCGCGCGCACGCAGCGACGGTTGCGCGATGCGCTTCACCAGCGCCGCAGGCAGCATGCTGTCCTGCGCGAGATCGATGCGCTCCAGCCGGTGCGCGGTCAGGCCGCGCCAGTACAGCCGGCGCGTGCCCGGCGCCAGAATCTCGACGAGCACGTCGTCTTCGTAGCGCAGGCCGGCTTCGTCGTCGGCGAGATCCATCGCGACGAAATACCGCGCGAGCACGTCCGGTGCGTCGTGACGCAGGTAGTCGGCCAGCGCTTCGTCGGCGAGCGGCGCGTCGAGACGCGCGGTCTGCACCGACAGGCGCTTGAACGGATCGAAGGCCTTGAACACGCCCGGTTCCAGCACCTTCACGAAATCGCCCTCATTCATCAGCAGCGCGCGTTCGTTCTTTTTCACTACATGTCGCATCCACATATTTTTGTCCTTTTCTTCAATGGCCGCCGGGTAACGCGCATCGTGCGGATCGCGGGGCGACGCAATCGGGCGGGCGGCGCGCTGGCCGGCGTCGAAGCGCATGGCGACGCCTGCTGCATTGCGTCGTCGTGCGCCTTCGCGCGGGCCGTGCGGCCGCCCGGCCGATCGCGCGGAACCGCAACCGGTCCGACGCGCGGCAGGCCTGTCGGCCCGCACCGGCGGGTACTGCCTTCATACGAGACCGTCCTTGCGGACAGCGTTCGAGCGGGATTTGAACCCGCCACCGGCCGGCTTTCGCCGGCTGCTCCACCTGGCTGAGCTTTCGAACAATGGGCGCCCCGGGATTCGAACCCGGGCGAAGCATCCTGGCGCGCGCCCCTTTGCCTTCGTCTGTCCATGGCGGCATGCGCTACCGCGACGAACGGGGTTCGGCGGCGGCGCACCAGCAGGGCTTGTTGAACCCTGGCTCGTGGGCCAGCGGGACATCCGGCGTCTTTTATTTAGCGAGGAGCGTGCCAGTGAGCGGACGGCGCTTCTGGAAATCTCTCAACACATTGAAGTTAAAAGGGAATTATCTGTTTTGCAGTGTCTGGCATCGACGCTGTCGGCACGTCACGGTCATGAATATCCGATACAATTGGATCGCTTCTTATCCCATGAGATAAACATGCGCAAAACCGTTGCGATCGGTTTTCTCGGTACCGTGCTCGACCAAGGCGGCCGCGCGCCGCGCCGTTACCGCAAATGGCGGCCGACGATTTCGCTGTGCGAGCAGCCCAACCTGCCGATCGACCGGCTCGAACTGCTGCATTCGCTGGACTACACGCGTCTCGCCAACCAGGTGCGGGACGATCTCGCGCGCGTGTCGCCGCGAACCGACGTGCGGCTCACGCCGGTCACGATCCACGATCCGTGGGATTTCGAGGAGGTTTATGCGACGCTGCACGATTACGCACGCGCGTACCCGTTCGACCTCGAACACGAGGATTACCTGATCCACATCACGACCGGCACGCACGTCGCGCAGATCTGCTGGTTCCTGCTCGCGGAAGCGCGCTACCTGCCCGCGCGCCTCGTCCAGACCGGGCCGCCGCAGCGGACCGACGAAGGGCCGAGCGGGCCGGGCACGATCTCGGTGATCGATCTCGACCTGTCGCGCTACAACCGGATCGCGCAGCGCTTCACGCGCGAACGCGACGAAACGGTGTCGTTCCTGAAGGCCGGCATCGCGACGCGCAACGCGCGCTTCAATGCGCTGATCGAGCAACTCGAGCGCGTGGCGGTGCGTTCGCGCGCGCCGATGCTGCTGGTCGGGCCGACGGGGGCCGGCAAGTCGTTTCTCGCGAAGCGCGTGTACGAGCTGAAGCGCGGCCGGCATCGGCTCGCGGGGCCGTTCATCGAGATCAACTGCGCGACGCTGCGCGGCGACGCGGCGATGTCGACGCTGTTCGGTCACGTGAAGGGCGCGTTCACAGGGGCGCAGTCGGCGCGCGCGGGGCTGCTGCGCGCGGCGGACGGCGGGCTGCTGTTTCTCGACGAGATTGGCGAACTCGGGCTCGACGAACAGGCGATGCTGCTGAAGGCGATCGAGGAGAAGCGCTTCCTGCCGGTCGGCGCGGACGTCGAGGCGACCAGTGATTTCGAACTGATCGCGGGCACGCACCGCGATCTGCGGCAGATGGTGGCGGCCGGCACGTTCCGCGAGGACCTCTATGCGCGGATCAACCTCTGGACCTATGAATTGCCGGGACTGGCCGAGCGCCGCGAGGACATCGAGCCGAACCTCGAATTCGAGCTCGACCGTTTCGGTCGCGAGCAGGGCGAGCAGGTGCGGTTCAACGTCGAGGCGAAGCGGCGCTATCTCGCGTTCGCGGCCTCGCCGCGCGCGACGTGGGCCGGCAACTTCCGCGAGCTGTCGGCGTCGGTCACACGGATGGCGACGCTGGCCGATGCGGGGCGCATTACCGAGGCGCTCGCCGAGCAGGAAGTCGAGCGGCTGACGCGCACGTGGTCGTCGCCGGGTGGCGCGAGTATGGCTGACGCGTGCGTCGACGCGGTGTTCGGTGCGAGTGCGGCGGAACTCGACCTGTTCGACCGTGCGCAGCTCGAACGCGTGCTCGACGTGTGCCGCACGTCGGCGAGCTTGTCGGAAGCCGGGCGCACGCTGTTCGCGGTGTCGCGGCAGAGCAAGAAGCAGCCGAACGACGCGGACCGGCTGCGCAAGTATCTCGCGCGGTTCGGGCTCGATTGGGACGGTGTGCGGCGCGCGCTCGATGGCGTGTGATGACGAGACGGGCGTGTGATATCCGCGCCGCGCCCGTTACGCGCGACAGATCGCGATGATCTCCGCGCTCGTCGCCTCGTCGAATGGCGTGCGCTCCCAGTCGCCGTACCAGTCGGCCGACACGAAACCGGCTGCCGTCACGCGCGCCTGCAATTCGGGTTGCGCGATGAAACGCAGCCGGCTCGTATTCGTCAGCACCGTGTCGTCGCGGCGGAAGCGATAGTGCGTGTCGAACGTCACGATCGCGCCGTCGATCGCCCGCACCGCGTGATGGAGATCGACGATGCCGAGTCCGTGCGACTCGACGCTGCGTGCCGATTGCGCGGGTGTCCATGCTCGCCACGGTTCGGTGCGCGGGTTGCGGGTGTCGAACAGGAAGCAGCCGCCGTCGGCGAGTACGCGTCGCACGCCGCGCAGCGTCGCGTCGATATCGTCGTCGGTCAGCAGGCACTGGAACGCGTGCCCGGTCATCACGACCGCATCGAACGGCGCACCGGGCGGCAGGCCGTCGAGCGCGCACGCGAACCAGCGTACGGCGTCGGCACCCGGCCGGCATCGCGCGTAATCGATCATCGCGGGCGCAGGATCGATCGCGACGACGTCATGCCCGGCCGCCGCGAGCCGCCGCGCGAACGTGCCGGTGCCGCAGCCGAGATCGAGGATGCGTCGCCGCGCGGCGGCGATCGCGGCGGCGTAGAACGCGAAGTCCCGATCGCCCGCGTTGAACAGGTCGTACACCGCGACGAGGCGCGGGTCGGTGTAGAGCAGGTCCGTGTCGGCGCGCGTCATGCGGCCGCTTGCGTCAGCGCTGCTGCACGGCTACCCGCAGCCCGAGCGCGATGAAGATCGAGCCGATGATCTTGCCCTGCCAGCGCGTGAGCCACGTGAGCCGCTTCACGATGCGGCCGAGCGGGCGGATCGAGCATGCGATCAGCGTCGTGTAGAGCGAGCTGAGCACGACGAAGATCAGCCCGAGCACCGCGAACTGCACGAACGTCGAGCCGCGTTCCGGATGCACGAACTGCGGCATGAACGCGAGAAAGAACAGCGCGGTCTTCGGATTCAGCACTTCGGCGGGAATCGCCTGCAGGTACGCCTTGAGCGGCGTGACGGGCGACACCTGCGGCAGCGACGGATCGGACGGTTTCTCGAGCAGCGCCCGCACGCCGAGATAGATCAGGTAGGCGGCGCCGACCAGCTTCACGACGTTGAACGCGAGTGCCGACGTCATCAGCAGCGCCGACAGCCCGACGGCCGCGAACAGCGTATGCACGAAGTCGCCGCTCGCGACGCCGAGGCCGGTCAGGATGCCGGTCTTGCGCCCACCCTGCACGGTGCGGCTCAGCACGAGCAGCACGGCGGGGCCGGGGATCAGGAACAGGCCCAGAACGACGGCCGTGAAGGTGGTCAGCGTGGTCAGGTCGAACATGGCGGCTCCGGCAGGTTGGCGCGGCGGCAGGGGATCGGCGCATTGTATTCGGTTCGGCGCGCGGCCGCAGACGCGCCCTCGAACGGCGCGGCTGCGTCGGCGCCTTTCTGGTATAAGCACGACAGGACGCGCCGGCGTCCGGCCTTTTTTCACAGCCCGTCGTTCCATGCGCGACCTTCCATCGATCACCGATCCTGCCGCGGACGCCGACGTCTATCACGTGCCGCGTCCGCTCGTCGTGTTCGGCGGCTCGGTCGTCGAGCCCGAGTGGCGGCTGGAGCGGCACAGCCATCGCCAGGCGCAGCTGCTCTACACGCTGAGCGGCGTCATCTATTGCGAGATCGACGGCGGCGTGTGGACCGCGCCGCCGCAATGCACGGTCTGGATTCCCGGCGATGTCCCGCATGCGGCGCGCGGCTCGGCCGGCGCCACTTTCTACGCGGTACTGGTCGAACCCGACGCGGCGCTCGACCTGCCCACGCGCTGCTGCACGCTCGCCATGTCGCCGCTGTTGCGCGAGCTGCTGCTGAAGGCGGCCAGCTTCCCGAACCTGTACGACGTCGACGGGCCGCAAGGGCGGCTGGTGGCGACGCTGCTCGACGAGCTCGTCGCGGCCCCGGTCGAGGACTTGTACCTGCCGATGCCGGCCGATCGCCGGCTGCGCAAGCTGATCGACCATCTGCTCGACAACCCGGCCGACAAATCGCCGTTGCCTGAACTCGCGCGGCGTGCGGGCATCAGCGAGCGCAGCCTGACGCGCCTCGCGACGAAGGAGCTCGGCATGAGCCTCGGCGACTGGCGCCGGCGGCTGCACGTCGCGCTGTCGCTGCGGATGCTGACGACCGGCCGCCGCGTGCATCAGATCGCGATCGATCTCGGCTACGAGAGCGCGAGCAGCTTCGTCACGATGTTCCGCAAGGCCACCGGCAAGCCGCCGACGCAATTCCTGACCGACCGGCAACGCTGAACCGCCGGACTGCGCGCCCGCGCCCGTTTGGCCGGATTGAAAAAGCAGTTGGCCGGGATGAGAAATGACGCATGAGGGCTCGATCCATAAAATGAGAATCGTTCTCATCTGGAGGCCGACATGCAAATCACCACGACTGAATTTCCGTTCGTCTGGCTGCGTTACAGCGGCTCGACCCACACCGATCCCGCCCGGCTGATTGCCGAACTCGACGCGTTGCTCGCGCGCCGCGAACGCTTCGTTCTTCTGACCGACGATGCGCCGTCCGGCGACGATCGCGCCGACAACGATCACGAGATGCGCAAGCAGCTCGCGAAGTGGAGCAAGGCCAACCGCGCGCTGTCGCGCGAATGGATTCCCGGGATGATCGCGATCGAGCCCAATGCGGCGCGGCGCGTGGCGCTCAATGCCTTTTCGGGCGCCTTCGAGAAAGTCTGGGGCTATCCGCTGAACGCGGCGGCGAGCCGCGACGACGCGCTGGCGCTCGCGCAACGGCTGCTCGCCGAACCGGCGCCCGGCATCGCGGCGGCGAACGCCTAACCCGACGGCCGCGCCGCTCGCGCGACTTGCGTCGACCTCGACACGTCGCACGGTGCGCGCACGCGCGCCGCGGCCTATCGCAACCACGCAGAGGTGTCCGGTGGACAATCCGATCCGCGCGATGCGCATCTTCACGCGCATCGTCGAAATGAACAGCTTCACGCGCGCGGCGCAGGCGCTCGGCATTTCGCGCGCCACCGCCACGCGCACCGTGCAGGAACTCGAAGCGGCGCTCGGCATGCCGCTGCTGGTGCGCACGACGCGCGCGTTGCGGCCGACGCCCGAAGGCGATGCGTATTACCGGCGCTGCGTCAGCATCACGGCGGACGTCGACGAGCTCGAAGCCAGCATCCGCGGCGCCGCGCTGCATCCGAGCGGGCCGCTGCGCGTCGAGCTGCCGGCGTCGGTGGCGAGCACGATCGTGTTGCCGGCGCTCGGCGATTTTCATGCGCGGCATCCCGATCTCGAGCTGACGCTCGCCGTGGCCGGACGCGCGGGCGACCGCATCGGCGACGCGATCGACTGCAGCATCCGGCTCGGTGCGCTGCCCGATTCGTCGCTCGTCGCGCGGCGGCTCGGCTCGCTCGAACGCGTGACGTGCGCGAGCCCCGCGTATCTCGACCGCTTCGGCGTGCCGCGCACGCCCGACGATCTGGGCGCGCATCGCGCGGTAGGCGGGTCGCACGTATTCGGCCAGCGTTCGGCGGAGCTCGAGTTCGTGGTGGACGACGCGGTACGCAAGGTGCGGCTCGACGGCATCGTCAGCGTGGACGACGAGCAGGCGTATCTCG
>Ga0209371_1000441_pt1 | contig 42008 bp, 26 predicted proteins | sample AgamicAtAmrz_FD_187165 | JGI IMG/M metagenome (GOLD analysis project Ga0209371, IMG submission 187165) | Agave microbial communities from Guanajuato, Mexico - At.Am.rz (SPAdes) (version 2) | ecosystem: Host-associated > Plants > Roots > Rhizosphere | place: Guanajato, Mexico | collected 2012-06-07
AGCGACAGCCCGCCATTCTGCTGCGTGGTGCTGGTGGTGTTACCGCTGTTCTGCTGGCTGAGCTGCGACGCTGCACTGCTCAGCTGATCCTGCCAGCTTGCTGCTGATGCACTGCCTGCGACCAGAAACGCGGCCAGTCCCCATCCCCACACACTGCGTTGTGCCTGTTTCATCTCAACCTCGGTATCTGCTTATTCAGTTTTGCTAAGAGAAGCAAAGGCACAGAAAGTTCCTGAACTTTTTTATTTAATTCGACTTTAAGACTCTTCTGTAATCATGGCGCTGAATAATGGAGTAAAGCGCGGTCTGGGTTATTTCCCGACGCAATGTTATAGCTGTGTAAATAAAGATCTGGCGCTGAAACATTATTTAATATTCTCGCCCGTCATGGCAGGAATATTCCTGGTTACCGCGAATTTTTGTGGCCTTTTTATCGGCATAAATCCTGAAGAAACCTGCCGAAGGGTAACTATTTACCAGTGAAATCAGTTCTTTTCAGGTTTATGTTTTTACTGGTTTTTATATTTTAGCGCAGCGGTAAAAACTGAGAGTTTATTTTGATTTATGTTAATTTAGGGGGGCTGAATATAAATTTCATCCGTCGGAAATTTTATTATTCCGGCTTGCGAAATCAGCGAGAGTGTTCATGCTTAATCACTGTGTCAGGCAGTTGTGGAAGATATTTAATCTTAACGGGAGAGTCAATATGGCTGGGCAGCCAGAACACAATAACTCTGCAGAGGTCGCGCTTAAACTCGCTGAAGAGAAAATAGCACTGACGAAGCAAAAGATTGTGGATGGACATGTCCGGGTTACCCGTTCCACAACCGAGCATGACGAGGTCATCAGTACACTGCTTAACCGGGATAAGGTTGAGGTTGAGCATGTAGCAAAAGCACAACCCGTTGAGACGATGCCCGATATCAGGGAAGAAAACGGTGTACTGATTGTCCCGGTAGTTGAAGAAGAAATCCAAATCGTCAGAAAACTGGTGCTTAAAGAGGAAATCCACATCCGAAAAGTGCAGGAACACGTTCCTTTTCAGGAAGTGGTGACCCGACGTGAGCAGCAGGTGAACGTTGAGAGAGATGACGATCAAACCCGCTAACAGAGAGGAACCTATCATGGCACAGGAAAAAATCGTAACACTGTTCGATTCTGCAAATCAGGCAGAGGCCGCGAAAAGAAATCTCGTGAAAGCAGGCTTTTCCGATCGGGACATCAGTCTTATCAGTGGAGAGCGTTTAGAGCAGGAAGGGCAGTCAGTCCGCCATCCGAGCCTCTGGCAGCGCCTGTTTGGCCATACCGTCGATAAAGATCAGGCGGATGTCTATACCCGGGCGATGGATAAAGGCGGCGTGGTTCTGACGCTGCGCACCGAAGAGGAGAAGCTGGCACGCGCCATGACGATTCTCCATTCACATGACTCGGTGGATGTCCCGTCACGTATGCAGAGCACCCTGGATAGCGGCACAACCGCGCCGGGCGTAAACCCGACGGCCGGTAAACAGTTTGCCGGTGAGACCAACGACCGTCAGGTCGAGGCGCGACGCACCTCGCTGACCGGTGATGAGAGCGAGGCCGATATTCTGCGTCTGGCCGAAGAGCAGATTGAAGTGGGTAAACGTCTGGTCAGCGAAGGCTCTACCCGTGTACGCCGCTATACGGTGACCGATACCGTTTCTGAAGAGATTTCGCTGCATGAGCAGCACGCTGACATCTTCCGCCGCTCGGTGAATGAACCCGCGCTGGCCGGAGAGGTGGACTGGTCCGAGAAAACCGTCGAAGTGGCGGAGACCCATGAGCAGCCAGTGATCAACAAAACGGCTCATGTGAAAGAAGAAGTGGTGGTGCGAACCGATGGCAGTGACCGCACCGAGACCATCAATGACACGGTGCGTCGTCAGGAAGTGGATATCGACCACGCCCGTGGCGGTCTGGATAGCGAACTGCCGGGTTCGGCGGCACGAGGCAAACCGGCAACCGCAGGCACGGCCTCACCCGGCGTGCAGAACCGCGACCACAAAGAGAGCCTGACGGAGAAGGTGAGCGAGAAAGCCAGCGAAGTGAAGGATAAGGTTGAAAACAAGCTGCATCATCGTGATTACGACCATTCGCACTGAGGCGCCAACCCTGACAACAGGCGCTGAGGGCAATGCCCGATGCTGAGCATGCACGAAGAAGCCAACCGCAAGGTTGGCTTTTTTGTGGGGGTGGAACCCCGCCTGAGAGGCAGAGAGGTCAGCTTAACGTTTTCCTGAGAATCGCATTCAGCCACATCTCATCGCCCCGGCCGGCACGTAAATCACCGGTCTGCCAGAGGTGTTCTGTCTCAAGAGCGAACCTGTTCTCCCCGGCGCCCGCTTCTGTTGTCGTCAGCGGCTTATTTTCCGCCAGCGTCTGAGCGCCGTGAGCATTAACGCCATCAATCAGCTTCTGCAACCCGGCCACATCCATATCTGTAAATCTGCGGCCATCCTTTTCCCGCTCGCCGCGACCATATTTGAACGAGAGATACCAGACGCCGTTTGGTTTCAGTGCGATGGCCAGTCTGGTCATGACGCCAGGCAGTTCCGCTTCGGAGATATGCAGCAGTGAGGCGCAGCACCAGATCCCGTCGTAAGTTTCAACCGCATCAACCTCCTGAAAACGCTTCTGCGCCACCGCTTTCCCGGAAAACTGACGGGCCAGCGCAACCAGTTCGGCGGAAGCATCAAAGGCTTCGACGACAAAGCCCATATCACTAAAAGCTCTGACGTCACGCCCTGAACCGCAGCCTGCATCCAGAATGCGTGCGCCGGACGGCAATTCCCTGATAAAAGGCCGGTAAAGTGCCGACATATCCACGTTGGCCGTATCGCGAAAAAACCGCTGAGCGTGCTCCCGGTAATACTCTTCGTTGCTCAAAACAGGCTGTCTCCCTGTGCCGCTGGCTGCCACTCGTGCAGCAGGGCAAATTTTGCCCTGTTCCAGTTTGTCTGCAGAAAGCTGTGCCGCTGTTGGGGCGTTTCGCCGGTCTGGCGGATTAACGTTTCCCGCAGTGGCAGGTGGCTGTTAATAAAGTATTCGTTTCGATCGTTCAGGCGCTGCAGCAGCGCGATTGAGGGGATACGTGCAAACTTACCCTGAGCGCCGCGATTACAGGTCTGGCAGGCCAGCACCAGATTCCAGACGCCGTTGAGGTTGCCAATTTCTTCGCTAAGCATCAGCGGCAGGAAGTGATCGACATCAGCCAGGTTCTCCTCACCGCCCGTCACGCCAATCGACCGGAAGCAATAAAAGCACCGGCCTTTCTGGTAGCCATTCAGGCTGCTGCGACAGCTGGTAATGGTGACGCGGCGACCACTCTGACGGCTGAAAAGCATCTTGTCGTTATCGTCATAATCAACCGCAATCAGGTTACGTGAAACGTTCATCGCCCAGGCTTCTTCAACCAGCCGCCATCTGGCCTCTGTTTCCGCGACCAGACTGGCAAACTGATCATTTTCTGTCAGCTGATAAAAGTTATCCGTCAGCCGGATGCCTTTATGGCTACGCCGTTCATCCAGAAAGAAACGTTTGTCGATTTCCGCGTGATTCACGTTATGAAAGGCATCAATGACATTCGCAAAGCCGCGCTTAACGGTAATGGCGATCAGCTGGTCTTCGGTGATGTCGCCCGCATTGAATTGTCTGCACGCCTCCAGAAACCCGCTGCTTTTACTGGTGATTTGTTTTGGCGCATCGCGCAGGTGAGCACATAAATGACGCGTAAAGGGCACGGCCAGTGCTTCCAGCGTAATCAGATCGCTGTCTGGCTGCCTCAGATCATAGAGCGCATGGGCCAGGGCAAACTTATAGGAGGCGACATTTTTGCCAAAGAGAATAACGCCGCGCCAGTAGTTTTCAAGGCGGGGATCGGCCTGGTAAAAGCGCATGCAGGTTCCTGTTTTGCGAGGCAGCTCGAAAATTCACGTAACAGGATCAGATAACAAACACAGGTAAATGTAAACCGTAAGGGGCGGGATGAGGAGGGCGCGCTTTCAGGGATAAAAAGGCGTTAAAAGGTCATAAAGAGATTATGATAGCCGCTGTTGCCGGGTTCATCAGCAGGGACGCCCTCTGCTTAGCAACAGATTGTCATTTCACTCACCTCACATTCAGGGAACAGGAAGCAGCGTGACGGTTATTCAGAAGCGGGTAATGCTAGTGGCAGCGCTTGCCACCCCGGTGATCGCCCAGGAAAGCGGCGTATCTTTTAATCACAAGGCGTGGTCAGTAGCCTGCGATAACACCTTAACCTGCCGTGTCGGCGGGCAAACCACAGAAGAGAATCTGGGCGGCGTGTTGCTGACGCGTGCAGCGGGCGCGGATACCGCCACCTCTGGCGAAATCATGCTGCCGGAGGATGATGAAAATCAGAAGCCGGTAACAACGCTCACGCTCTGGATTAACGGCCAGCGTGTGGGTGACGCGACGCAGAAAGCGCATCGCTGGTGGTTGTCAGATGCGCAGTCGCTGGCGCTGATTCAGGCTATCAAAGGCCGCGGCACGGTGGAGTTCAGAGGGGATAATGAGACCCTTCAGCTTTCCGGTGATGGCGCCTATGCAGCCCTGCTGAAAGTGGATGACGTGCAGGGCCGCATCAACACGCCGGGTGCCTGGGTGAAAAAAGGCGACAGGCCCGAAAAAAGCGTCGCAAAAGCGGTGGCTGTTCCGGTTATCCAGGCGGGACAGATCAGTCACTCTCCGCCCTCTGTTCTGACAAAAGAAGAGGCGGCAGCGCTCAGGCCGCAGCTGCTTGCCGTATTAACCCAGGATCAGGAATGTGATTATCTGACCGCAGTCGGAGAGAAGGACGTCAACGATCATATTATCAGCGGCGATATTACCGCCACGCCACTGGATGCAACGCACACGTTGCTCTCCACCCAGTGCTGGGGCGCAGCCTATAACCAGGGATACGGCTATTGGGTCACCGACCCGCAGCGCAAAGCGAAGCCGGTGGCCGTCACCACCGACGCTCAGACCTGGGAAAAGGGGGTAATCACCAATGTTTCGTTGGCAAGCAGTGCCGGCAGCTGCGTGTTTAAAGAAGAGTGGGTCTGGGATGGCAGGGCGTTTCGTCAAAGCCTGGTGGAAATCAACGATGGCTGCTGGTTTCCACGTTCCCTCGGTGACAGAGTGATACCCACGCTGATATCAGACGTAAAACATGAGGGAATAAAGTGAACCGTAAACCGATGCTGTTCGTTCTGGCGATGCTCTCCCTGTCTGCTCAGGCCAGCCAGAGCGGCACCACCTTTGAGCACAAAGACTGGGAAGTCGCCTGTGATAATACGCTGACCTGCCGCATTGCGGGTTATGGCAAAGAAGAGGACCCGTCCGGCTCCATCCTGCTCACCCGTGCCGCCGGACCCGGAACAGAGACGGTGGGAGAGGTGACGCTGGGCGACACCGAAGATGACAGCGAACCGGCGGAAAAGCTGACGCTGTGGATCGACGGGAAATCAGCCGGCGATCTGGTGGCGGCTGACGATAACTGGCGCATGTCGGCCAGTCAGACTTCTGCGGTCATCAGCGCCGTCAAAGGCAACGGTAAAGTTGAATTTAAAGGCGGCACAAAGCCTTTCCTGCTTTCCGGCGAAGGCGCCTATGCCGTGCTGGTGAAAGCGGATGACGTGCAGGGCCGGATCGGCACGCCAGGCGCACTCACCAAAAAGGGCAATAAGCCGGAGAGCAGCGTGGCTAAGGCTGTACCCGCACCGGTTATCCAGACAGCAAAAACCGTCAGCGGCGAACCCCGTCTGCTGACCGATGCGGAAATTAACGCGCTGAAAACCCGACTGCTTTCAACCGTCAATCGCAATGACGATGACACGTGCGACAGCCTGTACTCACCTGCCGAAAACAGCGATCCGGAAACCGACGGACTCACCCTGACGCCGCTGGATGAGACACATGCCTTGCTTTCGGCGCTCTGCTGGCGAGCCGCTTATAACGAAGGCTATGGCTACTGGGTGATCGATAATCAGCTAAAAGGCCAGCCGGTGCTGGTAACCGTGTCCGGATCGGATTACGACAAGGGCGAGATCACCAGCGTGCAGAAAGGTCGGGGCATCGGCGACTGCATGAACCAGGAGAGCTGGGTTTGGGATGGTCAGGCTTTCCGCAAAAGCTATGACGGCGGAACCGGGATGTGCCGCTATATCCATGCGGGCGGCACCTGGGATCTGCCCACGCTGGTAACGGATGTGAAGCCTGTTTCGGGTTAGCGCTTTGGTTACGCCTGGCAACCATGAGGGCTGGAGGAACCGCTGCAGAGCGGGCGAGGGGAGTAATCAGCGTCAGTAAGGCTGCCATCTGATGAACGTAAAATCTGAAAAGATGGTTTTTTCAGCAGTTGTACCTTAGCCTGCGGATAAGGGTTGCGGAAACAGGGGGTAACGGTATAATCCCCAACGTTTTCCGCATCCCTTCAGTGCCGAAGTGGCGAAATCGGTAGACGCAGTTGATTCAAAATCAACCATCGAAAGGTGTGCCGGTTCGAGTCCGGCCTTCGGCACCATCGGAAAAGAAATTAAGTCGCTTAAGGGCGGCTTTTTTTGTGTCCGGGATTCTCTTTTCTCACAATGCTCTCAATCTGTAAGTTCATTAAATCCAGGACATGCTTTGCTAATTTACCGGGCTCGAATAATTTAAAATCTCAATGGGAAGTTAATCCCATGCCATTTCCCTGAAGTTCTCTAAATCAATTGTTTTTACTGTAAGTCTTGGCGCATGCATCCCCTGGAGCATAAAGTTATAGTCTGAAAGCAGACCTGACTGCCTGGGGTAAATCAATTGCAAGCGTGGGACCTTATAGCATCCTGCATAGGCATAAAGCTGATACATATCGCTACTGGAAACCCCGAGTTTTCTATCTGCTTCATTCAGCAATTTCCACTTAGTATCCGCTATCAATTGCGGACTGCCATTTTCATCAATCAACGTGATGTCCGGGCGTAATTGAAATTGTTGGGAATCATCGTCGCGCATTGCCAGATACTTTCCTGGGCCTTGTGTACGAAGATGCCAGCCTTGATGGTGGGCCCAGGGTTTTAGTTTTTCTGCCACCCATGCTTCGAACAGGCGATTCATGTCGAATAGCAACGAAAAAAGCGGTGTGCTTCCCGCTAATACATCCGGTTTAATTGCAGCAATAAACAACCGGCACTGGTCAAGTACAGGCTGAAATCGCTGCGTAATGCGATCGTTTTTAAGTAACTTGAATGATTGCAATGTGATGGGAGCGTCGCTAATACCCTCAAAATGCATTAACAGTTCGGATAACTGCTTTTTGGTTTTGCCGGAGCGTGTCCATGGAAGCAGCAGACGCAGGGTAAAGCGGACAATCTGATTCAGTAGTATATCTTCGCTGAACTCGTCGAAGCGACAATAAAGGCGTTCTTTATGTACTAAGTTATGCCGGACATGTTGTGAGATAGCCAGGCGGCCGCGCATTACTGACAGATTTTCTTCCTGTTCTATGTAATTGCGCAACTTGCCCTGGAGGATCTGCGTATGCAAATCATGGCAAAAGTGCTGGATAAATATATCCAGTAGGCTATGTTGCTGAGTATTGATACCCCCCCGCGCCCCTTTATGGGTACGTATGATTCGGGCAGTATGCAGCATCTGTACTAATGCTGTACGACATGATTCAGGCCTTTCTTCTTTACCATGTATCTTGGGCAGAATTTCGAGTGTTAAATCATCAAGCTGTATTACGCCGCAAAATTGTGCAAAACGAACCGATTGGTGTCCCCAGCTAAAGGTGCCAGCAGGAAGATTTGGCGCCAGCTTTTCCAGCAAGCGGGCATGATGAATGCCCAGCGCGCGCTGAGCATTGGTTCTTTCTGCAATAATCGGTAGCAAGCTATGTTCAATAACCGACAATATTTCCGCCACGGCTTAATCCTCGTAAATTTTGCGAATCGAGTCGGGCGTAATTTCTTGGGTAGTTGAAACACGGTATTCGACGACCTCTTCAAAATCATCATGGGTAAAGCCGAAAACATCTTTACTGGTCAGCTTAACATGGCCAATCAGTGGAGCCTCCACCAGCTTACCGTTAGCATCAATATCGCGGAATACCAGCTGGATTTTATGCCAGTCCTCATAGAAGTATTCCTGTAGAAGAGGAATAAACTGATTCAGGAAAACCGTTTTTAGCTGTGTAAGGTTAGTCACTGAGCAAAGATAAGCATGGCCGAGCATGAGATCGCGGCTCAGAAGAAAGCGGATACGGTGATTCATCGCATCCAGCAGTTCTCGAAGATCAATCTGGCCTCCATCTTCATCAATAATATTTCCCGCACCGTCTGAGCCAGAAATTTTGCTACTGTCCGGCATCAGTTCCTTAAAACGGAAACGACGACGTAAAGCGGTATCCAGCAGTGCAATGGAACGGTCAGCGGTATTCATCGTGCCGTAAATATCCAGGTTATCAGGCACGCCAAATGGCTTACGAGAATAAGGCAATGTAATACGCATGCCTTTGTCGCCTTTGGTGCGTTTGTCGGTTTCAATTAACGTGATCAGCTCGCCAAAAATTTTTGCCACATTGCCACGGTTTATTTCATCGATAAATATAGCGTAACGATGCTCTGGGTCAGCTTCGGCACGCTTACAGATAAGGCGAAAAACTCCGTCTCGCGGCGAGTAGCTTAATTCACCGCTTTCTTCGTCCAGTTCCGGACGAATACCCTCGACGAAATCTTCATAACTGTATGCTTGATGAAAGGTGACGAATTCATAGCGGCTGATTATCTCTGTGGCAGCAGGTTGCCGCTTGAGTCGCTCTTGTAGATCATCCAGATGAACTGAGTCATCTTCAGTGTCTGGAATGATATACCATAGGCCATTTTCATCTTTATCAAAAAAAGATGGAGACAAGCGTTTTTGATGATTAACCGTAGTTGATAACTTACTCGTATGTCGCTGGAGAGTTGATCTTAAAGTTGATTTAACATCAGCATTACCAGTATGAAGTTTTGACTTTGCAATGAAATATTCGTGATTTGCTATTTGAGATAAGCTTGCTTTAGAACCTAAATCTCGAACGCACATGTATATAACATCGCACCAAGTGCTATTAGCTAATTGTTCCGCCAGCCATTCATTGCGTGAAATGCTATTAGCATTGCTTGTATATTTTTTCTTTAATTTATTAAGTTCATAAGTTTTACCTGTGCCTGGTGGGCCAAATAAAACTAAATTAAGAGGATCAATGATTTCCTGATGTGTAAGCACTTTATCAATTGTTGTTATCGATACAGGTTTTGCGACAACTTCTTCGCGTTTTTGCCAGATTTCTGATAATGGTGGAACGTAGAAGTCGAGCTGACTACTATCGTGTTTATCTTCCTGTTCACGACGAATCTCTAACAGGGCTCTGTCCATATTTACAGCTGACAGTTCTTCTTTCTGCTGCGGTTTAAAGGCACGGATGATGATGCGGCGATCATTGTTACTAAAGATGCGTTCAAATTCATCCGGAAACAGCATAAACATCAGCATATGGCGGAACTGGCGGCTGGCATTTTCAGGAATTATGCTTAACCACTCTGCAAAGGCGAAGCCATCACTCAGACGAACTTCACGCTCAGCTAATGGTAGTGCTAATAACGCTTTCAGGACGTTAGTAAGATAAGCAAACTCACGCGCCCGGAAAGTGTTGAATCCAGTCCCGGCACTGCCTACGCCTGAAAGCACCGAATCATTTAATAATGGATTATCATTATTTAGCGCTTCACCAGCAAGCTCCCAGATAGTGGTTATCTGCTCACGCTTGGTTTTGACACTGATATTGCTGGCACAAAGAAAGAGTAGCCAAAGCATTTCTGCAGTGAGCTGTTTCGCCTCTGGAGAGACGCTGCCCAGCTGTTCTTTAAGACGATGCATAAAGTTGCCTTCAAGCTCCAGCTGACTATTGATCACATCGCGCTCAATTTCGACCAGATGCTGACTATCCCAGAGATTTTTTTTGCTAAAAAGTGAACCGCCATTAATCAGGCAACGTTGCCGCCATTCACTTGCTGCTTCTAAAATCTGGTCTGCTTTTTCTTCACCAGTATAGCGGCTCATCCTTGTTATCCTCTTTCAGGCACTGAAAAATTACGGGTTTAACTGATTCGATATAATCTATCGTCTATTTATGGACTATTAGTTTCAGCATCTCTTTCAAACATCATTCGAATGCTCGTTTCTAAAGTCTCTCTACTCGCCTCAGGCTTCTCTTTTCTTAAAGCTACTTGTAGCTGTGAGATGTCACCAACACTGTCACCCATTGCTCAGAGCGCTGCACCTGCTAGGCGTCGTTTACGTGAGATCTCTCCCTGAAATAAGCAATCGAAAGAGCGTTCCTGATAGCCAGCATGTATGGCCATTGGCATATGGATTTGGACAGGATATTGTTGACCAGGACGGTGTACGCGGTCATTACAATGCTCTTCAAAAGCAGGGTTCCACCAGCTAGACAGGTGTGGTAGCCCATCAGCGATTAACATACCGCGATGTCAGGCATTGTTCAAAACATAAAGAAAAGTTAAGATAAAGAGTTACAGGCCTCATTATATGGACAGGCCTGCACAGTGATGGATTGATACTGCTGATGACTAAATCCAGCTTTGAGTTTCTCAAGGGCGTCAACGACTTTACTTATGCTATCGCCTGCGCGGCGGAAAACAATTATCCGGACGATCCCAACACCACGCTGGTTAAAATGCGTATGTTTGGCGAAGCGACTGCTAAACATCTTGGCCTGCTGTTGGGCATTCCGGCCTGCGAAAACCAACACGATCTCCTGCGTGAGCTGGGAAAAATTGCTTTCGTTGATGACACCATCCTTTCTGTATTCCACAAATTGCGCCGCATTGGTAATCAGGCGGTACATGAATACCATAACGATCTTGATGACGCCCAGATGTGCCTGCGGCTCGGCTTCCGTCTGGGTGTCTGGTATTACCGTCTGGTCACGAAAAATTATGATTTCGCAGTGCCTGTTTTTGCGTTGCCTGAACGTGGCGAAAACCTCTACTACCAGGAAGTGCTGACGCTGAAACAACAGCTTGAACAGCAGGCACGCGAAAAAGCGCAAAGTCAGTCAGAACTGGCAGCACAGCAGCAGAAGCTGATTAGCCTGAATGGCTATATCGCTATTCTGGAAGGTAAGCAGCAGGAAACCGAAGCTCAAACACAGGCACGGCTTGCGGCGCTGGAAGCGCAGTTAGCCGAGAAAAATGCGGAACTGGCGAAGCAGACCGAACAGGAACGTAAGGCATACCAGGATGAAATCACCGATCAGGCCATCAGGCGTACGCTCGACCTGAGTGAAGAAGAGAGCCGCTTCCTGATTGATGCGCAGCTGCGTAAAGCAGGCTGGCAGGCCGATACAAAAGCGTTGCGCTTCTCAGAAGGCGTGCGCCCGGAGCCGGGTGTCAGTAAAGCGATTGCTGAATGGCCAACCGGTAAAGATGAAATGGGCAAGCAGGGCTTTGCGGACTATGTCTTATTCATCGGCCTTAAGCCCATCGCGGTAGTTGAAGCGAAGCGTAAGAATATCGACGTTCCCGCTAAGCTCAATGAGTCCTATCGCTACAGTAAATACTTCGATAATGCGTTCTTACGCGATACATTGCTGGAAGAGTTTGCTGCTGAAGACGTGCACGAAGCGGTACCGCTTTATGAAATCAGCTGGCAGGATACCAGCGGCGAACAGCGCTTTAAAATTCCCTTCTGCTACTCCACCAACGGGCGCGAATATCGCGCGGCGATGAAGACTAAAAGTGGCATCTGGTATCGCGACGTCCGTTACACCACCAACATGTCAAAAGCATTACCGGAATGGCATCGTCCGGAAGAACTGCTGGACATGCTTGGCAGCGATCCGCAGAGACAGAATCAGTGGTTTGCTGATAATCCAGGGATGAGCGAGCTGGGCCTGCGCTACTATCAGGAAGATGCTGTGCGGGCAGTCGAAAATGCCATCGTGAATGGGCAGCAGGAGATCCTGCTGGCGATGGCGACCGGTACCGGTAAAACCCGTACCGCAATCGCCCTGATGTTCCGTCTTATCCAGTCTCAGCGTTTTAAGCGCATTCTCTTCCTGGTAGATCGCCGTTCTCTCGGTGAGCAGGCGCTTGGTGCCTTTGACGATACGCGTATTAATGGCGACACCTTTAACAGCATCTTTGATATCAAAGGGCTGACGGATAAATTCCCGGAAGACAGCACCAAAATTCACGTTGCCACGGTCCAGTCGCTGGTTAAACGCACGTTGCAATCGGACGAACCCATGCCGGTTGGCCGTTACGACTGTATCGTCGTGGACGAAGCACACCGTGGCTATATTCTCGATAAAGAGCAGACCGAGGGTGAACTGCAGTTCCGTAGCCAGCTTGATTATGTCTCAGCCTATCGTCGTATTCTGGACCACTTTGATGCCGTCAAAGTTGCGCTGACCGCCACGCCTGCACTGCATACGGTGCAGATCTTCGGCGATCCGGTTTATCGCTACACCTACCGTACTGCGGTCATCGACGGTTATCTGATCGATCAGGATCCGCCGATCAAGATCACGACCCGCAACGCACAGGATGGTGTTTATCTTGCTCAGGGTGAGCAGGTAGAACGCATCAGCCCGCAGGGTGAAGTGATTAACGACACCCTGGAAGATGAACAGAATTTTGATGTGGCCGATTTTAACCGCGATGTGATTATTCCCGGATTTAACCGCGCCGTCTGTAGCGAGCTGACTCACTATCTTGACCCGACCGGGCTGCAAAAAACGCTGGTATTCTGCGTCACTAATGCCCATGCCGATATGGTAGTGGAAGAGCTGCGTGCCGCGTTTAAGAAAAAGTATCCGCAGCTGGAACACGACGCGATTATCAAGATCACCGGCGATGCCGATAAAGACTCACGCAAAGTGCAGACTATGATTACCCGCTTTAACAAAGAACGGCTGCCAAATATCGTCGTGACCGTCGATCTGCTGACCACCGGCGTGGATATACCGTCGATCTGTAATATCGTTTTCCTGCGCAAGGTACGCAGCCGCATTCTGTACGAGCAGATGAAAGGCCGTGCGACGCGCCTTTGTCCTGCGGTAGCGAAAACCAGCTTTAAGATTTTCGACTGTGTCGATATTTATAGCTCGCTGGAAAGTGTCGATACCATGCGCCCGGTAGTTGTCCGTCCTCAGGTCGAACTGCAAACGCTGGTCAATGAAATCACCGATTCCGGGACCTACAAAACCATGGAGGCGGATGGTCGCAGTTTTGCCGAGCACAGCCATGAACAGCTGGTCGCTAAACTTCAGCGTATTATCGGCCTGGCCACGTTCAACCGTGACCGCAGCGAAACAGTGGATAAGCAGGTGCGCCGTCTGGATGAACTCTGTCAGGACGCAGCGGGCGTTAATTTTAACGGTTTCGCCTCGCGTCTGCGGGATAAAGGGGCGCACTGGAGTGCTGAAGTTTTCAACAAAATGCCAGGCTTTATTGCCCGTCTGGAGAAGCTGAAAGCCGATATCAACAGCCTGAATGATGCGCCAATCTTCCTCGATATTGACGATGAAGTGGTGAGCGTTAAGTCGCTCTACGGTGAGTACGATACGCCGCAGGATTTCCTGGAAGCCTTTGATTCGCTGGTGCAACGTTCCCCGAATGCGCAGCCAGCCTTGCAGGCGGTGATCAATCGTCCGCGCGACCTTACCCGCAAAGGGCTGGTCGAACTGCAGGAGTGGTTTGATCGCCAGCACTTCGAAGAATCTTCCCTGCGTAAAGCCTGGAAAGAGACGCGCAACGAAGATATCGCTGCCCGCCTGATCGGCCATATTCGCCGTGCTGCGGTAGGTGATGCGCTGAAGCCATTTGATGAGCGTGTCGATCATGCGCTGGAGCGCATCAAAGGTGAAAACGACTGGAACAGCGAGCAGGTAACCTGGCTCGACCGTTTAGCTACGGCGCTGAAAGAGAAGGTCGTGCTTGACGACGACGTTTTCAAAACGGGCAATTTCCATCGGCGTGGCGGCAAAACGATGCTGCAAAAAACGTTCGACGATGATCTCGACAATCTGCTCGATAAGTTCAGCGATTACATCTGGGACGAGCCAGCTTAACGCGTTATCATCCCCGGCAATGTTTTCTTCTGCGGCCCTATTAAGGGCCGCTGTTTATTTACGGAATACGCAATGAACAATAACGATCTGGTCGCGAAGCTCTGGAAGCTCTGTGACAACCTGCGCGACGGCGGTGTCTCCTATCAAAACTACGTTAACGAACTCGCCTCGCTGCTGTTTCTGAAAATGTGTAAAGAGACCGGACAGGAAGCGGACTACCTGCCGGAAGGCTATCGCTGGGATAATCTGAAATCCCGTATCGGCCAGGATCAGATGCAATTCTACCGCAACCTGCTTGTGCATCTGGGGGCCGACAGTCAAAAACTGGTGCAGGCGGTATTTCATAATGTCAGTACCACCATTGAGCACCCTAAACAGCTGACTGAACTGGTTAGCTATATGGACGCGCTGGACTGGTACAACGGCACACACGGTAAATCCCGCGATGACTTCGGCGATATGTATGAAGGGCTGTTGCAGAAGAACGCGAACGAAACCAAGTCGGGTGCCGGTCAGTATTTCACGCCACGTCCGCTGATTAAAACCATCATTCACCTGCTGAAACCGCAGCCGCGTGAAATAGTGCAGGATCCGGCAGCGGGAACGGCGGGCTTTTTGATTGAAGCCGACCGCTACGTTAAGTCGCAGACCAACGATTTGGATGACCTGGATAACGATACGCAGGAATTCCAGATCCATCGCGCCTTTGTTGGCCTGGAACTGGTGCCGGGCACCCGCCGTCTGGCGCTGATGAACTGCCTGCTGCATGACATCGAAGGGAACCTCGACCACGGTGGCGCGATCCGTCTGGGTAACACGCTGGGTAGCGATGGCGAAACATTACCGATGGCGCATGTGGTCGCCACCAACCCACCGTTTGGCAGCGCGGCGGGCACCAACATTACCCGCACCTTCGTTCACCCGACCAGCAACAAACAGCTCTGCTTTATGCAGCATATCGTTGAAACCCTGCTCCCAGGCGGGCGTGCGGCGGTGGTGGTGCCGGATAACGTGTTGTTTGATCGGGTGGGTTTAGAAATCAGGCGAGACTTAATGGATAAATGCAATCTGCATACCATTCTGCGCCTGCCAACCGGTATTTTTTACGCCCAGGGTGTGAAGACCAACGTACTGTTCTTCACCAAAGGTACTGTGGCGAAGCCGACTCAGGATAAGAACTGCACCGATGACGTGTGGGTATACGACCTGCGAACCAATATGCCAAACTTTGGCAAACGCACACCGTTTACCGACGACCATTTACATCCGTTCGAACGTGTATTTGGTGAAGACCCACACGGCTTAAGCCCGCGTAGCGAAGGTGAGTGGAGTTTCAACGCTGAAGAGGCGGAAATTACTGACAGCGAAGAGAACAAAAATACCGATCAGCATCTGGCGACCAGCCGCTGGCGCAAATTCAGCCGCGAGTGGATCCGCACGGCGAAATCCGATTCGCTGGATATCTCCTGGTTGAAAGATAAACACAGCATTGATGCCGACAACCTGCCAGAACCGGATATTTTAGCGGCAGAAGCAATGGGTGAGCTGGTACAGGCGATGGGCGAACTGGATGCGCTGATGCGTGAACTGGGTGCGAACGATGAAGCCGATGCACAGCGTCAGTTGCTGCAGGAAGCGTTTGGTGAGGCTAAAGAATGACGTCAAAATTTCTTCCAAAAAGTTGGGAACTTGCTGTATTAGAAAAGATATCTAATTTTATAGACTATCGAGGAAAAACGCCCAAAAAAGCAGTTTCGGGAATACCTTTAATTACAGCTAAGAATATTAGGAACGGTTTTATTAAAAATGAACCTCAAGAGTTTATTTCAGAGGATGATTACGATCGCTGGATGACCAGAGGCATTCCCAAGTTTGGTGATATTTTAATTACAACAGAAGCTCCACTTGGTAACGTAGCATTACTTCATGTCAGAGGGAAAATAGCACTGGCACAACGGGCAATTTGTATTCAGCCTTTCAGTGCACATATGAATAGTTATATTCACTATGCATTACGTAGTCCCGAATTTCAAAAAGAACTCACAAGCAACTCTACCGGGACCACTGTTTCAGGAATAAAGGCCTCAACTTTAAAAAAACTGGGATTACCACTCCCGTCTCTTAGCGAACAAAAAATCATCGCTGAAAAACTGGATACGCTGCTGGCACAAGTAGACAGCACCAAAGCACGTCTTGAGAAAATCCCAAAAATTTTGAAGCGTTTTCGTCAGGCTGTTCTCGGGGCTGCAGTTAATGGGAACCTGACAGAATTATGGCGCAGTAAAAACAAATTTTCTTTTGATAAATGGGAGAAATTGGCTTTAAGTCATATAGTAAAAAAAATTGAGGCCGGTAAAAGCCTTAAATGTATTGAAATACCACCTCATGAACAACAATATGGGATTATAAAGATAAGTGCCGTTACCTGGGGGGAATTTAACGAGGAAGAAAGTAAAACGCTCCCTGATGACTCTTTGTTTATTGAGTCAAGAAGAATTACTGTTGGTGACTTTCTGATATCCAGAGCTAATACTCTTGAATTGTTAGGAAATCCTGTAATTGTAAAACAGGTGACCAAGAACCTTATGCTAAGCGATAAAGTCTTACGTTTAGTTATGGCGGATAACGACAAGCCCTGGATAAATATTTTCATGCGTTCTTGTTATGGAAGAAGAGAAATTGAATTTCGTTCCACAGGTAATCAGCTATCAATGAGAAATATAGGGCAGAAAGCATTGCTTGAAATTCCTATACCTAAACCACCGATTGAAGAACAAGCGGAAATCGTCCGCCGTGTCGAACAGCTCTTCGCCTACGCCGACACCATAGAAAAACAGGTCAACAATGCGCTTTCACGCGTCAATAACCTGACACAATCGATCCTGGCAAAAGCATTCCGTGGTGAGCTCACCGCCCAGTGGCGGGCAGAAAACTCGGAATTGATCAGCGGAGAAAATAGTGCTGCCGCATTACTTGAAAAAATCAAGGCCGAACGTGCAGTGAGTACAGTTAAAAGATCCTCGCGGAAAAACTCCTGATCATCATTTCCCTGCGCACCTAGCTGGCGCGAGTCTTATTATTTCCTGCCAGCTAAACCTTAATTTTTATATTCAAATGATTTTATAAATAGCTTATTCAAGGCTGTTTTAAGCTGGAATTCCCCTCTCATTCCTGATGATATATACAGGTATTTAGCGCGGTGCGGATGTGCGCCAACACACCCGCGCCGCTAATCACAATCACTATTTCAAAGGAATAGTAATCATGACTGACGCCCATTCTATTGCACAACCGTCTGAACCAGAAGTCTCACCTTCAAATAACCGTCAATTAACGGTTGGCTACGCGAGTCGTTATCCGGATTACAGCCGGATGCCCGCCATTACCATGAAAGGGCAATGGCTGGAAGCAGCCGGTTTTGCCACGGGAACAGCAGTAGATGTAAAGGTAATGGAAGGTTGTATCGTACTCACCGCCCGGCAGGAGAGCGAACTGATGCAGTCTCTGCGGCAGGTGTGCAAGCTCTCGGCGCGGAAACAAAAGCAGGTACAGGAGTTTATTCAGGTTATATCCGGTAAACAGAAAGTCGTCTGAATGAGAAGCCGCTCCCGATATCGCATCGGGAGCGGTTAACTATCAGGAAGCGATTACCTCCACCAGCACATCCGTTGCCCAGCTCTCTTCACTATTGGCCACGTTCCCCTCCTTACAGGCCAGCGCCATATTGCCTAACTGGAAAGAAACGTTATCGTTGAAGTCAAAGTTGTACCACTTTGATGTAAAGTTAATGCGCCAGTAGCCCATACCCTGATCAAAACGGATCTTCAGTACCTGACCATCTTCAAAGGTTAATGTCAGTTTACGGTGGTGAGGAATATCGCGCGGCGAGTCGCACACCGTCAGTTTTACTGGCCTGCCCATTGCAGCTGCAAACCACTGGTCAGCAAAATCATAAAAATCCGCTTCGCTCATCCAGTCATGGAAAGGCCTGTTACCTGGACGATCTTTAGGTTTAAACAATGTATCCAGCACCAGCTCGGCATTATTAGTGAGCTTAGTTTGTAGCGGTTTCAGTATTGCTCCCAGCAGCGCCAGCGCAACCGGGTTTTGCAGATACCGATCGGTATAGTGAACGCGGTTGATACGTGTATTTTTCATCAGCGACTGCGCTTCGTCATGGTTGTTAAACAGCATGTCCCAGAAACGCTGTCCAAACTGTGAAAGTGGGCCATTCAACTCTTTGCTAATCTCAATATCCTTGACCCGCTCTACAACGTTCTCAGCTTTAGCCGGCAGAACAAACTCGCCCATCTCAAGCTTTCTATACCCAAGGCTGCGGACGACCAGCTCGTCATTCAGGTGCCAGCCCGGCCCCGGAATTGTTGCCTGCTTACTGCGTGAGGCCAGCGTCATTACTCGATCTGCAAAGGTAATTTGAGCAACAATCGGCAATTCTAGTTTCTGTTCGATATGGCACAGTCGAACACCCAGCGCAGTAAACTGTGAAAGCTCATGCAATAGCTCCAGGTCATCTATGTTATCGGGGATGACAAGATCAACTGCGACGTTGTCATTTACCCGGTAGCTCTGGATTGCCGTACGGAACTGGCGGGCATATAAATCCCACTCATTAAACGCACCATTCGTCCATAACGTGAGCTTTTCAGCCCCTTCATTAATCGCCCGACGAATCGTATCGCTAATGGTTCCAGGACAGTATCGTGCATCTGGTAAAGATAAGGTCTCTTCAGCCGGTAAACCGACATAATACGTGAAGTCATCTCCAAGCCAGGTCAAGGCTGCTTTACGATCCAGTAAATCGTGATCGTGACGAGTCTGGGAGTCGAGAAGACATTCACTGCAAGCGGAGCTACAATGTCGGCAGCCCAGCTGTTTGACCATTCCCTGCAGAATGGTCTCAATATGCAACGGCGCACTGGAAGCAAAGCCTGCACCACCACTAATGACATCGTAAAGTTGAACGGCTAATACTGATTGGCCATCCTCCAGTCTGACCGGACGCAGGGCATAGCCCAGTTCTGCAGCGGAAATACCTAACCTGCCTGACAGTGCCTGCCGCAATGCAACTGCGAGGGTCATGCCGACAACGCGTCCTTCTTCGGTGTTATCTGGGAGATATTCACCGTTTTGTGGCTTGCGCAGGATTATTTCAAACACATCCGTACGAGCCAATGCTCCCAGCGTGACGTTTTTCATAAGTGCTGTCGATCCTGAGCAAACCAGGCGCTGATTCTGACTATCGCGATCTGCTTTTCCTGGGCGAGGCGGGTAGTGAGCTTCCATACTCTTTGGCGCATCGTTTTCATTAAGCATCGACTCTGCGCGACCACAGCTTAAACATAACGCGTATCCATGCCCTCCCGTTCCAAGGCTTTGCTGGAAAACATGTCCATCAGTACCAGAGGTCATATATCCCATTATAGGGTTAGGCAGCGGCACAGGTTCTGCTTTAACAAACACCCAGGCAGGGACAACTGGGATAAATTTCATGGTTTCGATATTATTTGTCACTGGCGCGTGCGCATCAGTCACAAATCCGGCAGGCTGCAGCACCTGACGGCGATTATTCATGATAATTTTTTCACCGCAGACGCTGTTGGTGCAACAGATCGCGCCGGTGCCACTCATCCCTTCCTCATAGCCGATAGTCCCACATTTATGACAGCGCCACGCACAATCCAGGCGTTGGGCTTCATTAGTATCAGCGTTAATATTATGCCAATGCAGCGAGACACCGGCTGAGCGGAAGACTCTGCCATCAAGAATAATTTCTGCACCAGGCGCATATTCACGGATGGCAACACCCAGGTTTCGTGAGGGAAGTCCTTTATAGCGGGAAACATTATCTTCACGATCTTTTTTATCACTGCTCTTTTGAGATTTTTCCCGGATATAGTCTTCCATGGTGAAGTTATCAAACGTTACCACATCCGTTGGGAAGCCGTACCCAGGCAGGAAGGTTCTGGCCGCTAAATCACGTAATAAATACTCGCCACAGTGCCGTTTTTTCTCTAATTCAATGCGCTTGCGGTATGGCGTTTGCGGCTGGGACTCGCGTTCTTTTGCTAAAAGGTCGCGATAAACAGATAGCCATCGCTCCTGAAGGAAAGTGATCGCAATGATTGTTTTATGGCGCAACTGGTTGGATCTGGCGCCATGCAGAGCCGTACCTTTCACTAATCTTTCCAGGGCGGCATCGATATCAAGAGCCGGCCTATCCAGCCAGACTTTGAAGCGCTCACATTTTGACTGCTTACTGTCTTCGCCGAAAAACCAGAGACTGTCCAGGCTGGTTTTCTCTTTATCCGTTTCGCCAATAACGTTACACAAGAAGTCAGACAGCAATAAAGCGTTTACGTGGCGTTGAACCACACGGATGGAGTTCATCGCTACCATTGGTGCTGGAATCAAAGTTTCAAACGGCCAAAGAGGGTTGGCGAAAACCTGCTGATCATGCGGGTTTCCTTTACAAAGCGTGTAAGAAATTGCTCGCGATTCCTTACTACGTCCGGCACGCCCGGCGCGCTGTAGATAGTTGGCCGGATGTGGTGGTACGTTGTTCATCACAACGGCGCTAATGCCGCCGATATCTACCCCCATTTCCATGGTAGTGGAGCAGTTAAGAACGTTAAGCTGTCCGTTCTTGAACATTTTTTCATAGCTTTGCAGGCGTTCTGAGGATTGCTGAGCAGAATGTTCGGCTGTACGGTAGTAAAAACCGCCCTCAACAACACGATCGTTTATATCAGTCCAGACGTTTTCCGAACGTAATTTCGCTATTTTCGGTTCCTTGCTGACCCAGTCGCGCACTTTAGCCAGTCCTGCAGCATAATCCTCTTGCGAACGATCCATTAGCCAGATTTCAGGCATGATGACCTTCTGTGCAATATAAGTGTCATACTGCGCCTGGGTGAGATGTTCAAAAGAAATATGTGTGGGAAGATAAGGTGTTAAGCCTTTGAAGGTTGTATCCAGAATTTTATTGGTAACCGGACAAATCCAGGCGTCTGTAATTAATGAAAAAGTCAGATGCTCTTTTGGTAAATAAAAACGGTTGCCATCAGGCTTCAGTATTGCAAGTGCCCCGGTAAGTTGAGTCCATGCTTCTTTCAGCCAGGCATTGATTATATCTATCGTTACCGTGTTCACAGTTTTAAATCGTGCACCAAGCATTAACAGCTTCACTAAACGATGAGATATATTACCATTACGAATTTGCGGCCAGCGTTTGTTCTGATTATCTTCAGGATCCTTAGTGTCTGGGTTACGGACAAATTTCGATGAAAAACGGCTACCAATCCAGTTTTTCAACTCATCGTCCAATTGTGTAAAGTTACTTTCGCGAACATATAGATCCAGCGTAACTTTAAGAAAATCGTGCCAGTCATCCAGCGTCAGCCCTTGATCTTGCCAGTGTGCCGGAATTTTATGGATTTTCTCCAGTCCATAATAACCAATCTGAACTAGCCCTTGCGTTTCCAGGCTATTAGTTCGTTTAGGTCGACGCATGAATTCCCGGAATAGCAGCATTTCCGAAAGTTTCAGGGGGCCACCGTTTTCATTGAATACTTCAGGCTTAAGATAGTGGTTATATTGGAGGATAGGACCGCGAATGTCGGCTTTCTCTTTCAGTTCATTAACCATCTCAGTCCAGGTTCGCGAAATCAAAATGGTCGCTGCCTTACCTCCGGTTGCTGCCTGAAATGCCTGTTCAAGCTGCTCTGCCTGTATTTCTGCTAGTTTTGCCTGATCGGGTAAACCCCAGCTCCGATATTCGTCAGCTTGCTCCCGTGCCTGTTTTACTCTTTCCGCTAATTTTTCGAGATTTGCATTAGCATTCGGTGTTGTTGACGTCTGAGAGCGTTGATGCCAGCTCAGGATTTCAACTACGCTACCACGTAGCCGGCTTCGCTCTGCTTCTTGCTGCATTCGAACAGCCATTCTCGCGGTCCCTTGCCGACTGTCGGTAAAAGTGATTAGACGGCGGCCCCTTCCTGGCAAAGAATCAGGACCCACGCCTTCTTTACCTTCTTCACTGATAAAATCCTCACAATATTCCAGAACGGTTGGCACAATGTTAGTGACATAAAATGGCCCGCCTAACAAAGCACGTCGGAACGGTTGTTTACCGCTTGCGCCTCTGTAACTGCAGCCACTGACGCTACATACTTGCTCAATATCGTTAATAGTCAGCAGGATACTGTTGTTGCTTATCACACCTATATGACGCGTCTGTCGATCAAGACGTTGAAGGATGTAGCCAGATTCGCTGGTATTTTCTGCTGCAATAATGAGTGGGGGCTGAAAACGACTCTCTTTCTCACCTTTTTCTTCATTAGCATCATATTCAATGGGTGCTTCATCCTGTAAAGAGAATTCATCACCACCTTTATTTTCCCACTGGACAAGTTTGCCATTTTTGTCCAGGGCCAGAAGATGTGGCTCGTTACAGTCATTACAGAATGCGACCTCGTAAACCGGGCTCCCACAATCACAGCTTTGTCTCTGGTTTACATATACATAGCCAAAAGGCCAGCCTTTTTCCAAAGGTGTACCATGCTTTTGGCTACACTCTTTATCTACGCAAGCCCAGATACCTTGTGTGCTGCGTTGGAAGATATGCGCTCTGACTTTAAGAAATGCCGGCTCTTTTCCATTTGGTTGTGTACCGGAGCAGACGTCAATCCAACGCAGCACCTCTTGCTGACTGTAATTCTGTTGAGTTAGCGAATTAAGCTTCTGCGTTATCTGATCCAGCTTCATTGGATTTGAACGAGTGACTAACATATCACGTAAGTAACGCGCCTCAGGCGAGTGCGTAAGTGCATCAAAGCGCTTTGAGCTTATACCTTTTGTTTCCGTATCAGGAATTTGCTCAATTTTATCTAACGGAAGATAAGTGTCTTTGCTTGGTTTCAGCTCTGGGATCACCCTGCTTCCGTCCAGTACGTCAATTCGTTCCTGTGGTATGCCGGATAACTCAGATAGAAATTTTTTCAGCTGTTTTTCGGCGTCGCTTCCGGCAATGGTCGCAGAGGTTGCCACAAAGCGCACATCATCAGGTGTTACGCCAAAAGCAGTCATTACGCGACGTAACTGGAGTGCCAGTTCCGCCGCCTGCGAACCGACATAGGTATGCGCTTCATCTAGTACTATCCAGCGTAGTGATTTTTTTGCTTTGGATTGCTGAATGATCGGGGCATCAACTTGACGAACCATCATATATTCAAGCATCGTGCCGTTGGTCACCAGAATCGGAGCAGGTTCTGCGCGCATTTTTTCGCGCGACAGAACTTCGTTTGGCCTTTTTACCTGCTCGCTTCTTACTGCGGCATGCAGATTTTCAGTATTTCCGTTGTAGAGGCAGTATCGGATCCCAGTACCAAAACCACGGGTCCATGCATCCAGGCGCTCACGTTGCGAATTAATTAAGGCATTGAGAGGATAGAGGAATAGGGCTCTGACACCGATTAACGGATTGTTGCCATTTTCATTCAACTCCTGATAGAGATCTTCCAGCACTGGCACCATAAAACATTCCGTTTTGCCTGAACCTGTACCACTGGTTACCACCACTGAATGTTTTTTTTCAAGCAGAGCCCTCCAGCTAGCTAACTGATGGGTAAAGGGTTTCCAGTCAGCACCAAAACGGTAGCGTCCATTATTCTGGTCATCGAGTGAATCAACGACTGCTTTACTTAACAGTGCGTTACCTTGCGTCAAGCTGCGCATAGTGTTATTGGATTCTTTCCAGCCAAACATTTGCTGGAATACCGGTGAGGAAAGAAATGAACCTGACTTCCCGCAATCGGCGCCCATTTGTTGTGTGAGATGCTCACGCAATTGCGGACTAGTGACGCCCATAATACTTAATGTTGCTTCAGTTGAACGAGACAATGATTGTTCAATAAGTGAAGAAAAATAGCGTGTAGTCATCAGTATTCCTTTTTATTTTTAGCCAGATAACGCAACAGGCTGCACTGGAAGATAGCTTTAAACCAGCGGGAATCAAAATCCCTGACTTGTCTTAGAAAAAATACAGCTCCGGGTTTACGGTCAAATACGCTTTCAAACGATGTATTACCACTTGCAACGGCTGCAGCAAAGACGGGTAACCAGGCAACGGAATAGCGGTAATCAGCGTCAGGATTAATGCTTATTACTGGATTTTTTTGTGACTTTATCCAGCTATGCAGACGCTTGTAGCCATAATCTGGCCAGCGAGCTTCGCTGTGTTCACGTAAAAGCTCCTGATACCATTCACGAACAAAAAACTCTGGAATGGGCGGGGGGAATTGTCCGTAACTTAACCATTTTTCAATTTCATCGGCATATGTCGGAAAAACAAGCCCTAGTCGTTTATACATATTCTTCATCAATAAATTCTGGGTTTCTTCCGGTGCACCTTTTTGACTCAGGAATATTTTAAAACGATCGGCTGCAGCTTTGATTTCAGAAATGGGCAAGAACTCCCATAAAATAGGGAACTCATTTTCAATGCGGCTCAGATACTCAGCTGACATCTCAAATTTAAACAACGACATCGCCAGTGCTCGCGAATGCTGTACTAGCGCACGCCAGACTTCAAAAGTGGCCAAGGGCAGATAGCCAAATTGGTCGTAAAGGCTACGCATAAATTGCCAGCCAGAATGAGCGGGATCGTTAGCCATCTGTTCGAGTACCAGCGTTATTGTATTAACTTCAGACTGAGGATTAAAAAGCTGGGTCGCCTTCTGCAATGAGTAAATACAATGTTCGTTAATCGGTAACGAAGGTTCGCCATGAATAAAGCAGGGGCGAAACGCCATTTCTTCACCCTGCCTGGGAATAACCAGCCACGGCCCATTTTTGTTAACAATTGAGCTAATTTCATATTCACCTACTAATACACCCTCACTCAATCTTGATGATAATGGAATTACCTTTCTCTCAGGTTCACTCAATAACATGATGACAGGTGAAGGAATTTTTCCTGTCCGATATTGGATCGACTGGCTGACGAGGAGCTCCCTTTCATGATCATAACGTAGGCTATATTTATAGCGGCGAATATGCCAGTTCATTACAGCACCAGCACCTTTTATTTGCATTTCTACAACCTGGTCAATTCCACTCTCAAGAGAAATTAAGTTTTCAATATGCTCTTTCAGACTATATAAATTGAGTTCGACAGGGTGTTCTCCTGCTGTATAACACCATTCATACCATGCATGTTGCCCACTTTTGGAGCGTAGATGCAGTTCCAATGAGAAACGTGTCGGGTCGCCGTTTTTACCAAATAAAAAGGCTCTGGAACCGAGTAAATCATGTAAAGTGATGTTTTTATGAAGAGGGATTCCACTTGCATCAAGGGCCAAACAGCCTTTGGCTGGAAAAGGTAAGTTTACTTCTACAGGATCTGCTCCTAAATTTGGATAAATCTGCAGAGAGACAAATGCAGGAGGTATTCCTTTTGCCTTAAGTGATATTTCTGTTTGTCCTGTAGAGCGTTTGCGACCAACCTCTAGTGTTTTATCTTTTAATACAGACATACAGGGATGCTGAGTTGAAACCACAATAGAGCCTTCATTGGCTTGCTCACCACCTTTTATCTTAATTTCAAGATCTGCCGGTAAGATACCAATTTTTCTACGCAGTAGTGTTTCATTATGATGGTTTCTTACAGAAAGATGTTGTGTTCCCATCATCTCTTGTACCTGACATTCATCTAACATTGTGCCATTCAGGTAACGTTTAAATTGTATATCTTCAACATCCAGGTTCTTTGCCGTAACTTTAGGCACACCAAGGAATGTTTCATCAGGATGGCAATTCCAGGTCAAACGTTTACCATGCAAATCAAATTCGCTCTGTTTAAATTGTTCTCTTCCGGTGCGAATCCTGTATATTTCCTCTCCACATATAGTTACATCCTGGCGGCCTGTCACAAGCAGTGTTTTAAGTCCTGATAACAACAATGTACCCTGAGAACCTTCGTACCCTGAAAGAGTTGTTTTTTCTCGAGGTAGGACAATAAGAACATTACTATTACGTACACTACAAGAAGCTTGCCCTTGCAATAACCAACGTTGCTTATCATCAACAAAAGTAAGTGGTACTTCGCCAATGGCAATTTCACTTTTTTCCAGTTGTATGGAACCAACTATCATTCCACCAGTAAGCGCTACAATTGATAAAGTTGAAGAGGGTTCACGTCTTGCAAACCTCGATTCATGTTTACGCAGGCGAACTTTGGCATAAGCGTTATCCAGGGAAGCATAGGCCGGGCCGAGACTGGCTATCTCTTCACCATCTTCATAAATGGCAATTTCAAAACGCGTCGTTGAGGGTTCGCTAATAATTGGAAACAAGATTTCATCAGGGAGCGAAACTATTGCTTGTATTTGATCGGGATGGTTTTCCTGCCAATAGAATTGACAAAAGGAAGTTCTATTTTTTCGTAAGCGTGTTTTATTTTCTATAGAGGCGCTACATAGCAACCCGTTTAGAAAACGAGTGCCAGTTTCATCATCTAATGGAATAGGGAACTCATCTCGCCATTTAGGATGTACTTTATCAAGCTGCTTCACTGGTTCAGCATAATTACTCAGATTGTATATCATAACCAACGAACTTAGTTTTTTTACTATATGGCTAATAAGTTCTACAGAGGTATCTTCACTAAAAACAGTTGGTAGGGCTGATTTTTCTATAACTGTTCTTACCAGCGAATGTATGGATAAGTTTTCCAGATTTAAATTTTCATATTGATTTAGAATTCGGGAAAATACTGTGTTGAAATTGCTGCCTGATTCCTTCAGTACGCGGAAGGGTAACCCTCCCTCACTGAACAATGTTCCCAGAAAATTACGGCGTTCTGACTCATAAAATCGAATCGGCCTAATCCAATATCCTTCCATTCCTTTGGGGATAATATTACTTAACTCTCCCGGAGTTAATGATACTCCCAAGGTTTTATAAATGTGCTCCCACGTCCAACCACAATTTCGCTCATAATCTCTGCGATACCATTCAGAGCAAAAAAGAACAAAACAGGCCGCGTAGCCTTCATCGTCAATATTACTCTGCAGTTGACCCAAAGCCCGAAGTAGCTGGGTTAAATTGTTGTATTCATCACTTGTCGCATGATATTCATAAAGTGGGCGACCATCCGCACATCTTAATCCTCTGCGATTTAGAAAGTTACTTATCCAGGAAGTACATTTTAACCATGCAATGCTTTCTGACTGACTCAAGGTAAACTCCTGAAGGCGAGCAAGAATTTATTAAAGTTATGTTAACAAAAAAGATCAGAGTATCTCTGGTTAATTAGGACTGCAACCTCTATTTTTGGTAGGTTGAAACTAAAAAATTATTGTTTTTTCTAATAATGTAGGAGGATTATTGATCGCATGCTAATTGTTGCCATCACTTACGAATTCCTGATGAAGGAAATTTAACTTAAGTGACAATATCTACAATGATTAAGGGCCTGATTTACGATATAAACATTTAATAAAAATATTCAATATAAAATTAAAAAAAATGCATCATAAGTCAAAGATTAAAGATCTTTTGATTATGCCTTATGATTTAAATAATTGATTTTTATAGAGTATTATTTGTTTTATCTTTAAAGGGAGTTTATGGAAAAAATTTTCAAAATAACTTTAACTAAAATTTCGCTCCTCGCCCATAAAGTCCCATATGCCCCCTTTGCTCAGGCCTTGATATTGAATTCACAAGATAAGGGGAGCCTTTACTATCAATAAAAAGAATTACTCGACTGAGGGGTTTTTGGAAATAATCTTTGTCAGATAACATAGATATCGTTACAGAAATGTACCTTATACCAATCATAAAAGCATGTGTTAATGAACCGATTTCTGACATTTTTTTGTTAACTCAAAGAAGCTTACTTGCTTAAAAAAGTTTTTTCACTCTGGTAGATCTCAAAGAGAAGTTTTGAGGTTACAACGTTCTATGCCTTTGACTCGTTGATAGCTATACCCGGACTTCACTGCTGACAGCAAAAATTGTTGCTTGGGCTGTCTGGTGAAGTCATAGGTCGTTTTTTACTCAGGTTTTATGAACCTAAATAGTCAGCTAACCTCCTGAAATTTTATAGTGTTTATAGCTTTATCCCCTGATGTCATCATTGGCAAAGGCCAGATATCTAAATGCGGTAACCGCGGGCAGGCACATAGATGACAAAAGATTGTGTTGATCTGAAATCACACTTCAGGACCATTAATAATTTAAGTCCGTTATGGTTATAGTTACAATATTAAGCAGAATTGTTGGCACCACAGAGAGACTTTGAGCTATGGATAATGAAGACGGAGTAAGAGTTGTTCTTTCCCCGGTGCAGCTTGCGGCCTTGCTATCAGATAAAAGCATTAGCGAAGGCGAGACCCTGAGTAATCGAGTGTATGGCGGTTTAGGGCTTGCGGGCGGTATCGTTGAGCTATTTGGTGCCGGTGCCATGTGTGTAGTACCCGAGCCTACGATGCTGACTAAAGCGGGATGTGTAATTGTCGGCACGCATGGACTGGATACTGTGCAGGCATCTACGCGGCAAATCTGGACGGGCAAAAGTATCAATACCGACACCTACAACTCTGCGGTCTCACTCGCTCAGACTCTGGGGGCTGATAAGGACACAGCCATGAAAGTAGGATTTACAGTCGATTTGACAATTCCGGTGGCATTTTCTTTTGCTATAGGCGCCCAGCGTGTCATTGCGATACGCAGTGGTCGCATCAAGCTTGCTGAACATGAATCTCCTCCAGGCACTAATGCTGCTGGACATGCTATTGAAAGACACGTAGGCAAAACTGCGGAAGAGTTATTTGAGCGGCTTGAAAAATCCCCCAGATTGAAGTCATCGAGTAGCTTTAAAAATACCCGAGATGCTGAAATACTTATCTCTAAGGTTTTAAGAGACAATAAAAATAGTATTACGATGTGGGTGAAGAATATTCCCGAAGGTCTGAAAGCTAAAACAGTGTTAGATGGTAGCTTTGCTCGCCAGACAGGTATTTCAGTTTCCAGAGGAATAACAGAAGTGAAAGCCTGCTATAAGGTCCGTATAATACTTAAATTCGAGTATTGGAACGGTAAGCCCTTTTTCATCCTTACTGCTTACCCAATGGTATGATTATGAAAAATATTAACATAGCCGGACTGGACAGCCTCATTGCCATCTATTTTGGACAGGATTATGACCTGTTTGGTAGTGGTGAGAGTGTTGATGCTCAAATCAACGCATGGATTGCAGACTCCACTGCTGCTTCCCGACATGGCTTGATTGGCGATATTGAGCAGTTTATAAAGGAATGTGACAATCTGGAGGAGGATTTCAAAAGCCGCTATGGCGAAGAATTTTCTACAGACTTATGGGAAACGACGCCTGCAGAATTCCTGAAGCTTTTGAAGCAAAAGGTTAGTGCATCTCTTTCTTGATGCTGAATGCTGATTCGCCATTCAGATAAACACTCCCCAATACGAACCCCTGCTGATGAGGTTGTACCTGCATTGAGTCTCCTGACCGGACGCAATCCACTGAACAAAAAATCGTTGTGGCGATGCCGGCCTCTGCCGCTGGTCATCGCGCTGCTGCTCACAGGATGCGCCCGCTCTGATGCGCTGTGGACGGTCACGCATGACCTCTGCATGAATAACTATCACTACCGTCGCGATCCGGCACCCTGCCAGCAAATCTATCTGCCGCAGGACAACACTCAGGGCTACAGCATCATCCAGAATCCTCGCCACAGGCTGCACTTTATTCTGGTGCCCACGGTGGCCATGTCCGGTATTGAAAGCATTGCGCTATCACGACCCGGACGTCCCGATTATTTCGGCTACGCCTGGTTAATGCGTTATCGTCTGATGGCGGCCTATGGTGCTGCCGTGCCTGAAGATCGGCTCGGCATGGCGCTCAATTCCGCTTATGGCCGCAGCCAGAATCAACTGCATATTCATCTGACCTGCCTGCGGGAAGATGTCTATCGTCAGCTTCAGGCCGAGCGCCCCTTTATTCATGATGACTGGCGACCCTTACCCGATCGTTTGCTGAATCACACCTACTATGCCCGTCGCGTCATGCAGCCGACGGCGATGGGGATCTATCCTGTCTCCTCCGTGGCACGCCATTTCCATCTCTCCTCGCCACAGCTGGCGGAGTCTGGCGTGGCGCTCATCCCGACGACGTTCTCGGGAGAAAAAGGGTTTATCCTGCTAACCACCCGGCGCGGCTGGGATAAGGGCAATCGGGCGTCTGTCGAGTCGCTACTGGATAAACGCTGCGCTATTCTCTCCGCGCCGCCCGCTGACGATTCAGCCGCAGAGTAACTAAACCTCATCCCAGCCATCCACCACAAAACCCTTACCGGTACAGCGCCGCTTTCCCCAACGAACTGAACAGCGCCATCTTCGCCGCGACGACTTCACCCGCCGCCTGCATCGGTTTTACAAACAGCGCATTGGGTTCGTGTCCGCCCTGTTTCAGCTCCTGCTCCAGCGCCACAAAAAACGCCTTCTTCATGTCGCTGGAGATGTTGATCTTACCGACGCCATAACGAATCGACTCCGCCACCTCGCTGTCTTTATTGCCTGAGCCGCCATGCAGCACCAGCGGGATATCCACCACCTTCCGGATCTGCTGCAGACGCTCGATATCCAGCTTCGGCTGCTTCCCTTTGGGGTAGAGGCCGTGCGAGGTGCCGATAGCGACTGCCAGCGTGTCGGTGCCGGTCTCGCGCACAAAGGTTTCAGCCTGCTGCGGATCGGTATAGAGAATCTCATTGCTGCCGCCTTCGCCGCTGCCTTCTGCCACACCGATAGTGCCCAGTTCCGCCTCCACGGAGACATTCACCGCGTGGGCGATCTCCACAATCTTCTTCGTCAGCGCAATGTTCTGCTCAAAAGGGTGAGAGGAGGCATCCATCATCACCGAGGTAAAACCGGCGTAGATCGCTTTCATCACCTCTTCCAGCGTGCGGCCATGGTCCAGATGGATCACCACCGGCACCCGCGCCTGAATCGCCAGCGTCCGCAGATAGCCGATGAACTCCGGGCCGGTAAACGCCATCTCATCAGGGTGGATCTCCAGAATCAGTGGTGAATCCAGTCGCTCGGCCGTCTCAACCGCGACGCGTCCAAACTCAGCGCTGGCGATGTTAAATGCGCCCACGCCAAACTGATGCTGACGGGCCACGCTGAGCAGGTCTTTCATGTTGTAAAGCATAGGTTTTATCCTTGTTTTGCAGGAAGAGAGATATCTTTTTTCAGGAACAACAGGATCAGCGCCGTCAGCAGACTGCCTGCGGCAATGGCAAACAGATATCCCATGACGTTGCTGATCACGTTAGGAATGAAGATGACGAAGATGCCGCCATGCGGAGCGCGGGACGCGCAGCCCAGCATCATCGACAGCGCACCCGCTAAGCCGGAGCCCGCGACAATCGCCGGGATGACGCGCAGCGGATCGGCGACCGCGTACGGGATCGCGCCTTCGGTAATAAATGAGAGGCCGAGGATGTAAGTTACCTTGCCGGTTTCCCGCTCCTGCTCGGTAAACTTGCGGCGGAAGAGGGTGGTCGCCAGTGCGATACCCAGCGGCGGCACCATGCCCGCCGCCATACAGGCGGCAATCGGGCCATAAATGCCGCTCGACATCAGGCCAATCGCAAACATACAGACGGTTTTGTTCAGCGGGCCGCCCATATCAAAGGCCACCATCATGCCGAACAGCAGGCCCAGAATGGCCGCATTGGTGTTACCCAGCGAACTGAGGAAGGCGGTCAGCCAGCCGAGCAGCATCTTGATCGGCTCACCAATCAGCAGCACCATCAGTGCGCCGGTCAGCAGCACGCTCAGCAGCGGCACGATTAAAATGGGCTTCAGCCCGGCGACCGCTTTGGGCAGGTGGATATGGTTGTTGATGAGCAGCGTGATGTAGCCCGCCAGGAAGCCGGCAATCAGCGCACCGAGAAAGCCGGAGCCGGTGTGGATCGCCATCATCCCGCCCACGGCCCCCGCCACGATGCCCGCTTTACCGCTGATCGACTGGCTGATGCCCAGCGCAAGAATCGGCAGCATCAGGGCAAAGGCGGAGCCGCCGCCGATGTCAGAGAGCATCTTCGCTATCGGGCTGAAATGTGCGTCCCCTGGTGTGGCCGCCGTAATCCCGAAGGAAAAACTCAGCGCGATCAGAATGCCGCCCGCCACCACAAACGGGATCATCAGGTTCACACCGGTGATGAGGTGAACATAAATCTCCGACGCCCAGGAGCGGGAAGCCGACGCCTCTCTAACCGCAGAAGCCGGTTCAGTAGCGCCGGTCGGTGACGCAGATTCGACCAGCTTCGGTGCCAGCTCGCCGTTGACGATGGCGCTTAACAGACCTTCCGCATCTTTCGCCGCTCGGGTCACGGGCACTTCAATCACGTTTTTGTGCTGAAAACGTGCCATCTCGACTTTTTTATCTGCGGCGATCAACACGACGTCAGCCTGATGAATATCGTCGTCGCTGAGAATATATTCGCTTTCTATGGCACCCTGGGTTTCCACTAATACATTCAGCCCCAGTTTTTTCGCCGCTTTTTTTAAATTACTTTCGGCAAGGTAGGTGTGGGCAACACCTGTAGGACAGGCGGTAATGGCAATAATGTTCATAAACGTTCTCCGGTATAAGGAAACGATTTTATTTTTATCTTTTTAACGACTGATGGATGGCGACTGTCTGAAAACCTCCTTACTGTTTTATTTTTTCACGTTCTCCCTGTTATTCAGGCTCCCGAACGGGACAGGAGTAAATGAAACATCTCTTCGCGATGCTCTGTATTCAGTAATTGTTCAACCACCTCTTCGTCACCGAGGGCAATGGATATTCTGGCGAGCATTTTTATATGGCCGACATCTTTATCGGACTCTTTAACCGCGAAGAGGATCACCAGCCGCACCCGTGTTCCGTCGATGGTCTCCCAGGGAATATCCTGGCGCAGGCGTCCGACGGCAATCCGGGTTTTAACGACCGCAGCCGATTTACCGTGCGGAATAGCAATATGGTTTTCAAATCCGGTTGAGCCTAACTCTTCGCGCAGATAAACATCTCTCAGAAAAGCGGCTTTATCCGTGACCGCTCCTGTCTGGCAGAGCAGGTCGGTTAGCTGAGAAATAATCTGCTCTTTGGTCTGGCAATCGACATCGAGAATAATGCACTCTTCTTTAAGCACTTCATTAATCGCCACGGCTGTCGTCATTTTATTTCTCCATCATTAATTAATTGAGTTCGATACCAGACATTCGGTAACCCTGGCGATATCTTTCGCCGAAAAGAGAGCGGAGACATACACCACCGGCTTTTCCAGCGGTTCCAGCCGGATAGTCGAGATCACCACGTCGCACGCCTGTCGCTTCAGGGAGTCCGCGATGTTTTTACCGGGCACAATGTCGATAATCTGCCAGTCAGGAAAGGCGCGCAGGATCCGTCCGTAAAGCAGCTGCGAGGTACCCAGGCCGCTGGAGCAGACCAGCAGCACCCGCTTTACCTTAATGCTGTTTTCGATGGCCGCCTGAATATGCACGGTCAGATAGGCCACCTCATCGTCACTGATTTCATCCAGCTGATACTCCTGCGTCAGCTCCCGGATCACCGCTTTGACGGCGGCGAACACGGTCCCCAGTTCGGTCTGGATATCGTGCAGCAGCGGATTTTTAATCCGGATGTGATATCTGAGGCGGTTCAGCATCGGCTTGATGTGTGAAGTCAGCGAAGCCTGCAGCTTCGGATCGGTGGTAATGGCGATGTTGATCCGCTGCGCCACCCGGTCGATCAGCGCCGCAGCAAAGCGGGTTTCCCGTTCTGAAATCAGCGCGTCATCGTGCAGATCAGCATCGCCGCCCGCTTTACCGGACGACACCAGATACTGATAGATGGAGTGCGCCTCCTCGGCGACCAGCAGCGTATTGTAAGCCGTCTCGATGCGCTCTATGACCGCCAGTGAAACCTGCCAGGCGTGCGGATCGCTGACCCGGTTCATGACCACGGCGCGGGCGTCCGGGCTGTGCATCGGTGAGTGGCTGCGGTGAATCAGCACCAGAACGTGGGTGAACAGATTAATGTAGTAAGGATCGCTTATCGTATAGTGCAGCTGCTGTTCAATAAAATTGATGAGCTGCAGGGTGAAATGGACAGCCTGCTGACCAAACTTCTCTGAAAGCTCCTGCAGCGTGCTTTCATCCAGGCGGCTCTCCATCATGTCCTGACGGTTGTAGATCGATTTTAAGACCAGCGCTTTCATCGCCAGGCGAATATTCTGGTCACTGCCTTTAATGCTGGTGCCGGTACGACTTTTTAATAACGTTAAATTAAACTGATGTAACCAGGCATCTAATGTTTTTAAATCATTCACTATTGATGCACGGCTGATAAAATATTTATCGGCCAGCTCACTGATTGACGAACTTCGGGGTGAGAGCATTAACAGATCGGAGGCTATTTTCAGCATCCTGACGTTACTGCTGAAATCGTCCACCTCTGCAGAAAAAATCCGTCGGGCCGCTATTTCGGATGTGGCGTCAGCAAATTTAATTGTGATGCCTCTCCCACTTTTACCGCTCAGTGTGATCCCCTGGTCTGCGAGTTTTTCATTAATATCGGCAATGTCGCGGCGTAACGTTCTTGGCGTGATGGCCGTTTTTTCTGAAATAGCGCGCAGGCTCACATAACTGTTATGAGAAATAAGCTGTCGCATAATGGTCAGTTGCCGTTCTGTCAGCGCCTTCATCATCTTCAGGTTCCGCTTAATCAGTTATTCGCCTTTGGGAGTTATCATCTAAGCAAAGGCACCAGACCCTGTAAATATTAAAACATGGCCACAACCCGAGGGTCTGGCTGACCACCTGACAGCGGGTTCTGGAATAACAGGGACGAGATGAACGGTCAGAGAGAAGGCTGATTGGGTGTGATGCAATGATTAAAGATGTCAGGTTGCTGCTGATGGCATGCAGGGGGGGCTGAAGCTTTATTTTTTAGCGGATGACAGAATAAAGCAGACTTGTGAGAGAAGGTTATATGACTGCTCACTGACCGGTTATTGTCACTATTTAAACGCTGTGCACGAACGCCGAAAAAGCCCGGCATCCGCCGGGCCCGATAACATCTTTACGCCATCTTCAGCCGCTGCAGTCGCTTCTCACGGCGAATCTTGCGCTCCTCCATTACTGCGACCATCGCCATCAGACAGATACAGGCGATAGCGGCGGTATCGAGTGCGGCAAAGGTACCTGCCCAGCCGGTCAGGCCGAAGATCGGGGTGCCGTCTGCGATCATGCCCAGGCCCAGCTTGGCAAAGCTGTCGCCAATCAGGTAGGCGAAGGTGCCTTTAATACCGTCGGCGGCGCTAATCGCTTTTTTCGGGACGAAGCCCACGGCGGCCACGCCGATCAGTAACTGCGGGCCAAACACCAGAAAGCCCAGCGCAAACAGCGAAGCCAGATAGACATACTGGTTGCTGGCATGCTGATAGATCCCCAGCGTGGCGATGATCAGCGCTAACGCGACGCAGGCCACCAGCGCACGACGGCCATTGGCCAGATCGGATAACCAGCCCCACAGCAGCGTCCCCACCAGCGCACCCGCTTCAAACAGGGTAAAGCCCTGAATCGCGATCTCTTTTGAGAGCTTCAGCTCCTGAAAAGCATAAACCGTTGACCACTGATCGATACCGATGCGCACCACATAGAGGAAGATGTTGGCGAAGCAGAGCAGCCAGATCACCTTATTCTTCAGTACGTATTCAACAAAGATCTGCCATTTGGTCATCGACTCATCTTCGGCCTCTTTATCCTCTTCGCTCAGCTCCTCGCCGAACAGCTCTTCGGCTTTGCCCAGGCCATAGGACTCCGGCGAGTCGCTGCCGTAGCGCAGGCCGATAAAACCGACAATCAGCGCGATGATCGACGGGAAGATAAACATTCCGACCACGTGACCGTCGAACAGCACATTGGCACCAAACAGCGCGACGCCCGCGGCACCGGCTCCGCCGAGGTTGTGAGAGATGTTCCACATGCCAAGGTAGGAGCCTCGCTTACGGCGCGGTGTCCATTTGGTGATGGTGGAGTAGCTACAGGAGCCGCCGGTGCTCTGGAAGAAGCCGCTCAGGGCGTAAAACGCGATCATCAGGAACAGGCTGATCGAACCGCTGCCCATGCTGGCGCTGAACCCCAGCATACAGATGGCCGAAAGGATCAGCATAAACGGCAGAAACTGCTTGGTGTTTTTACCGTCCGCATAATAGGAGACCAGGGTTTTCCCGACGCCATAGGTGATGGAAAAGCCCAGACCAATCATCCCCAGCTGGGTCATGCTCAGCCCGTAGGTGGTGATCATATCGTTCTGCGCGATATTGAAGTTTTTGCGGATTAGATACATGGTCAGGTAGCCGATAAAGACCACCAGATAGGACTGCATAAAGGGCTTGAACCACATCTTGCGCCGCAGTTCGATTGGCAGATCCAGCGTGGGTCTGCGCACCTGTTTGAGGAAGGCCAGCATGGAAGGGGATTCTCCTGGTTGGAAAACTGCCATCGGCAGCGAATGGCTGGCATTGTAAAAACCGCTGACCAGACCGGCCTGAGACAGCGTCCAGGCGAAACCAGGAAAATGTCTTAGTTTTGCCCGACTCAGGGCAAAAAAGAGAGGCGTATCACGCTTCAGGCTGGGGGCGCGGCGCCTGCGCATTCAGAAACGGCAGCAGCAGCAGGGCAGAGATCCCCGCAGCCGTGGCAATCACCGCAAAGAAGCCGCTCCAGTGCCAGATGTCGATCACCCACGCCAGCGGCCAGCCGGAGAGCGACGCGCCAAGGTAGGCAAACAGGCCGACAAAGCCGGTTGCCGCGCCCGCCGCGTCTTTGTGTGAACACTCCGCCGCCGCCATGCCGATCAGCATCTGCGGGCCGAAGACAAAGAATCCGGTCGTGAAGAAGCAGGCTGCCTGCATCACATAGCTGGTAAAGGGCATCAGCCAGAGTGAACCCACGGAAAGCAGAATGCCGGCGGCGAAAATCAGGTTCATCGGGCCGCGATTGCCGTTAAACAGCCTGTCCGATCCCCAGCCGGCCACCAGTGCGCCCATCACGCCGCCCAGTTCGAACAGCGTAATGGCGGAGTTCGCCGTCACCAGGTCAACGCCCAGCGTCTCCGAAATGTAGAGGTTGCCCCAGTCATTAAGCGCGGCACGGACGACATAGACCAGCACGTAGCAGAGTGACAGCAGCCAGATGTAGGGGTTGAGCAGCACGTAGCGCGTCAGGATCGCCTGGCGGCTCAGGCCCGCACCTTCCTGCTGCTGCGCCATCTCCATCTCATCCTGTCGCCAGTCGCCCACGGCAGGCAGGCCCACGGTCTGAGGCCGGTCGCGCAGACGCCAGCAGAGAAACAGCCCGGTAAGGATCGCCAGAATGCCCGCAATCATCATCCCGGTTCGCCAGCCATACTGCAGCGCCACCGCGCCGATAATGATCGGGATGAGCGCGCCGCCCACGTTGTGAGCGGTGTTCCAGAGTGCCCACCAGCCGCCCCGTTCGTTACGCGAATACCAGCTGGTCAGCAGGCGGGCGCAGACCGGCGCTCCCCAGCCCTGGAAAAAGGCGTTGAGGGTCCAGAGCAGCGCAAAGGCCCACAGCGAGGTGGAGAAGCCAAACAGGATATTGACCACGCCCGTGGCGATCAGGCCCAGCCCCATAAAGTAGCGCGCATCCGAGCGGTCGCTGACGATGCCGGAGAAAAACTTCGACAGGCCGTAGGTGATGTAAAACAGCGTCGCCAGCAGGCCGATATCGGTTCGCAGCATGACACCGCTGGCGATCACTTCCGGGGCTGCCGCGTTGAAGCTCTTACGGGTAAAGTAGAACAGCGCATAGCCGATCCAGATGGTCGCCATGATGTGGCGGCGCCAGTAGCGATAGCGGCTGTCAATCTCACGTTTATCCTGCAGCGGCGCCGCGTCAGGAGGCGTTTTCAGAAAGGTAAACACGGCAGTTCCTCAGACAGCCCGCAGCGGCAGATGGACGCTGACGCGGGTTCCATGGGTGCAGGAGAGGGTCAGCGACCCGCCTAGCGCGGTGACGCGTTCGCGCATCCCGACCAGCCCAAAGCGCTGCTGACCGGAGCCTGGCGGCAGACCGCAGCCATCATCTTCAATCACCAGCAGCAGGCGATCATCCTGCTGCCAGCCTTTGAGTATCACGGCGCTGGCGCTGGCATGTTTAACAACGTTGTTCAGCGCCTCCTGGCAGATGCGAAACAGCGTGACGCGCTGCGCTTCACTCAGCAGCGTTTCATCAATGCGCCAGTGAAGATGACTGACGATGCCGGCATCTTCCAGCTCCATCTCCCGCATCAGACAACGGATCGCCTGCTCCAGCGAAAGGTCATCCAGCTGCCGCGGCCGCAGACGCCCCAGCAGTCGCCGTACCGCGTCATAAACGCCCAGCGAGAGTTGTTCAATGTGGACGCCACTCTGGATCACCCGGCTGTTGTCCGGCGCCACGCGCTGCACAATGCCCGCCTGTGTGCGGATCGCCGTGATCGTCTGCCCGATATCATCGTGCAGTTCACGCGCCACTTCCTGACGCACGCTCTCCTCCGTCTCCACCAGGCGTTCCGCCAGGCGCCGGTTGCGCGCCAGCTCACTCTGCAGGGAGTGGTTCAGCTCGCGCAGCCGCTGGATACCGGCACCCAGCAGCAGCCCGGTCAGGCTCTGGGCCAGCAGGGAGAGCAGCAGATCGACGGGATGATCATGCCAGGTCTGGCTGGCGATCAGCGCGATGGCATTCATCAGCGTGGCGATCAGTGCACCCTGCCAGCCGTAGTGCCAGGCCAGCGCAATGATGGGCAGCGCCAGACAGAAAGGGGTAAAGCGTGACAGCTCTGCAGGCAGGCCAAGCTGCAACCAGAGGCTGATGACAAACAGCAGCAGATACCAGACAAGGTGCCGGGCGCGCCAGTTGACCGGCTGCGAAATCAGCGACGGCCCCAGCGGCTGCCAGCGGGTTCGGGTGAGGTAGTGCCAGAAGACCAGGCAGGTCGGGGCCAGCGTCAGGCCGCCGGTCAGCGTCAGCAGCAGGGTGTTGAGCATCTCCGCCTGACCGGCCCAGGGCAGAGACTGCAGCAGCGCTGCGGCGATCAGCGCCGCGCCCTGACTCAGCAGCGTGCGCCAGTCACGCTGGTGGCGGAAACGGGAGATCAGCGCCACCGGCAGCAGCGTCAGCACGCCGCCCGCCATCAACAGCGGCAGATGCGCCAGGGAAACGGCCTTCGCCAGCCAGAGCAGCATGACCCACTCAGCCGCCAGCAGCACCGGCCAGTAACTGCGCGGGCATTGCAGCATCAGCCCCAGACGCAGGCCAAACGGGAAGAGCAGCACCGCCAGCTCCGGGCGTTCAACCAGGTGCAGGCTGATACTCCACAGGCAGAACCAGGCTGCCGAGAAGAGGAAGAAGCTGGCGACCACTGAGATCAGCCGGGAGAAGAGAGGGCTCATTGCCAGCCATCAAACATGCGGCGCGCCAGCTCCACATCGTTGCTGACGCCGAGCTTCTCCATCAGGTTGGCGCGATGGACATGCACGGTTTTTGGTGACAGGCCCAGTTCAGCCGCGATCTCTTTGACCGCCATGCCCTGAGAGAGCCTCTCTGCGACCTCACGTTCGCGGCGGGTCAGCGGGTCCTGACGTCCGGCGGCCAGTTTAACCGCAATCTCTGGCGTCAGATAACAGCCGCCGGTGGAGACGGCGCGCACCGCCGCGATCAGCTCATCGGGGCGACAGCGTTTGGAGAGAAAGCCACGTGCACCGGCATTCAGCGCCTGTTCAACCAGTGCCGGGCTGTCGTGTACAGAGAGCATGATCGTGGCCAGCCCCGCCGGAAGCTGGCTCAGTAACGCCAGCCCGGAGAGGTCTGGCATGGAAATATCGCAGATGCAGACCTGGACGCCCCGGCCCGGTAACCCTGCCAGCGCCTCACGGCCGGAGCCGAACTCCGCCACCACCTGAAAATCAGGTTCCAGGGCGAGCAACTGGGCAAAACCGGAGCGGACGATAAGGTGATCGTCAATCAGCGCGAGGGTAATCATGGCGTTTCCTGGCAGGTAAAATCGCGCTTACCTTAGCGATAAGCGTGAAGCTGTTCAAGTCGTGACCACTCTACAGGATTGCGGGGGCGGGCGGGGTGACAGCGGTCAGATCGCTGGCGATCGGCAGATTAAATCTGCCGGGCAGAACCCCACCCGGCCGATCAGAACGCACTCCGTTCGATCAATGCAGGCAGCACTGCTTATATTTTTTGCCGCTGCCGCACGGGCAGGGATCGTTGCGGCCGGGCTGCTTATCGACGGTCACCGGCTGTTGCGGCACCGGCACCGCCTCGGGCTGCGAGATCCAGTGATCGTGTAGCGCCAGCGCAGCGGGGCGGATAGCTTCGATGCTGGCTTCCATCTCTTCCGGTGTCATGGCGTCGAGCTTTTCGAGATTCTCTTCGGTGCCATGCAGGGCGATAGCGTCCAGCGCAGGCTGCAGATCCGCGGGCAGCGCCGACCAGTCGGTCAGTGCGACGCCACGCATATAGCCGAAGCACCACTCTTCCACCACGGTAAACTCCAGTCCTTCCATCTCACGGATGCCAAACAGCGGTTCGAACTGCTCCGGGAATTCCGCTAAGCGGTCTGCCACGTCATTCATATGCTGGAAGCAAAGCGACATAAAGCGCGTCATTTCGCGCTCGTTGCTCCATTTCGGAATCTGTTTCTCGCCACCCCAGAGGGCCACCAGCCACTGGCTGGGTTCCACGGTTACGGGACCGGAGAGGATCGCCGTCAGCAGACCATCAAGTTCGGAGACATCGAGAATCGACGCTTCGCTGCCATACTTTTCCAGCATATCTTCCAGCCATTGCAGCTCTTTTTCGGTCAGTGGGCCTTCTTTCATGCGGTTGCCTCCCGGGCATATCTAAATTTCAGCGCGGCGTTGAGCCTTAAAACCGCAGCAGTGTACACCCTTGCGGGCAGCAACACAGCTAACGCTGTCCGGCATCAGCAGGGTTAACCTGCGTTTAACCCCCCTTTTACCCCATTATGCAGGCGATAGCCCGCCGCACTTTATGGTACCTTTTTGCGCTACGGCCAGCCTGCTGCGCGATAACACTACTTAACTGAATGATTACTCTATGAAAAAGGAATTTTCTGGCAGCCGGATCGCTGCGCTCTGCCTCAGACGGCTGGCTCAGGTCGCTCAGCGGATCGGCAGACCCTGCGGGATCCCGGCGGCGATCGTTCTGCTGACCGGCTGTGGCACCCTGTCGCAAACCTCCGCCCCGGTCAGCGATCGTGTCTACCTGACGCATGCCACCTTCAACGAAAATGTCGATGACATCGTACAGCACTACATGCAGCAGAAGCAGGTTCCCGGCATCAGTATTGCCGTCATCCATCATGACGAGCCAACGCACTACTATTCATTTGGCGTCACCGACCGGGTGCATCGCTATCCGGTGACCCCGGACACCCTGTTTGCGCTGGGATCGCTGAGTAAGGGCGTGACGGCCGAGGTGATTATCCAGCTGGTGGATCAGGGCAAACTGCACTGGAGCGACACGCTGGCCGATCTGCTGCCCGCGGGCGTGCCGCTGAGTCGTGACGCACGCCGCATCACGCTGCTGCAGCTGGTGACGCATACCTCCGGTCTGCCGCGGCAGGACATGGATCTGCCGATGCTGCACCAGTTCATCCGCTATCTCGGCACGGGCGAGAACTTCTACGGCAATCTGGACAGCGATAGCGTGCTGAGTTACCTGGCGGATT